>JACCEB010026728.1_pt1 | contig 34316 bp, 23 predicted proteins | sample 7454761 | NCBI WGS metagenome assembly JACCEB01 (sample SAMN15323454, study PRJNA562643) | freshwater metagenome | isolation source: river surface water | place: USA:Blue River Watershed | collected 2017-08-18
GGTCTCGACCAACGCCCGCGGCCCGGAGCTCGAGAAGGAAGTCAGGCGGCTGCTCAAGCTCTGAGGTCCGGATAGTTCCCCCGTCCCTCTCGTTCGCCCACTTGCCTCCGCCGCCGTGCGGGCGCATAGCGATCAGACTCGTGTCCATGAACCTGACCAAGCACTTGAACCATCGCCTTACCCTGCGGGCAGCCGCACTCGCTTTCCTGGCCTTGGCCGCCCCGGTCCGAGCGGCGGAACCGGCTACCTCGAAGCCCCAGGAGGCGCCCGTCGCCCTCGGCGCGGTCGAGGTCACCGGCTCCCGGCTCCGTGGGCTGCTTGACGGCGCCACCGCGCAGCCGGTCATGACCATCGGTACAGCCGAGATCGACCGCCTCGGTGCCCAGAGCATCGGCGACGTGCTCCGCGTCATACCCCAGCTCTCTTCATTCACCACCGGTCAGGCCAGCACCCAGAACCAACGCAACGCCTTGGTGAACACCGTCACCGGCGCCACCACCTACCAGGCCGGCACCACGCAGATCGGCACTTCGGCGGGACTCGTTTCCGCGACTTTACGCGGCGCCCCGGCCGGAGCCACGCTCCTGTTGATCGACGGTAAGCGGGCCCCGAAGAACAACCAGTCCCGCAGCGGCGACGGCTTCGACCTCAATGGCATCCCGCTCGCCGCCATCGAGCGCATCGAGGTGCTGCTGGATGGCGCGAGCTCCATCTTCGGCGCCGATGCCATGGGCGGCGTCATCAACGTCATCACGAAGCGCAGCTACCGCGGCGGCGAGGTGCGCGTCGGCTACGAGAACACCTTCGACTCCGACGTCGGCGTGCGGACGGCCTCGCTCTCGCAAGGCTTCGCCGCGGGCAAGCTGCGTGGCCTCTTCACGGCCTCCTGGGAAAAGTCGAACGAGCTCATGCTCCGCGACCGCGAGTTTGTCGCGAGCTTCGACCGGCGGCCGTTCGGCGGTCTCGATTACCGTTCGTCCTCGATACCCGGCGGCGCTGGCCGCGTCAGCCGCACCGGCACCGTCCCGTTGCCCGGCCTCACGGTCACCAACGTCGCGATTCCCGCCGGCACCGCCGGGGTCGGCCTCACGACGGCCGACTACGCCAACGCCGGCGTGATCGCCGACCCTTTCGATGCGGGCATGTATTCGCAATTCGCGGCCGCCTACGAGCGGTCATCAGCGTTCGCGAAGTTCGATTACGCCTTGCGCGACTGGCTCGAGCTCTACGCCACCGCTCGCGCCGCGCGGAACCGGAACTACCAGCTGGCAACTCCCATCCAGGCTTCCGGTCTCAGCGTCCCCGCCGGCTATCCGGGCAATCCGTTCGGCATCGCGGTTTCGCTTTCCAAGACGTTCGTGGACCTCATCCCGGTCCGCGCTTCCACGAACGATAGCCAGGGGTACACCTTCGGCGCCACCGGCCGCCTTCCTGCGGACTGGCGCTACGATGCCTCGATCAGCCTCGCGCACAGCCACACCAAGGCCGATGCGGATTCGGGCGCGACCATCACGTCGGCGCTCTTCGCGTCCGCCGTGGCCGCGGGCAAGACGCCCAACCTGTTCTACGACGGCAGCCGCGTCGCCGGCCCCAACGCTCCGGGCACGATCGAGGCGCTCACGACCGTGAGCCGTGACGAGGAGAAGGATCAAACCTGGACCTACTCGCTGCAGGTCGACGGTCCGGTCCACCGCTTGCCGGCTGGCGCGGTTGCCCTGGCCGTCGGCGTGGAGCGCCGCGAGGAGTACGCCGATTTCCCGCTGCGCCTCGCGACCGACACCGTCAGCGCCCTGCCGGGGCGCATGGCCGTCGACGCCGCCTTCGCCGAGGTGAACGTGCCGGTCTTCGGTGGCGGATTCCGGCGGGCGCTGCTCCAGCAGCTCAGTGTTTCTGGATCCTACCGCTTCGAGGACTACGGGACGGGTGGAACATCGCGCAACCCGCGTGCCGGCGTCGCGTGGCGGCCCGCCTCGTGGCTGCTCATGCGCGGGAGCTACGGCGAAGGTTTCAAGGTGCCGACGCTGCAGCAGCGCGGCGCGCCGGTCACGGTCAGCAACAGCAATACCGCCGCCACCGCGGCTAACCTCGATCCTCTGCGCGGCAACACGGTCAACCCGATCTATCCGGCCACGCGTGGCGGCAAGTCCGACCTTCGCCCGGAGCAGTCGGAGAACACCACGGCCGGCCTCGTCGTCGAGGTTCCTGCCATCAACGGCCTGTCGGTCTCGTTCGACTGGTTCGACAATACCTACCGCGATCGCGTCGCCACGCTGCTCTTCAGCCAGATGGCGCTCCTCTATCCCGAGCGGATCACGCGTGGCGCCAGGCTGGCGACCGATCCCGCGAACTGGGCGGGCGTCGTCACCGCCGCCGATCTGCGTCCGATCAATGTCGGCCTAAGCCAGACCACCGGCTACGACCTAGGTCTCCGCTTCGACCGCCGCTTGGGCGTCGGCCACGTGCAGCTCGGCATGACCGGCACGAAGTACACGCGGAACGTCTTCGTGCCTACCCCCGGCGGACTGCCTTCGCCGACGGTCAACACCGACAGCCTGCCCGTGCAGCTCAGCGGCAACGCCTTCCTCACTCGTGAGTCTTGGTCAGCCGGCGTGCTGACGACGTACCGGGCGGCGAACCGTCCGGCTGCGGACCGCGGCGTGGTCCCGGCGGCGATCCGTTGGGACGCGCAGGTCAGTTACGACCTCGCCAAGGCGGGATGGATGCGGTCGCAGGCCGGATGGGCGCGTCGCGCGCTTGGTGATACGAAGGTCAGCCTGACCGTCTTCAACGTGTTCAACCGTCGGCCGCCTTTCGACGACCTATTCATGCCGGACAACACCGTGGTCGACGCTCGCCTCCGCCGCTATGGCGTGTCGTTACGCCGCTCCTTCTGATCACCCCGCCGCCACCATGCGCCGCATCTCAATCTTCAGCCTCGTCCTTTGCCTCGCTCCGGTCGCCACGCTGGCGGCTGAATCCACGCCGCCGGTGCCGCAGCTGGCGGCAGGCGCGATGGCGCCGGATTTCGTCACACAGGATCTGGCCGGCCGGGAGGTGCGCATCGCGGACTACCGCGGTAAGGTGCTGATCCTCGACTTCTGGGCGACCTGGTGCAGCCCCTGCATCGCTTCGATGCCGCACACTCAGGAAGTGGCTGCCAAGTATGCCGCCCAAGGCGTTGAGGTGCTGGCGGTCTGCACCGGAGACAAGCGCCGGCGCTTCGAGGACTGGGTGCGCCTGAAGGCGGGCACGTATCCAGCCATCCGCTTCACGTTTGATCCTCGCGAGCAGGGCACGCCGGCGGAAGCGCAACGCGCCTCCTTTGCCCTGTACGGCGTACCTTCGATCCCCGCCCAGTTCATCCTGGATCGCGAGGGACGCATCGCGGCCGTGATCAATGGCTACTCGCCCGGTGACACGCGTCTCGAGGCCGCGCTCGCCAAGGCGGGCGTCAAGGTCGGCGACGCCGTGATCGCTCAAGCTGCGCGGACCGAGGCTAAGCTCACGGCCGTGCGGACCGCCTCCGCCGAGGCCACTTCCGCCCGCCGCGCGCCACCGCCCTTCACGGAGGATGCGGTCAAGTTGAAGGCCGGTGCGCAGATCGCCGACCTTGCGGTGAGGGGTGCCGACGGCGCCGCGTTGAAGCTCTCGCAGTTTCGCGGCAAGCCCCTCGTGCTCTCGCTCTCGCCCGCCGAAGTCATTCCCGACGATTTTCTGGATCGCGCGCGGGCGCGTTTCGGCCCGGACGGAGTGCAGGTCCTCGCGCTTGTGACCCGCGACACCGAGGCTGGCTACCGCGGATGGCTCGAGCTCCATCGCGGAAAGCACACCTTCGCCACCGCGTTTGACCCGAGCGGACCTGAGGCCATCCGCGAGTCCGCTGTCTTCCTCGCGGTCGGCATGGTCACCCCCATGCCCTTGGTGCTTGTCCTCGACGCCGAGGGTCGGCTCGTCGGCAAGGTCGCCCCGAAGGTTGCGACGTCGTTCCTCGGCCTGGCGGAACTACTGCGTCGCACCGGCGTGAAGGTGAAGGCGGACGAACTCCCCTCCGCCGAGCAGATGGAACTCGCGAAGGCGTTCGCCGCCGCCACGGCGCCCTCGGCCACGCCCGTCGTCCCGACCGGCAAGGCGGTGGTCGTCGCGACCAACGATACCCGTCCGGCAACTTCGGCCGCCGACCGCGACTTCGCGGCGTTCGACGCGCTCAGCAAGACCAAGCCGCCCGGCAAGGCCAGTGAGATGGGCGGGATGAAGCCTTATCTGACCTGGGTCGACACCCACAACCAGCGCGTCACCGCCGCTGGCCTCGCCTTCTACCATACTTACCCGGCTGACCCTCGGCGCTGGGAAGTCGTCAGCGCTATGCTGAACCTGCCGCCGCGTTTCATCACCGGCTTCAAGGTCGCCGAGCCCAAGGGGCCGACAGACCTCAACGTGGATGAGAAGGCCGTCGCGGCGTGGGACGACCAGGGTTACGCGCTACGCCGTGCTCTGATCGCCGCGCCGGACAGCACGGATGCGCTGCGCGAGCCGGCGAGTTTCGCGCTCTTCGCCCTCGAGTCCCGGCAATTGCGCGCACGCCTCAAGTCGGGTGAAGACAAGGACGGACGCGCCTCGTGGGAGCGCTTGCTGAAGGCTTTTGATGTCCACCTGGCCCGCTACGCCGGTAACCCCAGGCTGCCGATGGAGGCTGAGAACTTCCTGCGGGCGTGGAAAGAAGCTGTTCCCGGGTCGTATGAGGAGGGATGGGAACACCTCAAGCACGGTCCGGACGCCGCGACGCGGGAGGCCGCCGCGGAGAAACTTCAGTCCGCGCAGCGCATGGCGAAGCCGCTCGAACTTTCGTTCACCGCCGCCGATGGACGCCCCTTCGACCTCAAGTCTCTCCGCGGCAAGGTCGTGCTGATTGATTTCTGGGCCACGTGGTGCGGTCCCTGCATCGCGGAGTTGCCCAATGTGAAGCAGGTGTACGCCGCCTACCGCGACAAGGGATTCGAGATCGTGGGCATCACGCTCGAGAATGCCCGTCTGCTGGCGTCCGACTCACCCGAGCAGACCGCCGCCAAACTGGCGGCCGCCCGCAAGGTGCTGAACGATTTCACGACGAAGGAAAAGATGCCGTGGCCGCAGCATTTCGACGGCAAGTTCTGGAAGAACCAATTCGCCGTGCAGTTCGGCATCGGCGCGATTCCGGCCATGTTCCTGCTCGATCAGGAAGGGCGCGTGGTCAGCACCAACGCCCGCGGACCGCAGTTGGAAAAGGAAGTGAAGCGCCTCCTGAAGCTCTGAGGCGCCCCGGCGGAACGCCGATCGACGGGGTGCGAGGTAGTTGAACAGGAAGACCGGGGAGGGCGGGAAGGAGGAGACGTGAACGATCCGCGGTGACACCCGCGGCCACACGGACGGCTTTTCCTACGATGTGGCCGCGGCTGCAGCCGCGGAGAATTCGCGCGCGGCATTCACGCGCCTTGTCCACCTCCCCGAGCTTCCCGGCCTTCCTGTTCAAGAAAGATGCCCTCTGAAGCACGAAGGCCGTGTGCGGCTGCGGCTGCAGGTACTGAAATTTCCCGTGGGACATTCGGGAAAGCGGCCCGAGGACCCATCCGAAAGATTTTCGTGAACGATCCGCGGTGACACCCGCGGCCACACGGACGGCTTTTCCTACGATGTGGCTGCGGCTGCAGCCGCGGAAGATCCACGCGGTACATCCACGTCCTTCGCATTCCCGCATCGTCCGCCTCCCCGCTCTTCCCGGCCTTCCTGTTCAAAAATAACCTCAGGCTCCTTTTCCGTTGAGCGCCGGGTGGTCGGTTTGGCGATCGGCCCGTGGCCATTTTCGGCTTCGCGTCCGGCAGCGGAACGCTTGTCTTCATTTCGCCTCTGCGCAGCGCGCGCTTTCCCAAGCCCCTTCCCCCGATGCGAATCCTGCCGCTCCTGTTGTCCGCCCTCCTCGTTTCGGCCGCCGCGTTCGCGGCCGCGCCGCGTCCCAATGTCGTGCTTATCATGTCGGACGACATGGGTTATTCCGACCTCGGCTGCTACGGCGGCGAGATCCCGACCCCGAACCTCGACGCGCTCGCCGCGGGCGGCGTGCGGTTCACGCAGTTTTATAACGGGGCGCGCTGCTGCCCGACGCGCGCCTCTCTGCTCACCGGCCTTTACGCGCATCAGGCCGGCATCGGCCACATGGTGGAGGACCTTGGCGCGCCCGCCTACCGCGGGGAATTGAGCCGGCGCGCCGTCACGATCGCTGAGGCGCTGAAGCCCGCGGGCTACCGCTCCTACATGGCCGGGAAGTGGCACGTCACGCCCGGCCGGCCGGTGGAGCGCATGCAGGCCCATAATCAGAACTGGCCCCTCAAGCGCGGCTTCGACCGTTTCTACGGCACCATCCACGGCTCGGGCAGCTTCTGGGATCCGAGCGCGCTGATGCGCGACGACCGCTTCATCTCGGTGGCCAACGACCCCGAGTATACGCCGATGGAGTACTACTACACCGACGCCATCAGCGACCATGCGGTGCGCTACGTGCGCGAGCATGCGCGGGATCACCGCGACAAGCCCTTCTTCCTGTATGTCGCCCACACCGCCGCGCATTGGCCGATGCATGCGCGGGAGTCCGACATCGCCCGCCATAAAGGTCGCTACGACGCCGGCTACGACGCGCTGCGCCGCTCGCGCTGGGAGACGCAGAAGCGCCTCGGCGTGGTGAAGCCCGAGTGGGGCATCTCGCCCACTGCGGAGGACTTTTCGCAGGTCAAGGACCGGGCCTTCGAGTTACGCTGCATGGAAGTCTACGCCGCGATGGTTCAGGTGATGGATGAGGGCATCGGGCGCCTCGTCGCGGAGCTCAAGGCGCAGGGTCAGCTGGAAAACACCCTCATCCTTTACCTCCAGGACAACGGCGGTTGTGCGGAGACGAACGGTCGCTCCGGCACGGGCCAGCCGCGTGCGGCCGCGCCGTCGCTCCCGCCGGTGCCGAAGGAGACCATCCAGTTCACCAATCGCCCGCCGCAAACGCGGGACGGCTGGCCGATGCGCGTGGGCTACGGCGTGATGCCCGGCGCGGCCGACACCTACATCGCTTACGGCAAGGGCTGGGCCAACGTGAGCAATACGCCCTTCCGCGAGTACAAGCATTGGGTCCATGAGGGCGGGATCTCCACGCCGCTGGTCGCGCACTGGCCCGCGGGCATGAAGGGAGTGAAGGCCGGCGCGCTGTGCCACGAGCCCTCGCATCTCATCGACATCATGGCGACCGCCTTGGATCTGGCCGGCGCGCGCTACCCGACCGATTACAACGGTGAGCGCATCACGCCGCTGGAAGGCCGCAGCCTGCGGCCGCTTCTGACCGCCCCTGGCGTGACCCCGGCCGGCGCGCCGCGCCCGCTCTTCTGGGAGCACGAGGGCAACAAGGCCATGCGTGAGGGCCGCTGGAAGCTCGTCTCCAAGCACAAGGGCCCGTGGGAGCTCTATGACATCGACGCCGACCGTATCGAGTCGCGCGACCTGGCTTCGAAGGAGCCCGCGCGGGTGAAGACGATGGCCGCGGCTTGGGATGCCTGGGCCGCCCGTGTGGGCGTGGAGCCCTGGGCGCACGACATTCCCGAAGGCTCCGGTTCGAGTCCCACGGGCAAAAAGAAGTCCGCCAAAGGCGAATGAGCCGTTGTGGTGTAGCCCCGAAGGGACATCAAAGGGCACGAATAATTCGATCGGAACGCATCGCCTACCAGGAAGGGGCCTTCTCCGATCGTCGGGGAACGCACGGAACACGCGGAATCCGGAAAGTTGGTTAAGAACGCCTGGTGTGGCTGCGGCGGTAGCCGCGGAAAATTCACGTGGTGCTTTCGAGGAGCACGGACCGTGGAAGCAGCCGACGGAATTTCGTGAATCCTCCGCGGTTGCAACCGCAGCCACAGCGTGCCGTTGGTCCTATGTGAACGAGGCGTTTCGCCTCGTCGGGGGACTACGGAACGCACGGAACACGCGGAATCCGGAAAGTTGGTTAAGAACGCGTGGTGTGGCCGCGGCTGTAGCCGCGGATTCAGCGGGCCCGCCTGCCGTCGGCTAGCTGAGCTGCGGGCCTGTCCTTCGAAGCCTCGACGTAGGCCGGTGATCCGCATCCATCACGTTCCCCATCGCGGCTGCTACATGACGTTCAACGCGCGTTTGCCACGGCCGGCGGGCGGTGCTCGGCTCCGCCGCATGTCGCCTTCCTCGATCATCGCACGCAAGCGGGACGGACACGCGCTGACCCGCGACGAGATCGCGGCCTTCGTGCGGGGAGCGACCGACGGTTCCTGGGCCGACTACCAGCTTTCCGCGATGCTGATGGCGGTGTTCCTGCGCGGCATGAACGCCGAGGAGACCGCGCATTACACCGACGCGATGATGCGTTCGGGGGCGGTGGCCGACCTTTCGGCCGTGCGCGGGATCAAGGTCGACAAGCACTCGACTGGCGGCGTGGGCGACAAGATTTCCCTGCCGCTGGCTCCGCTCGTCGCCGCCTGCGGCGTACCCGTGCCGATGATCAGTGGTCGCGGCCTTGGGCATTCCGGCGGGACGCTCGACAAACTGGAGGCGATCCCGGGCTTCCGCACTGCGCTCACGCTCGACGAGTTCGTGGCCCAGGTCGGGCGGGTCGGTTGCGCGCTCATCGGGCAGACGCGGGACCTCGCGCCGGCCGACCGGAAGCTCTACGCGCTGCGCGACGTCACCGCGACGGTCGAGTGCGTGCCGCTCATCTGCGGGTCCATCCTTTCCAAGAAGCTCGCCGAGGGAATCGACGGACTCGTGCTCGACGTGAAGTTCGGCCGCGGCGCCTTCATGACGGGTTTGCCCCAGGCGCGCGAACTCGCGGCGACGCTGGTGCGCGTCGGCCGCGCTTCGGGGAAACGCGTGCGGGCCCTGCTCACGCGCATGGACCAGCCGCTGGGACACGCCGTGGGCAACGCCCTCGAGGTCGCGGAGTCCGTCGCCTGCCTGCGCGGGGAGGGTCCGGCCGACGTGATGGAAATCACCTCCACGCTGGGCGCGCACATGCTGGTGCTCGGCGGCGTCGCGCGTGACGACGCGGAAGCGCGTGCCCGGCTCGAAGCCGCGCTGCGGAGCGGCGCGGCCCTCGCCAAGTTCCGCGAGATCGTCGTCGCGCAGGGTGGTGACGGACGCGTGATCGATGATCCGGCGCGGCTGCCGCAGGCCCGCATGAAGGAGCTGTTCGTGGCGCAGCGCGCGGGTTTCGTGGCGGCGGTGGACGCCCGGGCGGTGGCCTTCGCGGCGCTGCGCTTAGGTGCGGGACGGGAGCGGGCGGAGGACGTCATCGACCCCTCCGTGGGAATCGCGGGCATCGTGAAGGTCGGCGAGCGTGTCGCCTCGGGCGCGCCGCTCGCGGTGCTTCACGCGAACGACGACGCTCGCCTTGCGGAGGCCCGCGCGCTGCTCGCCGAGGCTTTCACCCTCGGGGACGCTCCGGTGACGCCGGAGCCGTTGGTCGCTGAAGTGATCGGGGGGTGAGGCTGAAGTGGCCTTCGCCTTTCCGATCCTTGACGGAGAGAATATCAATTGTACCTATAACTACGTGAAATCTACCGTAAGCGTTTCAGAGGGGCAGAACAATTTCCCTGCTCTGATTCGAGCTGCGGAAGCCGGCCGGGTCGTGACGGTGACCCGGCATGACGAGCCCGTGGCTTGTGTGATGAGTTACGAGAGGATGGCCGCGGTAGCAGAGACCTTGGAACTGATGGCGAATCCTGAACTCGTGAAGGCGATCAGTGACCACAAGGCTGGGCATACCGTATTCGGCAAACTCGACGACATTCCGGAATGAACCGTGGGCTGCGCTTGTCGGCTCAGGTGGTGCGTTTTGCCGGGAACCTTGCTCCTGAGCCGCGCCGAAGCGTCAAGCAGGCGCTGCGGGAACTCCGGTCGGAGCGCGGCGATATCCGGGCACTGGAAGGCGTTCTGGCCGGATATTACCGCCTAAGGGTGGGCCGTCTAAGGATCATCTTCGCCTATGCTTCCGACGGGGTGATCGAGGCGCTGTTCGTTGAGGAGCGCAGCCTGGTCTACGATGTTTTCGAGGCAGAGTTTGTGCGGCGATTGAAATCCTGACCGCTTCGCCTCCTACTGCTCCATCTCGGCCAGCTTGGTGGCGGCTTCCTCCCAAGCGGCGGTGGCGGCGGTGATCTCGTCGACGACGGTGCTCAGCTCGCGGTTGAGGTGGTGGAACCTGCCCTTGTCGGCGTAGGTCTCGGGCGCCTCGAGCTGTGCGGTAATCTCGGCCTGCTTGGCCTCGAGGGTAACGACGGCCTTTTCCAACTGACCGACGTGCTCACGGAACTTCCGGATCTCCGAGGCGGAGGCCTTCTTCCGCTGAGGGGCCGCCGGGGTGGGGGCGGGGGTCGGCGCGGGTGCGGCGGCCTGTTTCGGCCGGGCGTCGGTGAAGCCGGCGGTCAGGGCGGCGCGGGCGTCGGCGGCCTTGGATTTCTCGAGGTAGTAATCGTAGTTGCCGGCGTAGGGCGTGAGGCGGCCGCTGTGGACGTGCAGCACGTTCTCCGCGAGGGCGCGGATGAAGTGCACGTCGTGGCTGATGAAGATGAGCGTGCCTTCGTAGGACTTGAGCGCGTGGATGAGCGCGTCGATCGAGGCGATGTCGAGGTGCGTGGTCGGCTCGTCCATCAGCAGCAGGTTGGGCGGCTTGACGAGCAGGCGGGCGAGGGCGAGGCGCGACTTCTCGCCGCCGGAGAGAACGCCGATGGGCTTGTGGACGTCGTCCTTGCGGAAGAGGAACGCCCCGAGGATCGCGCGGGCCTGCTGCTCGGTGAGCTGGTTCTCGTTCGTGCGCAGCTCCATCACGTTCTCGAAGACCGTTAGCTCCGGCCGGAGGTTATCGAGGCGGTTCTGGGCGAAGTAGCCGGTGAAGACGTTGCTGCCCAACTCGCGGGCGCCTCCCTGGATCGGGATCACGTCGGCGAGGATCTTGAGCAGCGTGGACTTGCCCGCGCCGTTGGGTCCGACGAGGACGATGCGTTGGCCGCGCTCGGCGGTGAAGTTGAGGTCGCGGTAGACGACGTGGGCGCCGTACGCCTGCTGCACGCCGGCGAGCTCGATCACCTTGAGCCCCGAACGCGGCGGTTGCGGGAAGCGGAAGTTGATCCGCTTCAGCTCCTCCTGAGGCTCCTCGACGGCGACCTCCTGCAGGCGCTCGATCTGCTTTTCCTTGGACTTGGCGCGGGAGGCCATCGAGGCCTTGGCGCCGAAGCGGTCGACGAACTTCTGCAGGTGCGCGATCTCGCGCTGCTGGTTCTTGAAGAGCGCCGCCTGCTGCTCCTTCCGCGCGTCCTTCTCCCGCAGATAGTCGTCGTAGTTGCCGTGGTAGTAGTTCAGCCGGCCGGCGCGCAACTCGAGCATGCCCGTGCAGAGCGCGTTGAGGAACGCGCGGTCGTGCGAGATCACCACCAGTCCGCCGGGGTAGCGCGTCAGGTAGTCTTGGAACCAGAGCAGCGCCTCCAGGTCGAGGTGGTTGGTCGGCTCGTCCAGCAGCAGCAGCGCCGGCTCGGCCACCAGCAGCCGCGCGAGGTGCGCCCGCATCACCCAGCCGCCGGAAAAGGTCTTCGCCAGCTTCTCGGCGTCGCCTTCCTTGAAGCCCAACCCGGCCAGGATCTTCCGCGCCCGCGGCTCAAGCGTGTAGTCGATGTCCCAGTCGTCCTCGTCCGGCTGCAGTTTTTTCCCGCTCGTCGCTATGTGCAGGATCGTCTCCTCGCCGGCCGGGGCGCTTTCCTGCGGCAGGAAGCCGAAGTCGGCGCCGCGCTCCCATTCGATCGTCCCGGTGTCGGGCCGCTCCTCGCCAAGGATCAGGCTGAACAGGGTCGACTTGCCCGCCCCGTTCGGCCCGACCAGCCCGAGCCGGTCCGTCCGCGCGATGAACAGCGACACCTCGGCGAACAGCTCGCGGGTGCCATACGACTTGGAGACATCGGCGATGGTCAGCATGGGAACCGGCGAGGACACCGCCCGCCGCGGAGGGCGTCAACTCCGCGCTCCTGAGCAACGTCGGCGCGCGCCGCGCGCAGTACGCTCAGGCGTGAGTAACCACGGATCGACACGAGTGGACACGGATGAGGGTTTCGGTGCGTGAGCGGTGCTCCGACTTGGACGTGGCATCCCGCCTCATCAGGATGGATCCCGGAAGACACGGATAGCGAACCGGTGGGCGATGAGACTGGTTAGGCACCGCGGATTTCGCGGATCGCGCGGACAAAGAAGGTCTGCCGGGTGATCCGCGTGTTCCGAGATTGCCAGAGAGCGAGCCGGTGGCGCGTAAAATTTCCTCGGCCCCAGCTTCGGCCGGGCTTCTTCGTCCCGGGGTCTCGCAATCAGCGCGCTAGGGTAAGGGCGATGCAGCCGGCGACGGCGATGACACCGCCGGTCACGGCCCGACGACTCGGGCGGTCGCCCTCAAGCCAGAAGGCGAAGGGCATCGCGAGCAGTGGCGCGGTGGCCGCGATGGGCAGCACGATCCCGCTCGGCGTGGTCGCGAGCGCCCATTGGTAGCAGCCGACGCCGAGCACGGGACCGGCCAGGCCGTTTGCCACCATCCAGCGGTAATCGCGTCGGCGTTCCTCCGCGGTCGCCGCCGGGGCCGCCGGCAAGCGGCCGACGAGGCGCAACACCAGCAGCCACACGATCAGGAAGATAAAACCCGCCAGGATGCGTTGGTAAGCGGCCGTGAGGCCGAAGAGGGCGTTATGGGGCGACTCTCCGGCGGCGAGGGCCGCCTCAAGCCCGCGTCGGCTCACCAGGGCCCCGAGGCCTTGCCCGCACGCCGCGAGGAACCCGTACACGAAGCCGATCGGGCGCACCGTGACGCGCGGCGGGCTGGAGCGGCTAGGCATGATCGCGAACGCCACCCCGCCGATGATGACCAGCCCCCACGCGACCTGCGCGGCCGTCAGCCGGTGACCCAGCCAGAGCCATTCGCCGAGCGCCGCGATCGGGGCGGCGAGGCATTGCGTCATCAGCACCGTGAGGCGCGAGCCGAGCAGCGGCAGCGCCGCGAACACCGCGATGTCTCCCAGACCCATCCCGATGACCCCACTGAGCAGGAACCACGGCACGCTCGCGCTCGCCAGCCCCCCGCCGGCCGTATGCGCGAACGCCGCCAGCACCGCCACCGCGACCGTGAGGCGTCCGAGGTTGGCCCGCGCGCCGCCGAGGGCACGTGCGCTGCGGTTGGCGCAGGTGGCGTTGAAGGCGAAGAACAGGGCGGCGAGGAAGGCGGCGAGCATGCGGACGAATGCCGGGCTTTATTGGACAAAAACAAAGGATGGCAAAGCCCCTCCTCGCCTGCCCGGCCGCCGCGGAATCGGTTTTTGGGTGGCGAAACCCGTTCCGCGGCGGATATTGGACTCCGTTTGCGTATGAAAACGAAACGCCCGTCGCCGCGCCCGGAGGACCTCAATGCCGCCCTGGCGGCCCGCAAGGGGCCGGTCTCTCGCTTCGTCGCCCGGCATTACCGCCATTTCAACTCCGCCGCGCTCCTCGATTCCGCCAAGGGCTACGAGGAGCACCTCGAGGCCGGGGGCAAGATGCTCGTCACGCTCGCCGGGGCCATGTCCACCGCCGAGCTTGGTCTCTCGCTGGCTGAGATGATCCGCCGCGACAAAGTCCACGCGATCGTCTGCACGGGCGCCAACCTCGAGGAGGACGTCTTCAACCTCGTCGCCCACGACCACTACGAGCGGGTGCCTCATTACCGGCAGCTTTCGGCCAAGGATGAGCAGGCGTTGCTGCGGCGGCACATGAATCGGGTGACCGACACCTGCATCCCCGAGATGGAGGCGATGCGGCGGATCGAGGCCGCGGTGCTGGCCGAATGGGTGGCGGCCGACCGCGCCGGCGAACGGCTCTTTCCGCACGAGTTCATGTACCGCGTGCTGCGTGGCGGGAAGCTGCGGAAGAGCTACCAGATCGACCCGCGCAACTCCTGGCTGCTCGCGGCCTGCGAGAAGGATCTGCCGATCTTCGTGCCCGGCTGGGAGGACGCCACGTTGGGCAACATGTACGCGGGTCACGTCATCAGCGGCCGCATCCGCAACGTGCACACCGTACGGACCGGCATCGAGTACATGACGGTGCTCGCCGACTGGTACACGCGCACCGCGCGGAAGCTGCGCAACGGCGAGGGTTCGATCGGGTTCTTCCAGATCGGCGGCGGCATCGCGGGTGACTTTCCGATCTGCGTCGTGCCGATGCTGCACCAGGACCTGCGGCGCCGCGGCGTGCCTCTCTGGGGGTACTTCTCGCAGATCAGCGACTCGACCACCAGCTACGGCAGCTATTCCGGCGCGGTGCCCAACGAGAAGATCACCTGGGGCAAACTCGCCGCCAGCACGCCGAAGTTCGTCATCGAGAGCGACGCCACCATCGTCGCGCCGCTGATCTTCGGCTGGGTGTTGGGCTGGTGAGGATCGTCCCGGCGGCCGGCGGGGAAATTCCGGACTTGGCCTTTGCGGAGAGCGTCGGGCTGTGACTCCTTCCGGCGCCGCCATGCCCAACGCCCTCGCCCGCGAGACCTCGCCGTACCTGCTGCAGCACGCCGAAAATCCCGTCGACTGGCTGCCGTGGGGCGACGCGGCGTTCGAGCGGGCCCGTCGCGAGGACAAGCCGATCTTCCTGAGCATCGGCTACTCGACCTGCCATTGGTGCCATGTGATGGCGCACGAGTCTTTCGAGAACGAGGCGACGGCGGCTCTGCTCAATGCGGACTTCGTGAGCATCAAGGTCGACCGCGAGGAGCGGCCCGACGTCGACCGCGTCTACATGACCTACGTGCAGACGATGACCGGGCACGGTGGCTGGCCCCTGAGCGCGTGGCTCACGCCGGACCTGAAGCCGTTCTACGGCGGCACGTATTATCCCCCCGAGGACCGCCACGGCCGGGCGGGATTTCCGACCGTGCTGCGGGCGATCGCGCGCGGCTGGCGCGAGGAGCGATCGAAGCTGGTCGCCGAGGGTGAACGGGCGCTCGGCCTGCTGCGGACGCGGGAGGAGGGCCCGGGTTCGCCGGAGGCGCGGGATCCCCTCGTGGAGGCGGCCGGGCGCGCATTCGAAGAGGGCTTCCGCCATTACCATGAAGGGTTCGACGCGGCGAACGGCGGCTTCGGCGGGGCGCCCAAGTTCCCTCGGGCCTCCAACCTCTCTTTCCTGTTTCGGGTCGCCGCGCTTCAGGGCGTCGGCAGCGAGCTCGGCACCGAGGCCGTGCGCCTCGCGACCTCGACCCTGCGCGCGATGGCCCGCGGCGGCATCCACGACCATGTCGGCGGCGGTTTCCACCGCTACTCGGTGGATGAAGGCTGGCTGGTGCCGCACTTCGAGAAGATGCTCTACGACCAGGCCCAGATCGCCCTCAATTGCCTCGAGGCGCGTCAGGCCACCGGCGACGAACGTTACGGCTGGATGGCGCGCGACATCCTCGGCTACGCGCTCCGCGACCTCGCCATGCCCGGGGGGGGCTTCCACACCGCGGAGGATGCCGACTCGCCCGTGGCCGATACCGACGGCACCATCACGGGACACGCCGAGGGCGCCTTCTACGTCTGGACCGCTACGGAGCTGCGCGCGGCGCTCGGTGCCGACGCGGAATTCGCATCGTGGCATTTCGGCTTTGAGGAGGCCGGCAACGTCCCGGCGCAACTCGACCCTCAGGGTGAGCTCCGCGGGCGCAACGTCCTCGTCCAGCGGCATACGCTCGCCGAGACCGCGCGAAGGTTCGGTCTGGATCCGGAGGCCGCCAACGACCGCCTGCTTTCGCTCCTCGAGCGACTGCGCGAGGTCAGGAACCGGCGTCCGCGGCCGCATCTCGACGACAAGGTGCTCACGTCCTGCAATGCGCTGATGATCTCGGCCCTTGCGCGGGCACACCGTGTGCTGGGCGATGAATCTTACCTGGAAGCCGCCGCGCGAGCCGCCGACTTCATCGCGCGCGAGTTGCACGATGGAAACCGCGGCGTGCTTCACCGGTGCTGGCGACGCGGCGTGCGCGGAATCACGGAAGGATTCGCGGAGGACTACGCGTTCCTGATCCAGGCCCTGCTCGACCTGCACGAGGCCTCGTTCGAGGTGCGTTGGCTGCAGTGGGCGGTCTGGCTGCAGGCGAAGATGGACGAACTGTTCTGGGATGAGGCCAAGGGCGGTTACTTCAACTCGGCGGGTTGGGACACCAGCATCGTGCTGCGCCTCAAGGAGGATTACGACGGCGCGGAGCCGGCTCCCTCGAGTGTCGCGGCGATGAACCTCCTGCGCCTTGGCGCGTGGTTCGAGTCCGATGCCGGCGGTGCCTCCTACCGCGACCGCGGCCGACGGACGATCGAGGCCTTCCGAGACCGTTGGGAGCGCGCTCCTCACGCGCTCCCCCAGATGCTGTGCGCGCTGGAGCTCGCGCTTGAGCCCCCGCGCCACGTGGTGATCGCCGGTGATCCGCGGGCGGAGGACTTCCGCGCGCTCGCCCGGGTCGCCGGTGCGTGCTTCGGACCCTCACGGGCGGTGGCGGCGGCCGACGGCGGCGAAGGCCAGGCTTGGTTGGCCGCGCGCGCCCCGTGGATCGGAGCCCTTAAGCCCGTCGGCGGCCGGGCCACCGCCTACGTGTGCGAGGAGTACGCCTGCCGGGCACCTGCGACGGATCCGGCGGAGCTCGAACGACTCCTCGCGAGTTCCTGATCGTGAGCCGATCGGCACCGTCTAGTTCTGCGTTGCTCTGGCCTCGGGAGCAGAGACACGGTTTCAGCACGTGAAGATCCTCGCCGTAGAAGATGATCCCGTCGCGCGGGCGGTGCTGCAGGCCGCCCTGCGGCGCCTTGGCCACGACGTCATCACCGCCGAATCCGGCGAGGCCGCGTGGGAGCTGTTCGAACGCGAAGGCGTGCGGGTCGTGGTAAGCGACTGGATGATGCCGGGGTTAGACGGACTCCAGCTCTGTCGCCGGGTGCGGGCACGGGAGACTTCGGACTACGTCTATTTCATCCTCCTGACCGGCCGGGACGCCTCGGCCGAGAACCGAACCACGGCGGCTGACGCCGGCGTCGACGACTTCCTCAGCAAACCCCTCGATTTTCCCGAACTCTGGATGCGGCTGCGGGTGGCCGAGCGGATCCTCCGGTACACCACGCAGGTGCGGCAGCTGGAGGAGCTCCTGCCCATCTGTTCCTACTGCAAGAAGATCCGTGATGACGGGAACTACTGGCAGCAGATCGAGGCCTACATCAGCGAGCGCACGGGCAGCGATTTCAGCCACTCGGTGTGTCCTGATTGCTACAAAGGCGTCCTCCTGCCGCAGCTCGAGGAGTTGAAGGCGGAGGCCAGGGCGGCTGCTCCCATTGCACGAAAGAATCCAAAGGCTTGAGGAGAAGATCGCCTACCTCGAGCGCCACGTGACCGAGCAGGACCGGGCGATGCTCGAGCTGGCGGAGGAGCTGGCGGCCTTGCGGGGTGAGGTCCGCTTGTGGAGGGAGCGTGCCTCGGCGGCTGGGGCCGGCGGTGGTGCCGACTCAGTTTCTGCCGAGCAGGAACGTCCGCCGCATTATTGAGGCGGGCTCCGGACCGGTCGGCCGATCCGCTCCCAGCTCGGTTCAGAACTTCGCCGACATCTCCTGCAGGTGCCCGGGCTCCAGGACCTGCTCGCCGAGTGAAGCGCACTCCTGCTCGTCGTTCTTGTAGAGCTTGAAGCGGACCGGAGCGGACGCCTCGTTGGTTTCCCAGCGCCATTTGCCGATCGAGACGAATTGCAGCGGCACGCCCTTGTCCCAGCTGAGGCCGGCGCCTTCGCCGCGGATGAACAACCGGTTGCCGATGCCGATGTAGGCGGTGGCGATCAGGCGCGTCGCGCCATCGGAGGAAATCGTGCGTTCGATGGCGCCCGGTCCCTGGGCGCCGCTGGTGTCCTCGAGCGGCAAGTCGAGTGACGGCTCCGGTTCGGGCTGCGGTTTGCGCGGAGCGCGTTTCCGGGCCATGGGCTCCGACGCCGGTTCGGGTGCCGGCGCGGCGGTTGATTCGGGTGCTGGCGCTACCTCTTGGTCGGCCTTGGGCTCGGCGATTTGAGGTGGAGCGTCGACCACGGCCGGTGCCGGCGAGACCTCCGGGATCACCGCCTCGAAGGACGCGGACGTTGGCGGGGTCTGATTCTCGGGCACCGCCGGGACAACCGCCGCCGGTGCTTCGGTTGCGGGCGGTGGCTCCACGGCAGTTTCGGCGGGCGGAGCGGTGGCGGGTTCCGGCGGCGCGGCTGGTGCCGCGGATTCAGTCGGCTCCGCGGAAACGGTTCCTTCTGGGGCCGGCTCGGGGGCCGTGGGCTTCGCGCGGGGTTTGCGCGGGCGTTTCGGGGCCGCGGGAGCGGTATCTGCGGCCGCGGTGGCCGGTTCCCCGGCCTGCGTCGGGGCGGGAAAATCGGTGGCCGGTGCGGTGCTCAAGGCTGGGGTCGACTCGGCCGGGATGGTTGCCGAGGGCGCGGACTGCGCAGGTACCGTTGGGGCGGCTTCCTCCGGTGCTGCGGGTGCGACCGGGGTGGTGTGGGTGACGGTGGCCGCCAGCCTCGTGTCCAACTCGGCGAGCTTGGATTCCAAGGCCGCGACGGCCGCGGCTTGGGCGCGGGCGATCGCCTCGCCGCCTTCGGCCAGTTTGGCAAGGTGGTCCCGCGCGGAGGCGGATTGCTGGGCGGCGGCGGCCTCGTGCTTGGCCAGTTCGGCAGCCGCCTTGCTCAGGCGGCCGGCGAGGGTCTCAAGCTTCTCCACGTCGCCGAGCTGGATTGCGGCGACCTTTTCCTGCAGCCGCTGCGGCAGCTGTGCGGCCTGCTGCAGGTTCTTCTGCGCGGTCTCGTTGATCCCGTGGAGGCTGGCGGTGGCGATGCTGATCTGCTCGGCCGCGGCGGCCAGTGTCTGGGCCATGCCCTCGATCGCCCGCTGGCGCTCATCGAGGAGTGCGTTTTTCTGCCGCTCGTACCGGGCGATCAGCGGGATCAATCCGACAACGGAGCCCAGCGCCACGCAGCCCACGATCGCGACGACGTTTCCCGCCGACAACGGCTCCTCCGTGCGGAAGGCGATGACCGCCGCGGCGCCGATTAGGGCCAGGTCGGTCGCGATGAAGATCCAGGCGGGTAGGCCGTGTGGGGCTGCGGAGCGTTTCATGGGGCGTCGTCGGCCGGCCCTTTCTCCGCCGCCGGCTGTGCACGTCCTCCGCTTCACAGGCTGACCGCGGGCGAGGGTCGGATGCGAGGTTGTGCGGCGCGCGCGGGTACGGCTCAAGGGAAAACCAGTCGCGGGGAAGGGTGGCGCAATACGTCACCTTGCGCCCGCGGTGCCCGCGGTTTCGCTCGCCGCCCCTCGGGTAGCGTCGCAGAAAAGCCCGCGACTTTCGCGCGCCGGCCGTGTTTTGGGCATGAATGACGACCTTTCCCCGCAAACGCCCGCGACCGGTGTGAACCCCGCGGAGGACTTCCCCAGTTTCATGCGCAGGTATCAGGACATGGTCTTCTCCACGGCGGTGCGGATCACGGCGAACGACGCCCAGGCGGAGGACATTGCCCAGGAGGTTTTCCTGAAGGCGTACGCGGATTACGGACGCCTCGCCGCCAGCCCGGCCGCCGGGGGGTGGTTGAAGACGGTCGCGACCAACCTGGCGCTGAACCACGTCACGCGCTACCGGAAGCGCTGGCGGTTCTTCTCGGAATTCCGTCGCGACGGGGCTGACCACGACGGCGACGTGCCCGAGGCGGCTTTTCCGGCGGCCGACGACCTCCTCGCTGATGTGGACGCCGCCGAACGCCGACATCTCGTCGACGCCGCGTTGGCCCGCCTGCCGGATCACCAGCGCGTGCCCCTGGTGTTGTTCCACTTTGAGGATCTCGCTTACGACCAGATTGCGCGCCGTCTCTCGGTCTCGCTGCCGAAGGTGAAGACCGACATCCTGCGCGGTCGCGCCGCGCTCGCGCGGATGTTGTCCGCCGATCCCGGTGCGCGCGAAACCATCAACCTGCCCGAATCATGAACCCGCTGCCGAATCCACCGGAGACCGATCCCCTTGAGGAGTCCATTCGCCGCGCGGTCGCCGGGCTGCCGGCGCGCCGGGCCCCGGCCACGCTTGAAGGCCGCGTGTTGGCGGCGATCGCGGCCCGCGGAGCGCCCGCCGGCGAAGCGCGCGGTTTCGCGGCGTGGCCCGCGCCGGCCCGCTGGCTGGGTCTGCCGATCCTGGCCGGAGTGGCCGCCGGTGTGGTCGCGGTCCTCGGCGGCGACTCCGCGGCGGAACTGCTTTCAAAGTTCGGCCTGCCTTCCTTCCTCGGCGCCGGCTGGGATGCCTTTCTATTTGGATCCCGGGCCGTGGCCGCGGTCGCGGCGATGCTGACGCGCGCGGTGCCCGCTTCCTGGTGGTACGCCGCTCTGCTCGCGTTCGCCGTTTGGTATGCCGGCGTCGTGGGGCTTGGACTCACCGCGTACCGCCTGCTCCGTGCGCGCGAGTGAACGGCAGCCCATGAACACGCCCCTATTTTCTTCGATGACGAAATTGTCCAGGATCATGCCAGCCGCCTACGCGGCCGGGTTGTTTTTATCTTCCCTTTCGCCGCGTCTCTTCGCGGCCGACGCGTCGAACCCCGTGGCCGTACGGGTCGAGATGAGTGCCCGGAACGAGCAGGGTCCTCCCTTCGGCGACCAAGGAGTGCCGGCCGGGGCGACGGTGAAACAAGTGGTAGCGATCGGCGGCACGTTGACGGTGGACGGCAGCGTCGAGAGGGACGCGGTTTCGGTGTTTGGCCGCACGTTGATCCAGAACGAAGGCCGCGTGCAGGGCAGCGCCGTGGCGGTGGTCGGGCGGCTCGCTTCCCAGGGGGTTGTGGGGCGCGATGCCGTTGCGATCCTCGGTGACTTGGAAGTCGATGGCCCCGTGGGCGGCGACCTGGTCGCCATCTGGGGAAACGTGAGACTCGGGCCCAATGCGATCATACAGGGTAATCTCGTGCGGATCGGCGGCAGCCTGCACCGTGAGCCGGGCGCGGTGGTGCGCGGCGCCGAGGAGGGCGTGACGCTGCCGGACTTCCTTGGTGCGAATGGTGGATTCGTGGCATGGGTGAAACGATGCGTGTTCCTCGCCCGCCCGCTGGCGTTCGACTCCGCGGTCAGCTGGGCGTGGGCGGTCGCGCTCGGATTCCTCGCGATCTACCTTCTGATCGCAGTCGTCTTCCGGCGGGGCGTTTCAGTCTGCGCGGACACGCTGTCGGAATGCCCGGGCCTCACCGCGGTGGGCAGCCTGCTGACGATCTTCCTCACGCCGGTCGCCTTTGTGCTCCTCTCCGTCTCGATCGTGGGTCTCATCGTGGTGCCGTTCCTGGCGCTGGCGATCGGCGTCGCGGCACTTTTCGGTAAGGCCGCGGTGTTGGTTTGGCTGGGGAGGGTGATTTCCGGCGGCCGCCTTTCTCGCCAGTCGGCCCTGGCCGTGCTGGCCGGTGGGGCCGTCGTGCTCACGCTCTACACCGTGCCGTTCGTCGGGCTCCTAGTGTTCAAGCTGTTCGGCTGGGTAGCCCTGGGTGTGGTGGCGACCACGTTGCTCCGTTCGGCACGGACTCGAAGCACCGCGGCTGCCGCCGCCTCGGCCTCTCCCGCTGCCACGGTGCCGCTTCCGCCCGTCATGTCTGGAGGTGGGGAGTCCGTCTCCGCGGCCCCGCATCAGGCCGCGGGCGAAACCTTCAGCGCTCCTCCGGTTGAGGCTCCGACGTCGCCGCCCGTGGCTCAGCCCTTGCCGATTCATTGGCCCAAGGCCGGCCTCGCGATCCGGCTGGGGGCGCTGGCGATCGATGTGCTGCTGGTGGGAATGGTACTAGGCCTGCTGGGTAGGCCGCCTGCGGGTGGCTGGTTTCCGCTGGGGCTGGCCGCCTACGGCGCGGTGCTCTGGAAACTGCGCGGCGCGACGGTCGGCTCCATCATTCTCGGGCTGAAGGTCGTGCGGGCCGACGGACGCGAACTTGATTGGGCAACGGTGATCGTCCGCGCGCTTGGGTGTATCCTTTCCCTCGCGCCCGCCGGGCTCGGTTTTCTCTGGGCGGGCTTCGATGCGGAAAAGCAGGCGTGGCACGACAAGATCGCCGGAACCTGGGTCGTCCGGCCTCCGCGTTCCACGTCCCTCATCTGACCGCGCGTCTTGCGCCGGGGCGCATTGCTCCCGGTCAGGGTGCGCGGCGGCTCAGGTCTTCGGGCGTATCGAGGTCGTGGGCCAGTTCCGGCAGGTCGACCGCAGCCACGCGGGTAGGATCGGCATGGATCAGTTCACGTGCGCCCTCCTCGCCGGTGAGCGCGGCGAGCGCCGCGAAGTGCTCCCGGGTGAACAGCGCCGGCGCGCCCAGCCTCCCGGCGTAGCGCGCTGCGACGATCCCGCGGCCGGTCTCGCTTTGGGTCCGCAGGAGGCGGGCGACCGTCTCGCCTGAGAAGGCCGGCTGGTCGCAGAGCGCGAGGATCGCGGCGTCGATCGTGCGGGAAAACTGCCGGAGCGCGCCGATCCCCTCGCGGATCGACGAGGCCATGCCTTCGCTCCACGCGGAATTTTCCACCACGAGCACGGGCAGGTGGGCCAGCACGGGCCGGATCCTCGCCGCGTGCGCGCCGAGCACCACGACCACCGGCCAGACGGGCGCCTCGAGAGCCGCCTCGGCCGCGCGCGCGACGAGCGGTTTGCCATCGATTTCGATCAGCTGCTTGGGCGAACCCATCCGCCGCGACGCTCCGGCGGCGAGGATAATGAGTCCGCAGCGGAATTCCACGGCAGCCGACGAAGCGTTTTGCATGATTCAGGAATCGGCGTGGATGGGGCGCTCCCGGCCGCGTAGCGGCCGCGCGTCGCGGCCGCGCAGGACGGAGAGGATTTCCGCGATGACGGCATGGGCCACTTCCTCCGGCGCCTCCGCGCCGAGGTCGAGTCCTACGGGCGCGTGTAGCCGGGCGCGCTGCCCGGCGGTGACGACGTGTCCGCCCTCGGCTAGGTCGGCGAGGATGCGCTCGGCCCGTTTCCGCGGTCCGAGCAGGCCGACGTAGGCGAGGGGAAGCGGAAGCAGATCACGGAGCACGGGCACGTCGTGGACGTAGTGATGCGTCATCACGACCGCCAGGGATCCGGAGGTTGCGGCCGAAGGAAGGTCCGGGCCCCCGAAGACGCGTGCGACGAGCGTGGCGGCCGGGGCGACCTCGCGCGACGCGGCCCACGGGAACCGGTCCGCCGTATTGAGTGCGGCTCGCGGGTCGGCGATCACGAGGTGCCAGCCTAGGCCGTGGGCCAGGCGCGCGAGGGGGATCGCGTCGTCGCCGGCGCCGAAGATCGCGAGGCGAGGTGGCGGGGAAATCTGCTGGAGGTAAATACCGGGCGCGGCCGGGCCCTCGTCGCCGGCGGTGAGGCGCGTGCCCCACGCCGAGGGATCATTGCCGTCATGACTCACGGCGAGAGTCAGGTTGCGTCGGTCGGCCGCTGCGGCGACGACGGCGGCCGCCCAGGCCGGCGTGGACGAAATAGGTTCGATCAGGACCCGCACGACTCCGTGGCAGCCGAGGCCCACGCCCCAGACAAGGTCGTTTTCCGAAGTCGTGTCGTAGACGACGGCCTCGGCGAGGCCGGTGGCGAGCACGCGGGAGGCGCGGGCGAGGACGTCCTCCTCAAGGCAGCCGCCGCTCACGGAGCCGAGGCGAACGCCGGCCGCCGTGAGGAGCAGCCGCGCGCCGGGTCGGCGGTAGGACGAACCCGCCACCGTGACGAGCGTGGCGAGGGCCGCGGGCGTGGAGCCGGGCCGGGCGAGCGCGTGCGCGATGAGCTGCAGTTCCTGCACGCTGCGCAGAGAATCCGACACGGGCGATTTGGCGAGCCGCGGATGACCCGCGGGCGGTCACTTCTTGCCGGCGGGCGCGGGCGTCCTGGGCAGGAGCGGGACGCGGGCGACGGGGATTGGTCCCGCGGGGAGGCCCGCGACCTGCGCGGCGAGCCAGTCGAGTCCCTCGAGGTTATCGCGGAGGCGAAGCTCGACGTCGTCCTGCGTATGGCCGATGACGCCGATGGGCCCGCGGTAGCCGGAGTCGGCGACGACGCGCAGGAGCGGGAGGTCGAGCTCCCCTTGGCCGAGCGGGAAGATCTTCATGCCGCGGCGGTCGCCCTCGCGCATCATGCCGTTCAGGTTCAGGCAGAGCAGGTACGGCCGCATCGCGGTGAGGGCGGCGGCGAGGCGGTCGACGTGCGCGTGGCCGTGGTGGAAGTTGTAGACGATTCCCACGTGGTCGGCGTCGTGGACGCGGCGCAGGCGCTCGCAGACGGCAACGAGGTTCTCCGGTTCTCCGCCCCAGCCGCCGTGGTTGTAGAGGCCCAGCCGGCAGCCGAGCTCTCGGGCGCGTTTCACGAGCGGCAAGAGCCGGTCAGCGGCGGCGGCGACCCGTTCCTCCTGGGTCGTTCCTGCCGGGCTCGGGGCCGTCTGCCAAATCTGCGGTCGCAGCCCGTGCTTGGCGAAGAGCCGGAACGCCTCCTCATGCGCCGACCAGAAGGCGAAGAGCTCGATGCCCTGCCGGCGATACTCGAGGAATTCCTGTTCGAACTCGGCGACGTGTTCGGTGCGCCAGTCGTAGGCGACCTTGGTGAGGCCGAGCGAACGTACCATCGCGGCCCGCGCGGCCGGGGTGCGCTTCTGGCCGTCGAAGGGCACGATGCACCACGCGACGGTGTTGGCGCGGTCGAACGGCGGGGCGTTGTCGGCGGCCCGGGCAGCGACTGAAAAACAGGCAAGCAGGAGGAGGGCGAGGCAGGGTGAGAGCATCAAGGGGGGGAAGGAGGGAAATCGGGAAAGCGGGAAACCAGGCGGCCGGTGTGGCTGCGGCTGCAGCCGCGGAAAATTTTCGAAACGGATTCTGCCTCTGCAATTCGGTCGGTGGTGAAGGTCGTTGTGGCCGCGGCTGCAGCCGCGGATGCTTCTCTCCGCACCTTCCGCGTCACCTCGTTCGGATTCAGCCCTTCTTCTTCCCCTTGGCCCCGGGCGCGGGGAGGGCGATCCCCGCGAACGGCAACTCGGCCGGCATGTCGTAGGCACGCGCGAACGCCAGCAGGCGGGCCACGACTTCCGGGTGGGCGGCGGCAACGTCGCGTTTCTCGCCGATGTCCTCGTCGAGGTTGTAAAGCTCGAGCCCCGACGTGCCGCGGTCCTTCACGTAGCCATAGAAGACCTTGCGGTCCGGCAGGAAGAGCTTCCACGGGCCGACGCGTACGGCGTGAAGCTCGTTCTGGCTGAAGTAATGGAAGTGGTCGCGGGCGCCGGTGCGGCTGCGGCCGAGCAGCAGGTCGGTCTGGTCGACGCCGTCGATCACCCGGTCGGCCGGGGGCGCGAAGCCCGCGAGGCGGCCGAAGGTCGGGAGGAAATCGAGGGTCGAGAAGATCGCATCGCTGACGCGCCCCGCCGGCACGCGTCCGGGCCAGCGCACGAGGCAGGGAACGCGCGAGCCGCCTTCGTAGGAGGAGCCCTTGGCCTCGCGGAGCGGTCCGGATGAGCCCCAGGCGACTTCGCCTTGATGCAGCGGACCGAGACGGTCGGCCGCGTTGCCCCAAGGGCCGTTGTCGCACGTGAAGATCACGAGCGTGTTGTCGCGGAGACCCAGCTCGTCGAGGGCGTCGAGCAGGCGGCCGGAGTGGAAGTCGATTTCCTCGACCGCGTCGCCGTAGAGCCCGCCGCGGGACTTGCCGCGGAACTCGGGCGAGGCGCCGACGATGGAGTGCACCATGGTGTGGGCGACGTAGAGCAGGAAGGGCCGGTCGCGGTTCGCGCGCAGGAACGCGAGCGCCTTGTCGGTGTAGGTGCGCGTGAGGCCTCCCATGTCGGCGGTTTCGCCGGCCGGTTCGTTGTTCTCGTACATCCGGATGCGGCCGCTGTCGTTGCCGCCGAGCGTGCCGTAGAAGGAGTCAAAGCCCTTGGCATTGGGCATCCGCTCGCGGATGGGGGCGCGGTTGGAGACGTCCCATTTACCGATGCAGGCCGTGGCGTAGCCGCGCGTCTTCAGCAGCTCGGCGAGGGTGACCTCGCTCGCCGGCATGGACCAACCGCCGCTGCGCACCGGCTGCCGGCCGGTGAGGAGCGCGGAACGCGACGGGCCGCAGACGATCTGGGCGTAGAAGCTGGTGAAGCGCGTGCCCTCCGTGGCGAGGCGGTCGAGGCGCGGGGTGCGGAGGGTGGTCGAACCCTGGCAGCCGAGGTCGCCGTAGCCTTGGTCGTCGGTGAAGATGATCAGGAAGTTGGGCCGCGCGGGCTCGGCCGCGGGGAGGGAAAGCGCGCGCAGCGCGAGGAGCGCCGCCAGCAGGGTGGGAAGCAGTTTCATGGGCCGGAAGCTCTGCAGCGGGTCAGGGCGTTCGATGTGGCGAAGGCGGGAAAATCGGATTCTGGAACCACGAATGCCCTGACCCCGTCAGGGCGGGTCAAGCTTTGGGACGTGGCACACCGAAGTGGGCGAGGACGTTGCGCAGGAGGCCGGACATCTTCGGGTCGACCGACAGCACCCAGCCGGAGCCGATCGCACCGGCATTGAACACGCGTCCGCCCACCGGGCGTTCCCAGTAGATCATCTCCCCGCCTTGGTCGGTCTTCGGCTTGATGCGTCGGAAGAAGTAATCGAACGCCGTGCCGCCTTTCTGCCAAAAGACCTGGCCGTTCGCGAGGAGCGAGATGCCGGCGGGGTCGGGCGGCACGCGTCCGCCGGGCGGCGGCGCTGCCTCCTGCAGGCGGAGGAAGGTCGACGGCCGGATGTCGAACTCGTGGGCGTTGGCGAGGCGGATGCCGTCGCCGGCGGAGCCGAAGGTCTCGCCCGCCCGCAGGCGCAGGTCCTCCGGCTGGCGGAACAGGAAATGATCCGGATTCGTGACGACGTACGGGCCGAACTGCTCCGGCGCCCCGGGAGCGTTGAATCCGAGGCAGTCGAGCGCGATGAGGTCGATACCCGGGAAGCCGCACTCGCGAAGCATGCCGCCGCGGAGGCCGTCGTGGCTGTGCCAGGTCTCGGCCCGGCGGGCGGCGGGCACGCGGGCGCCGGCGGCGTCGGCCTTGCGGCACTCCATGACCGTGCCAGCGTCGTTGAACGAAACGCGCCAGAAGACGGCGTTGCCGCTGAGGACGACGAGGTTGCCGCCCGCGCGCAGGTAGGCGTCGGTGCCGCGGTACATCGGCAGCGACCAGTACTCGTTGTGTCCGACGACCAGCATCGCGGCGTATCCGCGCGGCAGCGACGGATCGCGGTGGAGGTCAAGGTCGCTGACGAGGTCGTACTCGTAACCCTGCTCCTCGAGCCAGACCTGGGTGAAGCGGTCGGCGCGGGCGAGGTGGCTGTACTTCGTCGGTCCGCCGTACAGCACGTACGGTCCGGCGACGGGCCAAGGCATCCGCAGCCCCATCTGGTAGCTGCCCTGGCCGGCGGCATGGTCGCGGTAAAAATTGAAGGCAGGCAGCCCGCGCGCATCGCGCTCGATGCCGCCCGTGCCCCAGACGACGTGGCGCGCCTCCGGCGTGAGCGCGAAGGGCGTGCCGCTGTAGGCCCGCCAGGTGTTGGTGGCGGCGATCAGGAGCAGCGGCGCCCGTTTCCGGCCCGGCGCGCGCCGCACGACGAAGGTGCACTGGTACTGGCGGGGCTTGCCCTCCCAATCGAAGTCGAACCGCGCCACGAAGAACCCGCTGCGCGCGTTCGCCGGCACCTGCCAGCGGTGGGTCACGTTCCAGCGGCAGTCGTACAGGTCGTCCGCCGCGAGCCGCAGGCCGTGCCCGCGTCTGGCGTCGCTCGCCGGTTCGTACGCCCCGAAGCGGGGGACGTCGGCCTCGAGCGAAGGGCCCCCGATCATCCAGGTGCCGAGGTTGACGATCACGCCGTCGCGCCCTTGGCCGGAGACGTCGGCGACACGCTCGCCCTTCTCCTCCGTGAGCGGCCACGACCCCAGCACGCCAGCGCCCGTGGCGGGTGTGAGCCCGCGGGCCGCGAAGCGCGCGGCGATCTCGGTGGCGCCCAGGGCGCGGTCGTAAAGGGCGGGCTGCGCGATGTCGCCGTCGAGGAAACGCGTCGCGGCTCCGTCCTCGCCCATCGCGCCGAGGCGCAGCGGATGCCGGCCGGGGACGAGCGGTTCGGCAAACGGCCAGGCGCCCGCCTCGCGGCCGTCGACGTGGACGCGCTTCACCGCGCCGTCCCAAGTCGCGACAAGGTGATGCCAGCGGTTGCGCGTGAGCGTGCCGGGGGCGGTGCGGTGGATGACCTGCTCGTCGGGCGACTTGCCGTCGCCGAGGAAGAAACCGACATAGCCGCCCGGGCCGATGCCGAGCGCGAAGCCGTCGTCGGCTGACTTGTCCTCCTGCGTGATGACGCCTTGCAGCGACTTGAGGTCCCAGGGCCGCACCCAGCACTCGAGCGTGAGCGCGCGGACGGGGCCCTCCACGGGGCGCGCGCAGGCGACGTAGGAACCGGGATGGATGGGTTGCGGGTTGGCGGGGAAGGCCGCCGGGCTGGCGAGCATCTCGTCGCCCGCGGGGTCGTCGACGTCGCGGCCTAGGCGGCAGAACGAGAGCCGGTACGGCACGCTGGCGCTGACGCAGAGCTCGAGGGTTTCGCCGGCGGCGATGGAGTGCTCCAGCGGATACGCGTGCAGTCCGGGGACCGCCAGGGCGCGGTGCCGCGGCGGCGCTCCCGCGGAGGCCGGCAGGTTCGCGCAACCGGCCGGCAGCAGGGAAATCGCCCCGGCCGTGGCGGCGGTGGCGCCCGCCTCGCGCAGGAACCGGCGGCGGGAAACGGGTCCCTCGCCGCTCATTGGGTCTTCTTCGCCGCGGGCGCCTTCGCCTTGGCCTTCGCGGGGGCGGGCGCGGGCTTGTCGTCGAGGTTACGCTCGAGGTCGGCCGGGTTGAGGTCGACCTGCACGCCGCCGGCGGGCACGGGGAGACCCGCGCTCCACAGGATGCCGTTGAGGACGAGCGTGCGCTGGCTCGGGTATGACCAGCTCTTGTGCAGGTCGGCGCCGGTGAAGCCGAAGCCGCGTCCGCCCTCCGGCCGCTGATGGGCCCACGCGATGACCTCGGCGCGGCCGACGTGCTTGCGGGCGTCGGCGGTCGAGCGCGACTTGTCGGGGACGGTCCCGCGCAGGAGCGGGGTGACGCCCGCGGGGGCGAAGTGCAGGTTGTAAAGCCAGCCGTCGGCCGGCGCCGCGAAGGGCTTCACGCCGCGCGTGACCTCGTGGGCGGCGATGTCGTTGAACTCCATGTCCCAGTGCCCGCGGCTGCCGATGTCGCTATGAAAGACGGCGCCAAGCCACCCCTTGACCGCGGCGCCGTCGGCGCCGAGCGGGAAGTCCATCGCCTGGTGGAGCAGCACGAGACCGGTGCCGCCGGCCATGAGCCGGGAGAGGACGGCCCAGCGGCGCGGATCCGCAAAGGGCTGCTTGCCGCCGCCGTCGCCGAAGTAGACGACGCCGCGCGCGCCCTCAAGGATGCGCTCATCCTTGGGCCAGCTCCGCGCCAGGACGGGCCAGACGCCGGGTTGGCGGCGGAGCCAGTCCATGAGCAGCGCGCAGCCCGCGAAATACTCGTGCTGCATCGGCTTGTTGCTGGGGGCGCCGGCGAGCAGGACGATCTTGGCGAGACCGGGGCGCGGGGCGTCGACCTCGAGGGGCACGCCGGACTGGTCGTGCGAAGGGGCGGCGGCGAGCGGGCCGGCGGAGAGGAGCGCGAGGGAGGCGAGGAGGATTCTCATGGGGCAAGGTGTTGGCGCCGGGTCGGGTCTGACCGGGCGGACGTGACCACGATCCCGGCGGACCGGGAGCGCGGCGCGGGGTTCAAGCGAGAATGTCGTGCACGACGCGACCGTGGACGTCGGTGAGCCGGTAGTCGCGGCCGTCGTGGCGGAAGGTGAGGCGCTCGTGGTCGAGCCCGAGCTGGTGGAGGATGGTCGCGTGCAGGTCGTGCATGTGGACCTTGTTCTCCACGGCGAAGTGGCCGAACTCGTCGGTCTCCCCGTAGGCGAAGCCCGGCTTGAAGCCGCCGCCGGCGAGCAGCACGGAGAAGCCGGTCGGGTTGTGGTCGCGGCCGGTGCCGTTGCGCTCGGCGTAAGGCGTGCGGCCGAACTCGCTGCCCCACCAGACGATGGTGTCCTCGAGCAGGCCGCGGGCCTTTAGGTCGGTGAGCAGGCCGGCGACGGGCTTGTCGACGCGCACGGCGTGGTCCTTGTGCTTGGGCAGATTGGAGTGCTGGTCCCAGGCGGGGTTGTTGGTGTTGTCGGAGTAATTGACCTGGATGTAGCGGACGCCGGCCTCGGCGAGGCGGCGGGCCATGAGGCATTGGCGACCGTAATCGTCGGTCGGCTCCTCGCCGATGCCGTAGAGCGCGCGGGTGGCGTCGGACTCGCGGGAAAGATCGAGGACGTCGGGCGCGTGGTTCTGGAGGCGCCAGGCGAGCTCGTAGGAATTGGCGAGTGCCTCGAGCTCGCGGTCGCCGGGGCGGGCGGCGAGTTGTTCCCCGTTGAGGGCGCGGACAAGTTCGAATTGCCGCAGCTGGGCGGCGGCGGAGAGGTCCGGGTGGCGGACGTTGCGGAGGCCGGCCTCGGCGGCCTTCTGCCCGGCGCGGCCGAGGGCGGTGCCTTGGAAGACGGCGGGCAGGAAACCGCTGCCGTAATTGCGCGGCCCGCCGTTGGCGAGGGTGGGGCTGAGCGAGACGAAGGCCGGCAGGTTCTCGCTCTCGGAGCCGAGTCCGTAGGTGACCCATGAGCCCATGGACGGGCGGATCTGGCTGGTGGTGCCGGTATGCAGGAAGAGCGTGGCGGGCCCGTGCGCGACGCCCTCGGTGTGCATCGAGCGAACGACGCAGTAGTCGTCGGCGTGCCGCGCGAGGTGCGGGAACAGTTCCGAGACCCAGCGCCCGCTCTGGCCGCGCTGGCGGAATTCCCACATCGGCTTCATCACGCGGCCGGTCGCGCCGGCGCCGGTCTTCGCGATGGCGCGCTGGTCGAGGAACTCGAGCATCCGCCCGTCGTTCGCGTAGAGGGCGGGCTTGTAGTCGAAGCTGTCGAGGTGGCTCACGCCGCCGCCCATGAAGAGGAAGATCACGCGCTTGGCGCGGGGGCGGTGGTGGCCGGGGCGGATGGCGAGCGGATGGGCGCCGCGGTTAGCGGCCTGGGCCGCCATGCCGGCGAGGGCGAGGAAGCCGAAGCCGCAGGCGACGCGGCTCAGGGCCTGCCGCCGGGATAGGGTGAGCGGGGACTTCATGGGGCGGGGTTCATTCAAGGTATCGGAAATCGGCGCTCGCGAACAGCGCCTGGTGCAGCTGCGCCCAGGCCGCCGTGCGCTCCTCCCCGCCGGCCGCGCCTTCGAGGAAGCGCCGCGCGATCTCCCGCTCGCGTTCGCGGGGCGCGCGACCCAGCAACCGGTGGTAGGCTTGCGTGAGGCGGTCGTCTTCGCCGGCCGCCGGGCTCGTCCCGAGCGTGCGGGTGGCCGCGTGGCGCGCCTGCTCGATCACGAAGGGATGGTTGAGCATGAACAGCGCCTGCGGAGCCACGGTCGTCGCGCCGCGGCGGGCGAGCGGCGCGTTGATGTCGGCGAAGTCGAACGCCTCGAACAGCTCGGGGCGGCGGTTGCGGAACGCCGGCGTGTAGATGCTGCGGCGGAGGTCCGTGAAGACGTAGCCGTATTCGCTCGTCGGCACGGTCGCGCCGAAGTTCGGGCCGCCCTGCGTGAGGTCGAGGCGGCCGGCCGCGAGCAGCAGCGCGTCGCGGATCTCCTCCGCCTCCAGCCGGCGGCGCTTCGCGTGAGACAGGAGCCGGTTGTCGGGATCGCGCTCCGCGGCGCCCGATCCCGGCAGCGAGGACAATTGGTAGACCCGCGAGAGCATGATCTCGCGCACGAGGGCCTTCACCGACCAGCCGCCCGCGGCGAAGCGCAGCGCGAGGTGATCGAGCAGCTCCGGGTGCGTGGGCGGCTCGCCCGTGGTGCCGAAATTGTCGACCGAGCGCACGAGGCCTTCGCCCAGCAACCAGGCCCAGATGCGATTCACGGTCACGCGGGCGGTGAGCGGGTTCGACGCGTCGGCGATCCAGTCGGCCAGTTCCCGGCGGCCGCTCTCGTCGGGCTGGAAGCGCGGGGCCTCGCCGCGGCTCGCGACGGCGAGGAAGCCGCGCGGGACCTTCGGTCCGAGGTTGCGGGCGATGCCGCGCACGCGGATCTCGGTGTCGCCGATCTCACCCTTGGCCTCGCGCACGCTCATCGTCAGCGGACGCTTCGGACCGTTCGCGGCCAGCCGCTTCAGCTCCGCCTCGATGCGACGGAGTTCGGCGGCGCCCTTCTCCGCGGCGGGGTCGGCCTTCGCGACGGCAGACGCGGCCGGCGGGGCGTCGGCGCGGGCATCGAGGGGCAGCAGCTGCAGCGCGTCGACGACCACGAAGCCGTCGGTGCCCTCGTTGGAGACGAGGACGTAGCCCTGGCCGTCCTTCTCGAAGCGGAACTGGCCGAGGGAAAGCAAACGCTCGCCGCCGGCCGGGGCCGCGCGCTGGTTGACGGTGACGGTGGCCTCTCCATCGGCATGGAGGATGGTGACCGGCACGTTGCTCGCGCGGTTGTTGCCGCTGGTGTAGCCGAGCCGGACCTCGTAGCGGCCCGAGTGCGGGACGGCGGGGGTGAACGTGACGGTCTTCGCACCCTTCGCGTCGTTGTTGTCGGTGAGGTAGCCCTCGCCGACATAGCCCGGGGTCGTCTGGGATTTCTTCCACTCGCCCACGATGCGGGCCTGCGTCTCGTCGAGCACCAGACCGGGGAGGTCGGCGGGCGCGACATTCCGGGCGGCCTTGGCGGCGGCCGGCCGGGAGGCGGCGCGCAGGCGGGCGGCCTGTTTCTCCAGCGCGGCGACCTTCGCCTCGTGCTCCGCCACCGCCTTCTCCCCGGCGGGCTCGAGGGGCAGGGGGGCGTCGACCCAGCGGGCGACGTTGTCGGTGTAGTTGTGGAGCGTGTGCGTGCCGCGGAGGATGCCGGCGAGGCCGTAGTAGTCGCGCAGGGTCACCGGGTCGAACTTGTGGTCGTGGCAGCGTGCGCAGCTGAGCGTCATCCCGAGGAACGCCTTGCCGAGTGTGTCGAGCTGCTCGTCGACGACGTCCATGCGCAGCTGGTCCTTGTTCTGCTCCTCGTAGTTGGTCGGCCCGAGCGTGAGGAACGCGGTCGCGGTGAGCCGCCGGGCGCGTTCGGCGGACGTGGCGGCCGGCAGCAGGTCGCCCGCGAGCTGCTCGCGGATGAATTCGTCGAAGGGCAGGTCGCGGTTCACCGCGTCGATCACGTAGTCGCGGTAGCGCCAGGCGTCCTTGAAGAGCAGCGTGCGCCCGCCGCCGCTCGATTCGGCGAAGCGCGCCACGTCGAGCCAGCGGCGGCCCCAGCGTTCGCCGAAATGCGGCGAGGCGAGCATCTCGTCCACCACTCGCGCGAAGGCTGCCGGACTGGGGTCGCGCGCGAAGGTCGCGGCCTGCTCCGGGGTCGGAGGGAGGCCAAGCAAGTCGAACGAGGCCCGGCGCAGCAGCGCGGCGGGATTCGCATCGGGCGCCGGCGCGAGGTCCCGGTCCTTCCACCGCGCCGCGATGAAGCGGTCGATCTCCGTGCGGGCCCAGCCCGCGGCGTCGGGCGCCGGCACGGTCGGCGCCAGCGGTGGCACGAAGCTCCAGAAGCGGCGGCCTTCCTCTACGGTCATCGCGCGTCGCACGGGCGCTGCGCCGGCCACGGGGGGCGAGTCGGCCGGGGCGGGCGCACCGCGCTTCACCCATTCCTCGAGCAGCGCGACTTCCTCCTTCGGCAGCGCCGACTTGGGCGGCATCGCCTCGAACTCGAGTTTGGTGTAGCGGATGGCCTTGATGAGCGGGCTCTCGTCTGGCTTGCCGGGGATCACCGCCGGGCCGGAGTCGCCGCCGCGCAGCCAGCCTTCCGCATGGTCGAGCCTCAGCCCGGCCTTCACCTTACGGTCCGCCGCATGGCACTCGTGGCAGCGCTCGATCAGCACCGGCCGGATCTTCTTCTCGAAGAATTCGAGGTCCGCCGACGCGGTGGCGCGAAGGATCGGGGCGGCGGCGAACAGGGCGCACGCGAAGCGGCGGGTCACGACGAAGAGCGGCATGCTGGGGTAGGCGCGGCCAGGGGGGCGGCCCCCGAGAAAAGCGGCCGCTTCGACCTCGTGGCAAGCGGGCAGATTCCTTTCCCCGCACGGGTTGTTCCGACCCATCCCGCGGCCCGCGGCGCGTGGCGCTCCGTGTTTCGGCTTGCGGCAGCCATGCAGCGCGGGCGTA
>JACCEB010839516.1_pt1 | contig 34288 bp, 36 predicted proteins | sample 7454761 | NCBI WGS metagenome assembly JACCEB01 (sample SAMN15323454, study PRJNA562643) | freshwater metagenome | isolation source: river surface water | place: USA:Blue River Watershed | collected 2017-08-18
ACTTGCGCTTATAGTTTGCCATGTTTTTGTGGTTAACGAGATCATCACGGCTTCCTCGGCCCGCTTGCCTTGAAGTAACGACTAAAGTCGAGACCGTTCACCCCCAAGAGTTAAGCGAATTACTTTTCAATATTTAGTTGTTTGAAGGGGTTATTTTACAGCCAATTTAGAAATACTGTTAATTCGATTACTAATCGTAATCAGATTCAGATCTTTTACCCTTTTTACTTACACTTTTTCCAGAGGTGCGCCTAGATAACTCACGGTTTACCTCCCTAGTCATCTGCTGCTCCATCAATGTATTTCGCTTGTCATGAGCTTTCTTACCCTTTGCAACTGCAATCTCAACCTTTGCCTTACCATCTTTAAAGTAAAGTGAAAGTGGAATCAGGGTTAAACCACCCTGCTTGATTACACCTGAGATTTGGGCAATCTCGCGTCTGTGCAAAAGTAATTTGCGATCTCGCCGAGGTGGATGATTTGTCCAAGAACCTTGGTTGTACTCAGGAATATGAATTCCACTCACCCAAATCTCACCATCTTTTGCCATTGCATAACCATCAGTTAATGAGGCCCTGCCTGCTCGTAATGATTTAACCTCGGTCCCGGTTAACACCAAACCACACTCATAGACCTCTTCAATAAAGTAGTCATGGCGGGCGCTTTTATTTTGGGCAATTACCTTCTTGCCTAACTCTTTGACCACAAGCAACCCCCAATCTTTCAGTTGTGCGGAGGTGGTTAAACCTTTAGATATTTACGCAAGGTAAGCACCGATGCTAACCCGGAAACAAACAAACCTGTTAACAACAACCAGGCACTTGCCACCCAAACATCGCGCCAGGTGAAAAACTGAGTGAAGGTTAAAAGTGGTGCTACCTTGGCATCCACCACCGCTTTAAATCCAGCTAAAAATCCAGTTGAGACTAACCAACCCATAACTGCGGCAAAGACGCCTTCTAATAAAAATGGTAATTGAATTGAAAAACTTGATGCACCAACTAGCTTCATCACCCCAGTTTCACGCCTTCGATTAAAGGCGGCAATTCGCAGGGTATTACTTATCAATAATGCGGCGGTTAAAACTGATGCTGCACCGATTGCTAATGCGCCATTTCGTAGTACACCAAGCAATCGGAAAAACTTTTCTAAAATGGCTCGTTGATCCTGCACAATATCTACTCCTGGCCGACCAGCAAATGCACTTTCAATAACTGCAAACTTTGTTGGATCCTTAAGCTTTACCCTAAATGACTCAGGTAATTGATCTGCTGTGACATTTTGTGCAATTGCAGAGCCTTCAAATCTCTCTTGGAAACGCTTAAATGCTTCGGTCTGTGATTCATAGTAAACCTCTTGCACAACTGGAAGTGCTTGCAGATCTCGTTGAATACCAATCTTTTGCTCCTGTGTAATCACACCACTGGCACATGATTGTCCTTCAGAGAGTGATCCACAAAGAAATATTGAAACCTCTATCTTGTCATACCAATAATCCTTCATAACTCGCACCTGTGAGTTTGCAAGTAAACCAATACCCAAAAGTGACAAAGAGATAGCAACTGTAATTACCACCGCAAAGGTCATAGTTAGGTTTCGACGCAGGCCGATGCCTACCTCACTCATTACAAACTTAGCGCGCATTTGGTAACCCTATCTTTTTCATCTTGGCTTTAACCGGTATAGCCATAGACACCACGAGCTTGGTCGCGGATTACATGGCCACCCTCTAATTCAATTACTCGCTTGCGCATTTGATCCACAATTCCAGCGTCATGAGTTGCCATTACAACTGTCGTACCCTCGCGATTGATCCGATCTAGTAATTTCATAATGCCAACTGAGGTAGCTGGGTCTAAGTTTCCAGTTGGCTCATCTGCAATCAAAATTGTTGGACGAGAAACATAAGCTCTAGCAATTGCAACTCGTTGTTGCTCACCACCTGATAACTCACTTGGCTTACGATCGCCTTTTTCTTCAAGTCCTACTAACTCTAAAACCTCTGGCACATCTCGGCTTATCTGTTTTTTGGAGTAGCCAAGAACATGTAAAGTGAAAGCAACATTTTCTGAGACAGTTTTATTTGGCAGCAATCTAAAATCTTGGAAAACAGTTCCAACCTGTCGGCGCAACTCCGGCACCTTATGATTTGCTAATTTGTTCAAATCTTTTCCAGCTACGTGAATTACACCTGAGCTTGGTCGCTCCTCGCGCAGCACCAATCTTAAAAAGGTAGATTTTCCAGAGCCAGATAGTCCAACTAAGAAAACAAACTCACCCTTAACTATCTCAAGGTTAACGCCATCTAAGGCAGCTTTATCTTGTTTGGGATAGAGCTTTGTGACATTCTCAAAACGAATCAAAATCAAAACCCCTTATGATGAGTGCGCTGATCAACTAGTGCTAGTTTAGATAAGCAACCACAATTAATTGGTGATTTAATGCTGATTTTTGCAATATAAAACTGAGAATTTACGCTTACCTGTGAGATTACTCGCGCCCCTTGCGCCATTTAATACCTGCCTCAATAAATCCATCCAAATCACCATCTAAAACCGCTGATGGATTACCAACTTCAAAATTTGTCCGCAAATCTTTAACCATTTGATATGGAGCAAGTACATAAGATCTCATTTGATTTCCCCAAGAGCCAGAGTTATCACCCTTTAGCGCATCCATTTTGGCCCGCTCTTCTAATCTGCGACGCTCTAACAATTTAGATTGCAATACCGCCATTGCAGTTGCCCGATTTTGAATCTGTGATCTTTCATTTTGACAGGAGACAACAATTCCGGATGGCGTATGAGTAATTCTCACCGCCGAGTCAGTGGTGTTAACACCTTGACCACCAGGGCCAGAGGAGCGATAAACATCAACTCTTAAATCCTTCTCCTCAATCTCAATGTGATCACTTTGCTCAACTACTGGCACAACCTCCACGCCAGCAAATGAGGTGTGACGGCGAGATTGCGAATCAAATGGTGAAATACGAACTAATCGATGTGTTCCCTGTTCAACTGAGAGTCTGCCATATGCGTATGGGGCTGAGATTCGAAATGTTGTTGATTTAATTCCCGCCTCTTCTGCATATGAGGTTTCTAAAACATCTATTTTGTAATTATGGCGTTCACAAAATCTAAAATACATTCGCATAAGCATTTGCGCCCAGTCAGCTGCCTCAACGCCGCCAGCCTCAGATCTAATGGTCATTAGCGCATCCCGCTCGTCATACTCACCACTTAATAATGTCTGCACCTCAAGCTCATTTATTACTTGAGTTAACTCATCTAACTCTTTATCTACCTCTTTAAAAGCTGATGCCTTATCACTTTCGCTCGCCGACAACTCAACCATTACCGGCAGATCATCTAATCTGCTTCGAATTGAAGTAATTTTGTTTATCGTCGATTGAGCTCTAGATAATTTACTTGTGATTATCTGTGCTGCTTGCGGGTCATCCCAAAGATTTGGCACGCTGGCTTGCACTTCAAGTTCAGCAGCATTTTCAATTAATTTAGGCAGGTTTAAAACCTGTTCAATAGATTTAAGAGTTAGATCAATTTTGTTGATCTCATCTTGATAATCTCGGGCCGCCATAGGGCAAGGGTAATCTAATTGGGGATGTATACCGAACTTGCGCCAACTTGAGTGGAGATAATCAAAGTATTTAACGCAAGAGATTCCATAAATGGTATCTGAAGTGGCATTTTACCTTCAATTGAAACTTGAGCAGATACTTCATAAACTCCACATTCAAAGTTATCTACTTTAATTTGCCTGCTATGCAATCTTGCTTGATTAATCAATTGATAAAACTTTTCTTGAGCAGATAAGCAATCTAACGGCACCCGCTTTTCTCTGTTAAATCTATTTACCTCAGCGTAGTAGGCAACTATGTTTATGGATTGAGCAGATTTATTTATTGCAGCTTCAGCCAGATTAGTTAATTGCTTTTTTACAGAGTAAGCAGAGGCGATGTTGATTGAGATGAAAGTTAGGGTCATGGCAAGTAAAAAGAAGCCAAATGAGAGTGGAATCAATGAGCCGCGGCTTTTGCCATAAATTAATTTTTTTATCGCCATAGATCAACATACTCAGAAGCTGATGCCTTTTGAACTCCACCAATTGTGATGGTGGCTGTGACCATGTTGGATGGAGTTAAGCATGGATGGGTACTGCAGGTAATATCTAATTTAATCTCTCTTGCTTGATTACCACTTGGTGATCGCCTTGATTTATATATTTCAAGTACTTGGTGGGCTCGAATGAGTGCTAGATCTTCATTTGGACTAGTAACAAAGGCTCGCACTGTCTGGCGCGCTAAGTTCTCACTTTCAGAGATTGCTAATGTTTTACTAGATACCGTTGTAATCAAAATCAAAAAAGCAGTAAAGAACGGCAGTGTAAAGATCACAAACTCTGCTGTAGCAGAGCCAGTATCTGACTTTTCTAAAAATCTAATTATTCTCATCTTCATCTACCGCAATTGACACAATTTTCTTACTGGCAAGCCTGCCAAAATCAATAAACTTTTTTTCCTCACTCTTTTCTTCCAGAACTAATACAGATCCGCCGCCGACAAGTGGATATCGCTGGTAATTCACACCTGAACCAGTAATTGCAGTATTTGCTAACTCACCTTGATTTAAGTGGGTAGAGCGCATGACATTAAATTGCATGAAGATCAGTTGAAACATTACTAAAAATACAAAAATTTGTGGAAGTATGGTTAGTAGTGATTCAACTGATCCGCGGTGCTGGGCTAGTAGTAGCTTGCGCAACTACCTGATACCGCCCATTGCATCCAATGAGTTGCGCAAGATTGTGGTTAGTTTTGGCGCAGCAATTGACCAGATACCAGTAACTAAAGCAGTAGTCATAAGTACTACTAACACCCAGCCAGGCACATCGCCCCGGCTTTGTGTCTTAACAAGAGCTGCGGCTTTCGATTTCAAGAATAGATTTATCCGAATAAATTGCATCATTAGATTCATATAGCTCCAAAAGTTTGTGTTTGGAAACTATAAAGAAAAGATTGCTAGCAATGCATAAAATTAAAAAACTGTGGATTACTGCTTGCAAATCTACTTACTGTTAGAGACCAATTTCAGAGAGTGATTTAGAAAGTAACTCTAAGCCTAATTTGGCATCACTTTCAGAGATATTGCATGGTGGCACCATATGAATACGGTTGAAGTTGTTAAAAGGCATCAAGCCATTTTTCTTACAAGTGGCCACAATCTCATTCATCTTTGGGCTAGATGCGCCATATGGAGCAAGTGGTTCCCGTGTTTTTCTATCGACAACCATATCTACGCCCCAGAAAACACCTGTGCCTCTAACATCACCAATTACCTGATGTTTCTTTGCTAATTCATTTAATCCAGGTCCAAGTATTTTCTCACCGATGCTGGCAGCATTTTCTACCATTTTTTCACTCTTCATTACATCAATGGTTGCAACTGCAGTTGCGCAAGCAAGTGGATGACCAGAGTAGGTAAGACCACCTGGAAATACTCGTTCATCAAATGTTTTCGCTACTTTTTCAGGAATTATTACTCCGCCCAGTGGCACATAACCTGAGGTAACGCCCTTGGCAAAGACGATTAAATCTGGGATTGATTTAGAGTGCTGGAAACCAAACCATTTACCAGTTCGACCAAAGCCAGACATAACCTCATCTGCGATCCAAAGAATTTCATACTTGTCACAAAGAGCACGTATGCCATCTAAATATCCAGCAGGTGGTACTAACACTCCAGCTGTTCCTGGCACTGACTCAATCACAATTGCTGCAATGGTCTTTGGGCCTTCAAAAATAATTGTTTGCTCTAAGTGTTCTAATGCTCGCTGGCACTCCTCTTCCTGATTTGTCGCCCAGAAAGCGGTGCGATAAAGATATGGACCCCAAAAGTGAACATGTCCATAACCAAACTCATTTGGGAATCTTCGTGGATCACCAGTGGCATTTATCGCAGAGCCAGTATTGCCGTGATAAGAACGGTAAGTCGATAAAACTTTGTGTTTGTTGGTGTGAAGTCTGGCCATTCGGATCGCATTTTCTATGCCATCTGCGCCACCGTTTGTAAAGAAAACCTTTTTAAAACTATCTCCGGCTACACCAGTAATTCTTTTTGCTGCTTCATTTCTTGCCTCATTAGCATGTTGTGGTGCCACAGTTGCAAGCACATCTGCCTGCTCTTTTATCGCAGCAATTACCTTTGGATGTTGATGACCAATATTTGTAAAAACTAATTGGCATGAGAAATCTAGATACTTCTTCCCATTGAAATCCCAAAAGTATGAACCGGCTCCGCCGGCAACTGTCATCGGTGTAATCTGCCCCTGTGCTGACCAAGAGTGGAAAACATATGCACGGTCATCAGCAAAAACCTTTGCTGCCTTATCTGGGTTGTTCTCTGGGGTACTCACTTTGCTCCCTGCTTTGTTAGCCTAATTTGATACCCCAATCTAATCACTTCCTATCCCTTTTTGGTAGGAAGGGGTAATTTCATAGCGGTAAATTCTTTGAGGTAAGGTTGAGATATGGAAACTATTTCACACTGGATCAATAACCAAATTTCAACTGAAAAATCAGAGCGCACAGGTGATGTGTTTAACCCAGCCACCGGTCAACTAAGCGCAAAGGTAAATTTTGCAACCACAGCAACTATTGATACTGCGGTAAATGTAGCTACAAAAGCATTTGAAACTTGGCGCCATAGCTCGCTGACAAAGCGAACCCAGGTGCTTTTTGCATTTCGTGAATTAGTAAATCAAAACAAAGAGCAACTAGCAGCATTAATCACTAAAGAGCATGGCAAAGTATTAAGTGATGCCTTTGGTGAGGTAACTCGTGGACTTGAGGTTGTTGAGTTTGCCTGCGGTATCCCCCACCTACTTAAGGGCGGATTCTCTGAAGAGGTTTCAACCGGAGTAGATGTTTACTCAATCCGTCAGCCATTAGGACCGGTTGCAGTAATTTCACCATTTAATTTTCCAGCGATGGTACCAATGTGGTTTTTCCCAATTGCAATTGCCTGCGGTAATACCGTAATTGTTAAGCCAAGTGAGAAAGATCCAAGTGCAATTATGTTTGTGGCTCAATTACTAAAGGATGCTGGCTTACCAGATGGAGTATTTAATGTAGTTCATGGCGATAAGGTCGCAGTTGATGCCTTGCTAACACACCCTGGAATTAAATCAGTTTCATTTGTTGGTTCAACACCAATTGCTAAGTATGTATATGAGACTGGCACAAAAGCTGGCAAGCGAGTGCAGGCATTAGGTGGAGCGAAAAATCATATGATTGTTTTGCCAGATGCAGATTTAGAGTTAGCAGCAGATGCAGCAATTAATGCTGGTTTTGGTTCAGCAGGTGAAAGATGTATGGCGATCTCAGCTATTGTGGCGGTTGAGCCAATTGCAGATAAGTTGATTGAGAAGATCACTGAGCGAGCAAATAAGATTAAAACTGGCGATGGCACAAAGGGTGCTGATATGGGTCCACTAGTTACCAAGGTTCATCGAGACAAGGTCGCCTCTTACATTGCAGCAGGAGAAAAAGAAGGCGCCAAGATTATTTTTGATGGCAGAAAAGTTCAGGTAGATGGCGAAGGTTTTTGGCTAGGACCAACCTTGTTTGATCAGGTTAAGCCAAGTATGAGTATCTATCAGGAAGAGATTTTTGGACCCGTACTCAGTGTAATTAGAGTTAAAAGCTATGACGAGGCGTTAGCGCTCGTTAATAATCACCAATATGGAAATGGCACTGCAATCTTCACCAATGATGGAGGTGCTGCTCGTCGCTTCCAAAATGAGGTTGAGGTTGGCATGGTGGGTATAAATGTGCCGATTCCGGTGCCAATGGCTTACTTCTCATTTGGTGGTTGGAAAAACTCATTATTTGGTGACTCACATGCCCACGGAACTGAAGGTGTCCACTTCTTTACCCGCGGCAAGGTTGTTACAAGTCGATGGTTAGATCCAAGCCATGGTGGAATTAATTTAGGTTTCCCACAAAACACTTAAATTAGCTACGAAGAGTTTTAGCAAATTCCTTAAAGTCATTAACCATAAAATCAACCTCTGCTTGATCATGGGCAAGGGAGATTAACCACTGCTCATCTAATCCTGGTGGGGTCATAATTCCGTGATTAAGGGACCAAATAAATGAAAGCTCAGCTATTTGAAAATCAGTTGCTTTGTAATCGCGGTAATTTCTAACTGGTCGATCAGACCAAGTTATACAGCCCTTCACGCCAAAGCCGACGGTGTGTGCTGGTAATTCATACTCATCGATAATCTCTCGAATTCTAGTTAAAGCTTGAATATTTAAAGACTCGGCCTTTTCCAGCGCTGCTGGAGTGCAAAGTTTATCTACCGCTCTGACTGCTGCCATTGCCAAAATGTGTCCGTTGAATGTACCAAGGTGTGGCATTCGGCCATCTGTTACCGGCTTCATAAATTCAGTTTTCCCACCAAATGCTGCAAGTGGAATGCCACCACCAATTGATTTTGCTAAACAAATTAAATCTGGAATCACACCAAGTCTTTGAGCAGCACCCTGTGGTCCTGCTGTTAAGCCAGTCTTGACTTCATCAAAAATTAATACAATCTTGTACTCATCACATAGGGCGCGAACAGATTCCAAGTAACCCTCATCTGGAACAATAATTCCAACATTTTCTAAAACTGGCTCCACAATAAAGCAGGCAATTTTGTCCGAGTGCTTTTGGAAGACTGCTTCAAGGGCTTCAATATTGTTGTAAGGAACTACATATGACAAACCTGGAACAGCAGCATTACCAATTACAGGATTTGGTGCCTCCGCAGGTCCTGCCTTATCTAATGGAGGTTTTGTTGAAACCAGCAATGCATCACCACTTCCGTGGTAGCCACCTTCAACCTTAACTACTCCCTCTTTGCCGGTATAAGCACGAGCAGTTCTAACTGCATACATCGTTGATTCAGTTCCTGAGTTAGTAAACCTGATCTGATCAATTCCAAATCGACGGCACAATCGCTCGGCAGCATCTCGAGAATCTGGCGATGGTGCGGTGTATAAGGTGCCCACATCTAATGTGCTCTTAAGTTCAGCCATCACCTCAGGGTTTAGGTGACCAACCAACATTGAGCCAAAACCCATGGATAGATCAAGCATCTTTCGACCGTCTACATCAACCATCCAGGCACCTTTAGCCGATTTGATTGATATTGGATATGGATCAAATGATTGAAAAGTTGAGTGCGCACCTAGCGGAATAGTTTTCAGTGCAGTTAAGTACTCAGAGCTTGAGCTACGAAGATTTGATTTGTATAAATCTATTTGTTGCTGAAAAAGTTTTTCTACCCGGCTTGTATCTAACGGCTTTGAATGTGCCGGAACTGAACGAAAGGTTTGATTGTGGTGCGTTTGAGTTTTCATGCGGGTTTGTACTGTCAAAGGGTCCTAATAGACCTAAGTTTGGCGTGCACTCTCCTAGTCAAACGTTGTGTTACTAGGTAAGTTTACCAGAGTTAAAGTTTTAAGCAACTACGATAATTTTATGCGTAATTTATTGAAAATTTGTTGATAACAGTATTTTTATAAAAATCCAATCAACTTTAATAAGCAATAAGTTATTTAAAACAGGTATTATCTCTAGATGGTTAACAAGCGGGTGGATCTTACTGAGACGCAAATCAATCAATTAAAAAGTTTGGTTACAGGTCAAGTTTCAACCAATGAAACTATTTTAGATCAACATGGCAGAGATGAATCTGCTATTCCACCTGTACGTCCATCAGCTGTTGTAATGCCACAAAGTACAGAAGAGGTTTCAAAAGTCTTGGCCTACTGCAATGCCGAGAAGATTCCAGTTGTTGCTTTTGGTGCTGGCTCATCTTTAGAAGGACATGTGTTGCCACTATTTGGGGGCATCTCCCTAGATCTAACTCAAATGAATAAGGTGCTAGAGGTTAGAGGTGATGATTTATTAGTCAGAGTCCAACCCGGTGTACATAGAGTTGCATTAAATGAAAAATTGGCTAGCTCTGGGCTGTTTTTCTCAGTTGATCCAGGTGCCGACGCCACCTTAGGTGGGATGGCAGCAACAGGTGCAGCCGGCACCACCACTGTTCGATATGGATCAATGCGTGACAATGTTCTAGCGCTAACTGCTGTATTAGCTGACGGAACTATTATCAAAACTGGTCGACAGACTAGAAAGCTTTCTGCTGGTTATGATCTAACTAGATTGTTAGTTGGCTCTGAGGGAACACTTGGAGTTATCACTGAACTAACCCTTCGAGTATTTGGCATTCCAGAGAAGATGGCTGCAGCGATAGTCAGATTTAACAATCTATCTGATGGTGTAACTGCGGCAACTGCAATTGTTCGATCTGGCATATCTATCGCAAGATGTGAGTTCCTAGATGCAAAGTGCATTAAAAATGTTAATGCCCATGATGGTTTAAATCTCTCTGAAGTTCCAACCTTATTTTTTGAGTTTCATGGTTCCCCTCAGGGAGTAGCTGAGGATGCTGCATCGGTTAAGGAGATTGTTGAAGAGTTTGGTGGCTCTGAATTTGAATGGACAACTGATGAGGGTGCTAGGCGAAAGCTGTGGCAAGCAAGGCACAATGCTTACTGGGCAGGAATTGCAGCAAATCCTGGAAAGCGTGCTGTTAGTACCGATGCAGCAGTACCACTTTCAAAACTTGCAGATGCGGTAACAGTTGCTGAGCAGATTCTAAGTAAGAATCCTTATCCATTTTCAATACTAGGTCATGTTGCTGATGCGAATTTTCACTGTTTTATCGTTACCGATCCAGCTAAGCCTGAAGAGCTAGAGGATGTTCGCCATATTACCCATGAGATTACTATGAAAATGATTGAAATGGGTGGTACCTGCACCGGTGAACATGGCATAGGATCAGGCAAAATTGAGGCATTAGTTGCAGAAACGGGTGCCTCTGCAGTTCAGGTAATGCGCTCGATTAAGCAAACACTAGATCCAAATAATATTTTAAATCCTGGAAAGGTATTTAACTAAATGAGTTCAACAGTCTGGGAGTTAACAATTATTGGATTACTTGCTGTATTAGCACTTGATTTAACTCTGGCAATAATTCGACGTAATAAAGAAACAACAATGCGAGAAGCATCGGCTTGGACCATTTTTTACATAACTGCTGCAGTGATTTTTGGTATCTCACTTGGTCAATGGAGCAGTAATCAGGCAAGAGGTGAGTTCTTTGCTGGGTGGATAACTGAGTACTCACTCTCAGTTGATAATCTTTTTATATTCATTTTAATTCTGGCACGATTTCAAGTTAGTAAGAAAAAGCAACAGCTAGTTCTTCTGGCAGGAATTGTAATGGCACTAATCTTACGTGGAATTTTTATTCTAATTGGATCGGCTGTAATCAATCGATACTCCTGGGTTTTTTACATATTTGGAGCTTTCCTAATATTCACCGCTTACAAACTCTTTACTGAAGATGAAGAGAAGGAGTGGAAAGAGGGAAGATTAATCGCTTGGTTCAGAAATAAAGGTGCCTCACCTATAGTAATTGTTCTAGTTGCGATCGCTTTTACAGATTTAATCTTTGCATTGGATTCAATACCAGCAATTTTTGGACTTACCAAAGATCCTTATATAGTTTTTACTGCTAATGCATTTGCCTTAATGGGGCTGCGCCAACTTTACTTTTTATTGGGTGGCTTAATGGAAAGGTTGATATATCTAAATGAAGGCCTATCGGTAATTCTTGGATTTATTGGAATTAAACTGGTGTTAGAGGCATTACATGGCAGTGCGATTCACTATATTTTCGGGGTTCACCTGCCAGAAATTTCAACTCAATTTTCATTAGCAGTAATTATTTCCACTTTACTTGTAACTACGGTTGCAAGTCTGATGCGTAGTTCCAAAACAAAGGTGGCAGAATAACCCTCATGATTGAGGGCATCAATAAGATCCAGGTTTTTGAACCCCATAGTTCATCGCTACCGCCGTTGCGACCATACTTTCGCGATTTTTGGCGAAGAAGAGAGTTTGCAACTGAGCTTTCTAAATTCTCGGATAAGGCGGAGTACTTAGAGTCAAAATTAGGCAAAGTTTGGTTAATTTTAAACCCATTATTTTTGGCGGTAATTTACTTTCTCTTAGTGACCATAATTCAAGGTGGCAGAGGTCAAGGTGGTGGCTTTACAACTTTAGCCCACATATTAATTGGACTATTTACCTTCTACTTTGCCCAAAATACAATTTTACTTGGAGCATCTTCAATCACTTCAGGTGGCAGCCTAATTTTAAACCAAGCTTTTCCGCGCGCTCTATTGCCACTATCTAGTGCAATCAGTGCCGCCAGGCAGTTTTTTCCAACTGTTCCTATTTATATTTTGATTGTAATAGGTGGCAAGTTATTTTTAGATAACACCTCATTGCCAGGAATTAGTGCCAATTACCTATTGCTACCTATTTTATTTGTACTCTTAGTGATAACTAGTTTTGGATTGTCTTTACTCTTTGCCACTATGAATGTTTACTTCCGAGACACCACAAAACTCCTCTCCTACATTATGAGAATTTGGCTATATGCCTCACCAGTCTTGTGGCAACCAGATATGTTAAATGGTTGGTATCGAATACTGCTTTATATAAATCCACTTGGACCTATTCTTTCAGCAAATTCTAGAATTTGGATTGATGGCTTAATGCCAACACTTTCCCAATTAATTGGATGTTTGGTGTGGGCGGTAATTGCCTTCACGATGGGTGCTTATTTCTTCATTTCAAGGGAGCGTGATTTTGCCGTCCGCATCTAAACCAGTATTGCCAGATGATTTGGCAATCAGAATTGAAGATCTTTCGATTAGTTACAAAATCAATGTTGAGTCTAAAAAAACTTTAAAAAATGCAATAATGCGCGCCAGTAAGGGCGAGCGGGTTCGAACTAGAACTGTTGAAGCAGTTAAGCACTTAAATCTTGATATTCCACATGGCTCAGTAGTTGGAATTGTTGGCGCAAATGGCGCGGGCAAATCAACGCTTATGCGATCAATTGCCGGAATCTTGCCGCCCACATCCGGCAAGATCACAGTTAATGGCAGAATTTCAACCTTACTAGCGTTAGGTGTTGGTTTTAATAAAGCATTATCTGGCCGAGATAACATAATTTTAGGTGGACTTGCCGCCGGAATGAGCAAGGCTGAAATTGAAAGCCAGACAGATGCGATTGCAGCCTTTGCTGATCTGCCAGAGGGATTTATTGATATGCCAGTTCGAACCTATAGCAATGGAATGTATAGCAGAGTTGCTTTTGCAGTAGCTGTAAATATGACCCCAGATATTTTGTTATTGGATGAAGCGTTATCTGCAGGTGATGCAGCTTTTAAGGAGAAGTCATTTAATCGGATGAGAGAGCTTTGTGAAGAGGCTCGAACAATTTTGATCGTCTCGCACGCTCTTTCTTCAATAAATGAGCTTTGTGATCATGCAATTTGGATGCATAAAGGGAATATGTTGGCATCTGGAGCGCCGGAGGCAATTACGGAGCAGTATCTAAAGTTCTTAAATGTGGGTGAATTACCTTCTAGCTATGAAGATTTATAAAGGTAGTGCAAAAAATACCGCTGTGATTGCTGCGGCTAATAAGGCGGATTGAACAAAAATTTTGATTGCAGTTTTTCGATCTGCTTTTTTATCCGCCTCACTTTGTACTTTGGAGATGCTACCAAGTTTGCCAAAGTTAAATGTTCCAGCAAATCCATAAGCTAAGCAAAACTTTTTTCTCGCTTGAATAAAGCCCACGGCAAAAATCATTGCAGGTAGGAAAATTGATAACCGAGCAAATCTGGATTGTTCAGTTCCTATAATCGTGGAAGCTGAAAAAAATACTAAAAAAAGCCCTACAAGTGCAACGGTTTGACGTCGTCGGATCTCACCTTTACCAATATTGCAACTACCTGCAATATATTCACTGCTCACTTAAGCGTCTTCTCGCTCTTCATCATCGCTCCATACTTCATACTCATCATTTTCAGAGCGGGCTAACCAATTAAAAAGACTTTTGACCGCGCCAAATACCACCAAGACTCCAGCCAGGAGTGCAAATAGTCGTTTAAAGGCTTTGATCATGTGATAAATCTACTATCTTTTTTACTTCGCGTATTACTCAATTCCATCTGTGGCGAGTTTTTCCAGTGAACTCCCAGAAACTCGAAATACCGTCCACTCATCCATTGGTTGCGCTCCGATGGATTTATAAAACTCGATGGCAGTTTCATTCCAATCCAGTACCCACCACTGCAATCGTTTATACCCACGCTCAATACAAATCTGGGCTAGCTTCCTAAGCATCGCCTTTCCATGACCTAAGCCACGGTATTTTGGGTCAACATAAAGATCCTCTAAATACACCCCATGCCTACCTAGCCAGGTTGAGTAATTTAGGTGCCATACTGCAAATCCGGTGGCTTTTCCATCCAGCTCTGAAATTAAGCAATAGACCTGTGGATTTTCAGCAAAAAGAGATTCCTTTAAATCTGAAAGTGAAAGCTCAACCTCATTTGGTGCTTTTTCATACTTTGCTAGATCATGAATGAACTTCAAAATTACAGGTAGATCTGAAATCTGAGCTGATCTTATTTTTACTGAGCTCATTTAATTTTAGCTGCAGTTAAGGCATGGTCAATATCAGTCCAAAGATCATCCACATTCTCAATTCCAACTGAAAGGCGAATGAGATTTTCCGGAACTAAAGTGCTCTCAGTTGCCCATCTGCGTCTGCGCTCCCAGATTGATTCCACCCCACCTAAAGAGGTGGCATTAGTAATTAATCTTGAGCTGTTGCACATTAAATCAACCTGATCGACTGTGCCATTAACATCAAAGGAGATCATTGCGCCAAATCCCTTCATAAATGATTTTGCCATTTGGTGATAGGAATCAGTTGGCAATCCTGGATATCTAACCTTTACTACTCTTGAATCTTTTGATAAGCGAGTGGCCAATTCCAGCGCATTTTCTTGAGATCTTTGCATGCGAAGTGCGAAGGTTCGAATTCCACGTAATGCAATCCAAGCCTCAAAAGGTCCAGCAATTGCCCCGCCATACCTGCGAGATTGCTCCAAGCGATTATAGAGAGCGGTGTCATTGGTGCTAAGCGAACCCAAAATTAGATCACTATGTCCTGATAGATACTTTGTTACAGAGTGAATGACGATATCTGCCCCTAGAGAAAGTGGATTTTGCAATAGTGGAGTTGCCAGTGTGTTATCAACTGCTACGCCGCAACCTGATGCTTTACCAGCTGCTATTAGCTTTGGAAGATCGATGATTTCAAGCAGTGGATTAAGTGGGGATTCGAGGTAGAGCATCTGAGCTCCAGGAATTGCCGCAAGTGTCTCATCTGTGTTGGCAAGGTTTACAAATCTGACCTTAAGTTTTTCACTTTCATGCAACTTCTTTAATAATGTGGTTGTTCCTTGATACCCACTATTTGCTGCTACAACAACTGATCCTTCGGGCAATAATGAAAAAACTGCACTAATTGCAGCCATGCCTGATGAAAACAGTAAAGTTTTTCCACCTTCAAGAAGAGAGATTGCATCCTCTAGCGCACTCCAGGTTTCATTGCCATATCGACCATAGCCAACTGGTCCACCCTCATGAAATGTTGAATTCAGTGCAATTGGTGGATTAAGAGCGCCATCTGGCTGCTTATTAGGTCTACCAGCAGCAACAACTTTACTTTCAGTAGCTAGCTTGTTTAGATCAATTTCGTTGCTCATTGTTTAAGCCTAGCCCATCTAATAATGAGCAGTTATAACTTAATTGCTTTGATTCTTTGGCTCCAGCACTAATGCAACTGAGTTGATACACCATCGTTGATCAGTAGGCACGGCATACCCTTCACCTGTAAAGACATGGCCCAAATGTGAGCCACACGCAGAGCACCGAACCTCAGTTCGAATTCTTGGGTATAAAGAGCGATCTTCTATTAACTCCACAGCATCATCGGCGGTAGGTGCGTAAAAAGATGGCCAGCCACATCCGGAGTGAAATTTTGTATCTGATCTAAACAATTCAGCGCTGCAAGCTTTGCACTTATAAACACCAATTGTCTCAGTATCTGTGTACTCACCAGTGAAAGCTGTTTCAGTTGCAGCCTTTCGTAATACATCAAATGAAAGTGGGTCGATACGACTAGCTAACTCTTTTTCATCAACTTGAACCTTATATCGTTCACCTTTTGAATTTATCGGTTTGATCTCATCCATTATTGGCAATCAATTCTGCGGGAAATGCCACGCCAGTTGATGAGTGGCAATCGTAGCCATTTGGGTTCTTTTCCAAATAACGTTGGTGATACTCCTCGGCTAACCAGTATGTAATACCTGATGCTGGCAAAATTTCAGTAACAATTTTTCCAATATTATTTTTACTGAGCTCAATCTGGTAAATCTCTTTACTTTCAAGTGCCTGTTTCATTTGCTCAGTTGTAGTTGTGTAGATAGCTGATCGATACTGAGTTCCAATATCTCCACCTTGTTGATTTAATGAGGTTGGATCATGCATTACCCAGAACTCTGCTAATAATCTTTTATAGCTTATTAAATGGGGGTCAAAAATAACCTCAACCATTTCGGCATGATTGGTAGTACCAGTGCAAACCTCTTTATAAGTCGGATCTGGCTTATTGCCGCCCATATAACCAACTGAGGTTTGAACTACACCGTCAAGATTCCAAAATCTGCGCTCTGCTCCCCAAAAACATCCAGTTGCAAAATATGCGGTTTGGCTCATTGGATAATTCTCTCTTATTGAATGCGGCAGTGCAATATGAACAATTGGTAAAGATTATTGTGATTTATTCAACTACCGATCTTTAGCTGCCTGTATCACCCTGTTGGCTTACACAGTTGAAGCAGGGCTTTAAGCAGGCTGATATCAAGATTTGTTTCCTGTTTAAGGCAGTTCTAGGTAGCCGAACTGAGCATTTATCTAAAAAATTTTAAATTCTCTGCTAAATATCCTTGTTTATTAATTAAATTAAGGAGAGAATAAGCCAGTTGATTTTATTTTGACTAAATAATTAACACCTACTCATCGAAGGAGTTGCTGCCCTATGGATTGGCGACATGAAGCAGCTTGTCGCGAGGAAGATCCCGAGGTTTTCTTCCCGGTAGGAAACACAGGGCCAGCCTTGGCCCAAATTGAAGAGGCGAAGAAAATTTGTGAGCGCTGTCCAGTAAAAGAGCCTTGTCTTGCTTGGGCACTAGAAAGTGGACAAGATGCTGGTGTTTGGGGTGGTCTATCAGAGGATGAAAGACGAGCAATGAAACGAAGAGCGGCTAGAAACCGTGCTCGTCAGATGGAAAATCAAAACTCCTTTTAATTTACGGTAAAAGTTATATCCCCGCGAGTTAAGTTTTGAACTCTAACCAAATTAATACTTCCATTTAACTCATTTTTTGTAAGTGTATTAGCTATTTGTAAACCAAGATTGGCAGACTTTTCAATACTGAACCCATTTGGCAATCCAGGGCCGTTATCACAAACACTTACTAAATATTGATTACCACTTTTTGATACTTCAACCGTCAGTTCATCTCCTGATTCACTTAAGCCATGTTCTAAAGCGTTGTGAATCAACTCCGTGATCACAAGTGAAAGCGCAGTGGCAGTCTTAGAGTCAAAAGATCCAAACTCTCCCAGCTTTTTAAATCCAATTGGGCGAGGATTAAGAGCCAAAGCATTTTTGATAATCTGCTCCAGCACTAAATCAAACTCTACAAATTCAGAGGATTGATTAGATAAGGTTTCATGGACTAGCGCAATTGATGCAACTCTACGAACCGCCTCATCTAATGCAGAGCTAGCGACTGGATCAGTTACTCGCCTTGACTGCAGTCGAAGTAGTGCAGAAACCGTTTGCAAGTTGTTCTTAACTCGATGGTGGATCTCTTTAATCGTGGCATCTTTTGTAAGGAGCGCCCGGTCTCTATTTCGAAGCTCTGTTATGTTATGAATCAGCACGATGGCACCAATTCGATCACTGCCTTCAGTTAATGGAATGACTAATATGTCTAGAACTGCAGATTGAGATTCATACTCAGCCCGGCGCAACGATTTGCCATTAAGCATAGTTTGCCAGGATTCATCTGTAGGTTGCGTATCACCTTTGTTTAAAGTTGAAAATACCGATCCAAGATTCTCACCCTCTAGCTCTTTCTGAAAACCAACTCTACTTAGGGCTGATCTGGCATTTGGGGATGCAAAAAATATTGTGCCATTCACATCTAACCTAATTAGGCCATCACCAACTCGGGGTGCAGATTCTGAGCTATACAAAGAATTTCTAATGGGAAAGTTTCCTTCTGCAACCATTTTATATATCTTGTGTGCGATCTCTCGATAATTCAATTCCAGCTTTGAAGGTTGTCGCATTAAATCTGCGTTTCTGTGCCTAGAGATAACTGCGAGCACTTTCCCATTCAAAATTACAGGAATCGTCTCCTCTTTGATAACAATCTGGCCAACTAATTCAGGTTTGGCATCTCTGACAATCTCCCCATCAGACAAAGCCTGGTCAACTAATGGTCGCTGCCCCCAATTGATGCTGGTACCAACCAAATCCTCCGTAAAAACCGTGGCTGCAGTTGTTGGTCTTATTTGTGCAATTGCTAAATGGCCATCTGGCCAAGATTTTTCATCACGTCGGATTGGCAACCACAATAACAAGTCTGCAAAAGACAAATCGGCTAATAATCTCCACTCGGCAACTAAATCAGATAGATGTTCAACCTCATTAGCTTTTAAATTTGAGTTTTCACTTATCAACTCAGACAGGGTGGCCATAACCCAATGGTAGGGCCTCTTTTACAACAGCAGATTACCTATTTTTTCAATCTGTCTACTGAATGTACTGCTACGCCAAAATGCCTTGCTGATCTGAGTACTTCCTAGCAGTTTATCCACTCTGTGATCAAAGGGGATCTGTACATTACTTTCCTGCCCTACTAGCTCGGCAAACTTTTTCTGAATTAGCTGCCCTTGTCGATCAAATCGTTGTTGGTTTAGCACATAGATTATCGGAGGAGGTGCAATTAACTTTTTGAAATCAGCAATGAATTGAGTTAAATAAACAATTCCATTCTGATTTGCTCTCAGCACATAAATCATCTTCGAAGAACAGGTGAGAGATTGATTGAGCCAGTGTGCAGCACTTCTTCGATCAGCAAGAGTTTTAGTTAGAGAAACTGTGGCGCCAGCATCAATAAATGTGAGTTTGTCTCCAAGATTTGCAAGTTTTTGATCTAGTTCATTTGCTGCGATGACTTCAACCGCTGTATGAGTTTGTGGCCGTAAGCTATCGTGACTGGCAGCAATAATCTGGCCGGATTTTAAAGCCGCTAGGTGATTGGTGAGTATTGAGATTCCAGGGGAAGCAGGTGTGCCAAAAATTGAAATTAAGTTATGTAATCTGCCTGAGTTATGAATCAGAGGTGGTCTGCTCAACACAGTTAGCTGATTGATCAATTGTTGTTGCTCAATCTTCTCATTAACTTCAAGAAATCTATGATTGTTATATTTTCGTTGTAGCTGACTTATCTCAATTGCAAGCGCAAACTCCTTGGTATACAAGACACAAAGATCAACCTCATTTTGAGATAGAAAAGAGGTTAATAGCTGGTAATTCAAAGCTCGATAGATGATGTTGCATCCTTGTGAGTGCAACAGTGCTGCAACTTTCTCCTCATGCTCACTGCTATTGATAGCAGTCACAATTCTTAAGCGAGGCTCAGCGAGTTCTAACAATTATCAATCTACTATCGGTAAGAAAATTTAAGGTAGGAAGAACTTGCTCGTTATCTAGGATTACTAAAACACTTACTGCTCCAGAGTTACTGCGCTCGAGCACCTGCTCTACAGTTATGGCAGAGGCAAGTAAGGCTGGTGCAATCACTTCTTTCGCATTTGATTTGCTGATTGCATAAAGATCAATCAAGTCACCCCTAGCCAAAGCGATTGGAAGATCAGATATCTCAATTGTTAATGGAACAAGTCTTTGATTTATTGGGTCTTCACCTGCTCCAAGAGATGCCACTGGAATCAGATCACCTGCTGAAATCTGTCTTAAAACTGTGGTTCCTACTATCTGTGCTGAAGCAGATAAATAATTCTTCGCAGATTGGCCGAGTAAAACTGAGGCTGGAGTTATATCAGTTTTTTCAATTATCTGGCCAGGTGAAAGTTCACCAGTTGTAGCCCAAACTAAAACTGTGCGATTAGCCTCCTTAGAAATAAGACTGGCAGCAGTCAATGCAATTATGAATAAAGCAAACCCCACTGCCAGTCTGGAGTTTCTAAATAGATCAAATTTTGAAATCTTCATCTCTGGTTTTTACCAGTATTCACACCTAACAAAGATCATCCGAAAGGATGATCTGGAAGGTGACTCGGTAATAAAAGATCAGGCCATGACAATCCTTCAACCCATAAGCTCTCCTGAGAGTATTAAAAAAAGTAAGCTCTACCTAGTCCCAACACCTGACAAAGAGTTTGGTGATGAGTGGTATCACCCAAAATTTTCACCAATTCCATCGGCTTTATCTGAACTTCCTGAAGTTGATAAGTGGAGTGAGAATTTTGTAATTAAAGTTCTGGAAGTATGGTCTGGTAGAAGATCACTAGCTCAGTTATCTAGAAATTGTCACCGCTCAGCACAACGCCAAATAGCAGCACATATAAATTTTGCCACTCAAAAATGTCAGATTAGAAAGATTTACCTAAATCAACCAATTGAAGGCGTGGTTGAGGTTACCGCTACCTTGCGAGTTGTTGATCGAGTCAGATCGCTAACCTTTAGATTAGAAGGTGTAGACAAGCGTTGGATCTGTACTGAATTACAACTGCTCTAGTTTTCTCCGTGGCATCTTTTGTACTTTTTGCCAGAGCCACATGGGCAAGGAGCATTTTTTGAAGTTCCACCAGCAGCGGTTGGCTTAACCTCAGCTGCAGAGTATTGAAGTTGTGCAACTGGAGCCGGTGCTGGAGTTAAACCTTTTGCACCTACCTGATCGCCTTCAACTTGAACCTCAACATTAAATACAAAACTTACAAGCTCTTCCTTAACAGCATCCATCATTGCTGTGAAGAGATCAAAACCTTCGCGTTGGTACTCAACAAGTGGATCTCGCTGAGCCATTGCCCGTAAGCCAATACCCTCTTGTAAATAATCCATCTCATAGAGGTGCTCGCGCCACTTACGATCAAGTACTGAAAGCAAAATTTTTCGCTCCAGCTCTCGCATAACAGTTGGAGTTAACTCAGATTCTCGTTTTTCATAGGCCTGTCTTGAATCCTGCAAAATTCTTTCTAATAAGTAATCCTTATCTAAGGCAACCGCTCCGCCTATTTCAGAGAGCATTTGCTCGGCAGTAAATGAGATTGGATAAAGCACTTTCAAGGCATTCCATAGCGTGGCCAAATCCCAATCTTCAGCTACACCACTTTGAGTTGCTGAATCAATATAAGCGGTAATTGTCTCCTCTAGTGAAACCTCTACTAACTCCTTAATATCCACGCCTTCTAATACTTCACGTCGCTCTGAATAGACAACCTCACGCTGCTTATTCATTACATCGTCATACTTCAAAACATTCTTACGCATTTCAAAGTTTAGAGATTCGACCTGAGTTTGAGCAGATTTGATTGCATTGCTCACAATCTTTGACTCCAATGGAGTCTCCTCTGGCATACCAGCTGCACCTAAAAATCTTTCAACTAAACCGGAGTTAAATCTGCGCATCAATTCATCTTGTAGGGATAAATAAAATCTAGATTCTCCTGGATCGCCTTGTCGACCAGAACGACCGCGAAGCTGATTATCGATGCGACGTGACTCATGTCGTTCTGTTCCAAGAACATATAAGCCTCCTAGGGCAACTACCGACTAATGTTCCTTCGATACAGCGGCTCTTTGTTTTTCAATTTCAACAGGCCAAGCCTTCTCATACTCTTGCGGTGAATCAACAGGATTTAAACCTTTTCGTTGTAATTCAAAATCAGCCATGAACTCAGGGTTACCACCAAGCATGATGTCAGTTCCACGTCCGGCCATGTTTGTAGCAACTGTTACCGCACCCACTGTGCCCGCGCGAGCAATGATTGCTGCCTCTCGTTCATGTTGCTTAGCATTTAATACCTCGTGAGGAATGCCACGCTTTTTTAAAATTGCTGATAATTCTTCAGATTTTTCAACACTAACTGTTCCAACCAAAACTGGTTGACCCTTTTCATGTCTTTGAACTATGTCATTTGCAACTGCAATAAATTTACCAGCCTCAGTTTTATAGATCAGGTCTGATTGATCTATTCGCTGCATTTGTTTATTAGTTGGTATCGGAATAACACCTAACTTATAGATCTGCATGAATTCAGAGGCCTCAGTCATAGCAGTACCGGTCATACCGCTTAACTTTTCATACAATCGGAAGTAATTTTGTAAGGTAATTGTCGCTAAGGTCTGGTTTTCATTTTGGATTTCAATCCGCTCTTTGGCCTCTAGGGCTTGATGTAATCCCTCACTGTAACGCCGACCAGCAAGCATTCGGCCAGTGTGTTCATCAACAATTAAAAGTTCACCATTCATTACAACATAATCTTTATCTCGCTTAAACAACTCTTTAGCTCGAATAGCATTATTCAAATACCCAATCATTGGGGTATTTACCGCTTCATAAAGATTTTCAATTTTTAGTGCTTCTTCAACCCGAGATACGCCCTCTTCTAAAATGCCTACCGTGCGTTTTTTTACATCCACCTCATAATGTTGACCAAGATTTAATCTCGCAACCAAGTTAGCAAACTCTACATACCACTTGGTGGGCTTATCAGCTGGACCTGAAATGATCAATGGAGTTCTAGCTTCATCAATTAATATGGAGTCCACCTCATCAACAATTGCAAAGTTATGGCCACGCTGCACGCAATCAACCAAACTCCATGCCATGTTGTCGCGTAGATAATCAAACCCAAACTCATTATTAGTTCCATAAGTAATATCTGCTGCGTAGGCTTCGCGGCGTTCTGCCGGTGACATACTGGCAAGAATTACACCAACTTTTAAACCAAGGAATCTATGAACTCTTCCCATCCACTCACTGTCGCGCTCTGCTAGATAATCATTGACAGTAACAATGTGCACACCTTTACCAGTTAAAGCATTTAGATATGCAGGTAGGGTTGAAACTAAAGTTTTACCTTCACCTGTTTTCATTTCTGCAATATTGCCTCGATGTAATGCAGCACCACCCATAACCTGAACATCGTAATGACGCTGCCCTAAAGTACGCTTTGCTGCTTCACGAACTACCGCAAAAGCCTCCGGCAGAAGTGAATCTAAACTCTCACCATTTTCATATCGCAATTTAAAGGCTTGCGTTTTGCTACGTAGCGCATCATCATCTAATGAAGTTACTTGAGTTTCAAAACTATTAACTTGTTGGGCAATTTTTTCCAACTGCTTTACAGCTTTGCCCTCGCCAGCACGCAAAATCTTGTCTACTAAACCCACAAAGATCCTCCGCTAGCCTCTTGTATTGTTTTTAAAAATGCTCAGTGGTATATGGTATTAGAGAATTTCGCCCTACTGCACACGCAGTAATAGCCGCAGTTACCTTGATTTTTGCTTCAAAAAGAGCCCGTATCCCCTCATTTAATGACGCACCTGTGGTTACTAGATCATCAATAAGAAAAACTGCCCCCTGAGGATTTTCACAGGAAGTGACCTCAAACATTCCAAAGGTGTTTTTAATTCGCTGCCTACTGTTTAATCCACTCTGATCTTTCATGTTTGGCAGCTGAGAAAGAATAAAAAGTAATTGAGAGTTGATTGATTTCAATTCAAGTAGTTTTTGTACCTCTCTAGCAAGCTCTTGAATGTGATCCCGTCCACGCCTCCTAATTGCTGCGGCTGAGGAGGGAATTGTTACTATGAAAATATCACCTGAAATTCCTAAATCTAAAGTTGCATAGAGAATTGATTGCGAGATGCTCCTTGCAAGAAGATTAATTGCCAGAGGGTTACTGTTTTCTTTGGCGGCCAGTATCACAGCTGAAGTTTTAAAATTGTAATCTGCCTTAAAGTAGATAGGGATCTTGCCTACAAAACTTTTATTTGTGCTCAAATTCCAACTGCTATGACAGGCAGGACATAGCCAAAAATCTAAGGCGCTACAACTCAAACAAGATAGTGGAAAGAGCAAATCCTTTAAGGATTTTAGGGATTGGAGCACCCTTTATTTATAACACCACTCCCGTTTTGAAATTATTAATTATTATCTGCTGTTGAAAAAATATCATCTGGTGCCAAAGCAATTGGAAAAGATTGCACAGAGTTACCGTGGCGCTTGGGCAGAGTTAACACAAAGTGAGCACCTTGACGTGGTTTTCCCCATGCTAACAACTGTCCTTGGTGCAGTTTTGCATCCTCCAAGGCAATTGATAATCCCAACCCCGTACCTCCGCTACTTCTAGCTCGTGATGGATCGGCTCGCCAAAAGCGATCAAACAAATATGGTGCATCTTCTTCATTAAAACCTAAACCGTAATCTCGCACACCAATAGCAACCTCATTTTCACTCTCCCTTATTTGAACCCTGACACTCTTGCCCTCACCATGATCTACTGCATTAGTGATGAGGTTTCTAAGAATTCGTTCAATTCGCCTTGGATCACCCTCTATCTGAATGGATTTGCTTGATGCATCAATCTCAAACAGTGCAGATTTACTTGGGTGAAGGTAATCAACAGTTTTTTGAACCAAATTTGAGATATCAAAGGTAACAACGCCTAGTGAGGCGGCCTCTGCGTCAAATCTGCTTACTTCTAGCAAATCCGAAAGTAATAATTCGAACCGATCTATTTGATTGATTAATAATTCGCTACTTCTGGCGATATTTGGATCAAAATTTTCTTTCTGCTGATAGATAACCTCGGCTGCCATTCGCAATGTTGTTAGCGGCGTCCTTAGTTCATGTGACACATCAGAGACAAATCGCTGCTGCAGCATTGATAGGTTTTCCAATCTGACAATCTGTTGTTGAATTGAAACTGCCATTTCATTAAATGACTTGCCTAAACTTGCTAGCTCATCCTCGCTAGAGACTGACATTCGGCTGGTTAAATCACCTTGAGTAAATTTCTCTGCTACGGCAGCTGCTTGTTGGACTGGAGCGACTACTTGGCGAATGACAAATTGGGTGCTTAACCCAATTAGCAGCACCAGTAAAAGACCAGCACCAAGCAAGGTCCAGGTAATTACGGAGATGCTGTCGTACTGGGCATTTAATTTAAAAAGATAATAGATCTCATAAACTCCTGTGCGAGGAATGTTCAACTTTCCACCAATTAAAAATCCCGGATACTGATCACCATTTGAGTATCGAATAGTCACTCTTTTATCTAAAATTTCATCAGATTCGCGAACTTGCTCACGAAATTCACTTGGAATCGAATCCAAGACTAAAAGTGTTGGCACTGTTTGATAAATAATTGGTTCATTACCGCTTTTTGCAAATGGCAAAATAACTGTTTCTCTGCCAGATAATGAGCCATCTTCTCGGCTTGAGGTAATGAAATCTTGGACTACCTTGTTTAAACCTGCATCATTTTGAAATCTGGCAATATTGAAGTGGCCCTGAGCTAAGAAAAGAGCATTTGAAGTTTCGACTTTGGAGATAGCAATTTTTTCATTAATAATTGTGGAAGCAACCCGATTGTGGACTGAGATACCAATCACTGCAGCAATAACAATTGCGAATACCACACTAGTTAGCAGTACTTTAAGACTAAGGGATTTCCTTAACTTAAATTTGCTGGCGAACATGGCTAAACCTTAGTCGCCCCCGCCTTATATCCAACACCTCGTACTGTTAGTACGTACTCAGGATTATCCACATCATTCTCAATTTTTGATCGCAGACGTTGAACATGGACATTTACCAACCGGGTATCAGCTGCATGCTGATAACCCCAAACCTCACTAAGTAGTGCTTCGCGGGTAAAAACTCGACCAGGCTCTTTTGCAAGGGCAGCTAACAAATCAAACTCTAATCTTGTTAATGCAATCTCTCTTCCACTCTTCAATACCTTGTGCTCCATCTGGTCAATAACTAAATCACAAATTCCTAAGGTACCAACCTTTGTTACTCTTCTTAATCTTGTATTAATTCGGGCAACTAACTCCTGCGGTTTGAAGGGTTTAACCATGTAGTCATCTGCACCAGCTTCCAATCCCAACACAACATCATGGGTATCTCCTTTTGCGGTTAACATAACAATTGGGACCATAGATTTTTCGCGAATGATTTTACAAACCTCAATGCCATCAATTCCTGGCAACATAACATCAAGTAAAACTAAATCTGGTGTGTTGGTATTGAATAAATCCATAACCTGATCTCCACGATTTACTAAATCCACTTCCATGCCAGCACCAGTCAAAACGATGCTAAGCATCTCGGCTAAGTCTTGGTCGTCATCAACGACCATGACTAGTGGCATTTAGGAACCGTGTTCCCAGGAGTTTAAATAAAGCTCTTGCGCTGGAGTTAAGACATCTAACGCAGAACCCATGCTCTCAAGTTTCAAACGCGCAACATCCTTATCAATTGAAACTGGAACATTGTGTAAGCCGGCTGGCAAATCTTTTCCTGCCTTTAGCAACCACTCTGCGGTTAGGGCTTGATCTGAAAAAGACATATCCATTACGGAAGCTGGGTGACCTTCGGCTGCGCCAAGATTTGCAAGTCTACCCTCTGCAATCAACAGGATACGACGCCCATCTGCCATTACATACTCATCTGTTTGGTGACGCATCTTTGCATTCTTTTGCTTTGCATTTTTTTCTAACCATGCAACATCAATTTCAATATCAAAATGTCCTGAGTTGGCCAATATGGCGCCATCTTTCATTTGTTTAAAGTGTTCATCACGCAAAACATCTCGATTTCCAGTAACTGTAATGAATAAATCGCCAATTGCAGCAGCTTGCGTCATTGGCATAACTCTGAACCCTTGCATCAGTGCATCTAAGGCTTTAGTTGGGTCAATTTCAGTAACGATTACTTCTGCACCCATTCCCTTTGCGCGCTCGGCTACACCTTTTCCGCAGTAACCAAATCCAGCTACCACCACAATCTTTCCTGCTACTAAAGTGTTAGTTGCACGAAAAATCGCATCAAATGTGGATTGGCCAGTGCCATAGCGATTATCAAACATATGCTTGGTATCAGTGTCATTAACCGCGATCATTGGAAACTTCAGTGCACCATCTTTAGCCATTTGGCTAAGTCGAATAACTCCAGTAGTTGTCTCTTCACAACCTGCAAGTACACCATCAATTAATTCTGTGCGGGTGGTATGCAAAACATTAACTAAATCGCATCCATCATCAAAAACTAGTTGTGGCTTTATATCTAGTGCAGAGTTTAAGTGCCCGTAGTAACCATCACGATCAACTGCATTTCTTGCAAAGACTGAGATTCCATATTCATGAACAAGTGCAGCTGCTGTGTCATCCTGAGTTGAGAGAGGATTTGAGGCACACAGTGCCAGATCAGCGCCACCGGCTTTTAATGCCAACATTAAATTCGCAGTTTCTGTTGTTACATGCATGCAAGCAGCAATTCGAACACCAGCAAAAGGTTTCTCCTTGGCAAATCTGTCTTTAATTTGCGCTAGAACTGGCATATTGCGAGCAGCCCACTCGATTCGCTTCTTGCCCTCTGCTGCAAGTTTTGAATCAGCAATGTCATTTCTAATGGCGGTTGTAGTGCTCATTTACTCTCCTAATATATTTGGCTACTTATTCAATTCTTATGCAGCGGTGGGTTAGAGGGCAAAGATACCCTGTCTTAAATGATTTATCACCTTTAAATAAGGTTAAGAACTGTGTCCCTAATCTCTGCCATCTGCTTTTGCGTATCAGCCTCAACATTTAGCCTAAGTAATGGCTCGGTATTTGATGGTCGGAGATTAAACCACCAACTTTTGGCAGTAACTGTTAAACCATCTAATTCATCAACTTGATACTTATCTTGATACTTGTCTTTAACTAATTTAATTGATTTGTTGGCATCTTTAACTTTGCTGTTTATCTCACCACTTGAAAAATATCGATTATATGGTTGAAGTAAATTAGAAAGTGATTTAGTAGTTGCCATTAACTCGGCTAAAGCGTAAAGCGCTGCCAACATGCCAGAATCTGCTCGCCAAAAATCTCCGAAATAAAAATGGCCAGAATGCTCGCCACCAAATACTGCGCCAGATTCAGCCATTAAAGTTTTTATATATGAATGGCCAACTCGACTTCGCAGCGCGACGCCGCCGTTTTCAGAAATTACCTCTGCTACTGCCTTAGATGAAATTAAATTATAAATAATTGTGGCACCTGGATTGGCTTTTAATTCCCTTACTGCGATTAAGCCTGTTAATGCTGAAGGATTTACTAAATCGCCATTTTCATCTATTAAAAAACAGCGATCTGCATCGCCATCAAAAGCTAAACCAATATCAGCTTTTTCCTTCTTAACTCTTTTCTGTAACGCCTTTAAATTTTCAGGTTCAATGGGATTTGCTTCATGGTTTGGAAAGTTTCCATCTAATTCAAAGTACATAGGAATTAAATCAACATTTAACTGTTGCATTACCGCTGGAGCTGTAAAACCTGCCATTCCATTTCCAGCATCGATTACCACCTTTAACTTTCTTTTTTTGAAGGTGTTTTTTGGAAACCTCGCCAATAAATAGTCAACGTAATCATTAAGTAGTTGTTGTTTCCTAACACTACCCACTGGGCGATTCGAGATGGGCACGCCCTCTTCAATCAATTGTCGAATCTTTATCAATCCAGATTCTTGGCCAATTGGTCTTGCGCCACTTTTGCAAAGTTTCATTCCGTTATATTTGGCTGGATTATGGCTTGCCGTAAACATCACGCCAGGCAAATTCAATTTTCCTGAGGCAAAATAAAGCATGTCGGTTGATGCTAATCCGATTCTTATGACATCCATTCCTTGACTGGTAGCGCCATCTGAAAACGCATCAGCCAGCGGTGCAGATGAAGGTCGCATATCCTCGCCGACCACAATTGTGGCTGGCTCACGTTCGATCTCAAGAAACTTAGCGAAAGCAACTCCTAGAGAAAAGGAGAAATCAGGTGTCACCTCATCTTTTACCAAACCTCTAATGTCGTAGGCCTTGATAATTTTCTCTAACATAATGCCCTTAACTTAGGGGTTGGTTATAGATTTTAAAAATTAATTTGAAGGTAGTACCCGTAGGTGACCTCGACGGCCTAGCTCAGGCGGCAGACTCTTACTCGCTAAATCTGTACTAGCCACCTCGCGCACCGCATTTGCAATTGCCATTAGATCTTCTTCTGAAGGACCAGTGTTGTGATCAACAATCTCTTCCTTAATAACACTCCAACCAACTGGAACGGTTAATCGCTCGCTATGTGCTGCACATAGATCGTAATTATGTGGCTCAGCATAAGTAGAAAGTGGACCTAGAACTGCCGTTGAATCTGAGTAAATATAAGTTAGGGTTTTAATCGCAGCACTAGTACAACTTGCTCGAGAGCAACGGCGAGTTACAGATTTTCGCATATGGGCAGATTAATACGAATTAGGTGAAAAAGTTGGGATTTAGCCTCTACTAATCACTCGGGCATCAGATATTGGCTCAGAGGCAGTTTCCAAATTAGCGCCATTATTCATTGGCAGGTAGCTAGTTCCAATTTTGCCTACTTCAGGTAAAAAGATAACTCCCCCACTAATTGCGCTCCGATTTGCAGTAACTTCAAGTCGATTTAATCCCGTAGGTGCTCGCCAGGTAGCAAAATTTGTGCCAGTCACCTTCTTAGTAATCTTTTTTCCATTAGTACCAGTGGCAGTTATTTGCACATCAATTCGATCTCCAACAAAATTCAAAATTGGTCTTGAACCAGTCAAATTCACACTCCACTTATTTAACTCATCTGCTCCAGTTGCCCAAGAGATCTCACTGCTTTTTCCATAGGTAAAGTTAGAAAATACTGAGGCAAAAATTGGTTGATCTGAGGAAATTACTACTGAAAATGGTTGGCCGGTGGGAGCAAAAGTTAGTGGAATACTAATCAAACGCTGACTCTTCACCTCAAGTTGTGAAAGACCTATTGGAATAAAATTGCCATCATTTGAATTTACAGTCACATCAATATTTGCATCAATTGATCCTGGTACTAACAATCTAAGTGTGTGAGTTACAGAATTTGAATTTGTAGCTAACTTTTCCAACAGGCCAGTTATTGCAGGTATGGTCACAACCTTACGGGCAGTTGCAACTGGAGCTACAAAATCTGCGCCTAGCGATTTAAGACCTTTCTTCCGCTCATCAAGGAGGTAAGAGCTAACTCGACCAGATTTGGTTTTAACTGCAATAGCGATTGATTCCTCGCCAGGAACTAATGAATCTATTGCAATCTTCCTAGTTGAATTTTGAGGTATCAAAACCTCTCTTGGTTCCTGTAGGCCATTTGGAGTGAAAATTTCAATATCGACAGCAGATTCGCTAAAACCACTATTTGATATGTATAGGAATGATTTGCTGGTTAGCGCGCCAGAGCCACCAATAAACCATTGTTCGCCATTACTAACTGAACATGGCACCACAGCTTTCCAGCCATTATTTGCAAAAGTGAGCGATGTTCCTGGATTACCTTCAACCAAAATTGCATCATTCTTAATTGGAATAACACCGCTACGGCCAGGATTTAATCGCTTACTAATCCCATCAATAGATCTTCTGTTTATTTTTGAACTAGTTAAGGCTGCAATTGATGAGACTTTATTACCAATGGCTGGACATACGGTTGCTGGATATGAAGAGGTTAATTTAATTTGTTGGTTACGCTCCGGTGCATAGTAAGAAAGGCTGGCCAGTACCAAAAGCGCCACTGGAATAGCTACTTTTTTAAGGTTCAACTTGGTCAAATCAATTTTGCCGAAATTCAATTGAACCTTTCTCATACCAGCTCCTCAAGAGGCACTTCGCGACGCTTGCGTCCAGCCGGTAGTGCCAGCACAATCGCTGTAATTAAGGCGATCAGTTGGATTGAGATCCATGCTCTACGGCTTGCTCCATTGTGTGTTAAAGAAATTTCACCAGGTTCAGCAATTTTAAACATGGGAATTCCAAATGGATGCTGTTCTAGTGGAACTATTTTTCCATTGAGTAGTAGTTGCCAAGATTTATCAAATTTTTCAGCTAACAAAATTACGCCCTCGCCAGAAACAAAAGCTTTGGCCGCTTTGTCGGTTGAGGTAACTGGAAAAAAAGTGCCCTTAGTATTTTGATAAGTTACTCGAGCATGAGCTTTATCAACCTTCCAAACTACTCCATCTTTTGTGGCAGAGCTTCGAGTAAATCCACCAATGCCATCAATTATTCTCACTAAACCTGCATCTGCTGGATTCTTCATAAACACATACTGAATTCCGTAGTAACCAAGAATTTGGCTACTACTTCCACCCACACCGTTTACCAAATCCACAATAGTTTCATGAAATTGAGTCGGGGTTTGACTAGCAACATCTGCATTGCCAATCTGTAGATCACCACCTCTAGTAACAAAGTACTGCAATTGCTCTGGACTTTTTCTTATCACTAAAGTTTTTGGACGCTCTGATGTTGATGCTAAATCACTTATAAATGCTGGAATAACCTGCTCTTGATTTGAGCGAACTAAGGAGTTCGCACCGGTGGTAGCGGCCCATATTGATAGAGACAGCATTGAAACAATAGTGATAACTGAAGTTAATGCCAGACCAATATGTTTGAACCCAAAATTACTTTGCCTTAACTGTGGAATTAATCGCTCGGCAATTGCAAAAAATGAAAGTAAGACTAATAGCTGAGCGAAAATCACTAATGGTCCGCTCCAAATACGCTGTGCGGTACTACTGTTTCCTTCAATAAAATATGAACTTAATGTTGCAGCAAGAGAAATCACAAATAGTGCGGTAGTCCCAATTTTTCGTTGCTCTTTAGAAAACAGTGCCACAATTAAGTAGAGAGCAAACGGGGCTAACAAAAATAGTGGTGGTGATCCCAAGCCACCAAGGTTAAAAAGCAAAACCGATAGCTGACCTGCTGATTCAACACTTAAACCTGGCTCAGTTAGTGCCGAGATTGGGTTCAAAATTAAGTTAATTGAAATGGGAACATTTATTAAAATAGGTGTGAAAATCAAAGCTGCACGCTTCTTATGCTCATCGGTATTCAAATTTGCTAAGACTTCTTGCCACTTAACCGCTCGCCATTTTGGAGAATCAAAGTAGCTAGATAAAAACACCAATGTATGGAAAATAATCCAACTTAGTAAAAACAGTGGTGAAAATGCACCAGCCACTGCAGCAATCAGTACTATTGAAAAGATCTTGCGCCAGCTTAAGTTGCTTAAGCCTTTGTTTTTTTCTAGCAGGGTAAACAAGCCAGGCAATAAAATTGCAACGACAACAGTTCCTAAACGCCCTTGATTTATTGCAGTTAAGATGGCAGGTGAAAATGAGTACATAAAGGCAACAAAGACACTGGAGTACTTGGTTAATGAGTATTTCCTTGCTGCTCGATAACTTAAAACAAAGAGCAAGGCGGGGGTTAAAAAGAAAAGCGCGGCAATAAAGGTTTGTGGATTTGCTGCAGTTACAAATGATCCTATCCCAATGATCGGAATCCAAGCAGGAGCGGCTTCGCTGCTACCTAACCCGACTAAGTGCCAAGAGTTAACAAATGAAGAGATCATTTCAAATGCACTAGCTGGAGCCACTGCTAGTGCGCCACCAGAAAGGGAGCCAAAGCGATTTCTTGAGTATAAAAGTGAGATAAACAGAGTTAGTAAAACTCCCAATAGCAATGGTTGCTTTACTAAAGATCTTATCTTGGTAAAGCTCTTACTTGATTGGTACTGAATTTCATCAAAACTTTCGTCAATAACTCCAAGGTCTGAGTAGTTATTAGCTCTAGTAATTTCTCCTTCACCGCGGTTTGATTTAAATGCATTTACTAGCGATGTTGAGATTCGCTCAATAATTGATCTTATTTGCACCGAGCGGCTTGGAATGTATGGAGTAATCACTCGGGCAGTTAGCACTCGACTGGTTTTGCGATAGCGCCGAGACTTAATTAAGTCTGCAGGTTTGAATATCAATAAACCAACTGCAGCAATCTCATCCGCTGCATACCCAGGTAGTTTTGCTAATAGATAAATAATTGATCTACCAATTGAGGTAAATAAAAGTTGAATTGCAACCCAGGGCAGAATCCACCAGCTTGAGTTTGCTAAGAGCACAAAGGCAGCATTTCTTCTATCCAAAAGCAAAGGACGGTGCAAAATTGCATCGCGTACATCGACTGACCTGCGCTCTGATGATGCAGCCTCTGCGTGATAAAGAATTGCTTCACCAACACAGATAACTGAGTGGCCGGCAATATGTGCCCGCCAACCTAGATCTATGTCATCTCGAAATAACTCTAAGCTGGGGTCAAAACCACCCAACTCTTCAAAAAGGGATCTTTTAATCAACATTCCCGCAGTACTTACTGCCAGTACATCTTTTATTTCATCATGCTGTCCTTGGTCATGCTCTCGATCCTCTAAACCAGTCCAGCGAGTGCCATTTTCAGTAATGCTTAAGCCCACCTCTAAAATATGTTTACGGTCATACCAACCAAGAATTTTTGGCCCTGCTATGCCAACCTGCGGGCGGGCCACAACTGCTTCTAATAATTTAGCCAGCGCATACCGATCAGGCGCACAATCATCATGCAAGATCCAAAGCCACTCTTGCTGGTTTTCATCATCTAACTGTGGAAGTTTTGCAACTGCAGCTGAGATCGCAGCGCCAAATCCAGTTCTTCTAGATTTTTTTATTACTTCAATACCGGCATTAGTTAATAATTTAACTGAACCATCTATCGAACCAGTATCAACTGCAATGATTTGATCAACTTTATGTTTTTGTGAAGATAGTGATGCCACAACCTCGCTAAGCCAGGTCACGCCATCATGAGTAACAACTATTGCTGTTACAAACTGGTCTTTAAGTTGGGCTTGCGCCCTGGTGCTTTGCTTTTCAGCCACCCGTAATTTTATGCGCTACGGCGCTTTAAGCGACGACGCTCACGTTCAGATAATCCACCCCAAATTCCAAACCGCTCATCATGAGCTAGGGCGTACTCCAAACACT
>JACCEB010603985.1_pt1 | contig 34208 bp, 39 predicted proteins | sample 7454761 | NCBI WGS metagenome assembly JACCEB01 (sample SAMN15323454, study PRJNA562643) | freshwater metagenome | isolation source: river surface water | place: USA:Blue River Watershed | collected 2017-08-18
GGCTTGTACATCAGGACTTCTTCAGAAGATTAGGTGATTTAATTTTCTTAACGGGCCCGATGATCTTAACGGGTCTTTCAGTTGGCTTCGCATTTAAAACTGGTTTGTTTAATATCGGCGCGACTGGTCAATATACATTAGGTATGTTTGCAGCCATCTTTGTTGGTATTTATGGAGGATTCCTAGGTCCAACTCAATGGATTTTTGCATTCATAGCGGCTATTATCTTTGGTGCCTTATGGGGACTATTGCCAGGATTATTAAAAGCTTACTTTAATGTTCACGAAGTGATTAGTTCCATTATGTTGAATTATGTTGGCATGTATACCGTCAACAATCTGATTCAAGGTGATGAAAATTTATTCAATGTCGCATTTTCAAAAACGAAAGCAATTAACCTCAATGCCTACATCCCAACAACAATTTTAAGAGATGTTTTTGAACGATCTTCTATCGATCTGGGTGTTCTGATTGCAATCGGAATTACGCTAGTGATTTATTTTGTCTTATACAAAACAACATTCGGTTTTGAACTACAAGCTGTGGGTTCAAATCGGTTTGCTGCCAAATATAGTGGCATTAAAGAAAATAGAAGCTTAATTCTTTCGATGGTTATTTCCGGAGCTCTTGCGGGTGCAGCGGGTGCCTTATATTTCTTAGCGAAGGGTTCCGTCAATAGTGGTAATCAGTATTCCGTTGGAAATGACTTACTCACCGCTGGTTTTGACGGTATTGCGGTTGCACTGCTTGGACAATCTCATCCTTTTGGAATTGTATTATCAGCATTCTTTATTTCATTTATTCAACGCGGTGGTTACTTTATGCAAACCCTTGGAATCAAAGTGGAAATTATAGATGTAATTATTGCTGCAATCATTTACACCTCTGCCATGGCAATGCTAGTCAAAGATCAATTACTAAAGATTTTTAAGAGGAAACAACCATGACCTTTATGGAACTCTTTATTCTTGTTGCGAACTCAACATTATTTTTTACTGTTCCATTATTGATTACCGCGCTTGGTGGGATGTTTGCAGAAAAAAGTGGTGTGGTGAATATTTCTTTAGAAGGAACGATGGTGTTTGGGTCATTCTTCTCGATTTTATTCATTAACTTCATTCAAGAAAATGTCCCTGGCTTTAATGCTAGTTTACTTTTATTATTAGCTGCTGTTATTGCTGCGATCACCGGAAGTTTATTGTCTTCACTACTAGCATTCTCTGCAGTAAATTTAAAAGCAAATCAGGTTATTGGTGGGACCGCCATCAATTTATTTGCAGCTCCAATGGTAATCTTTATTGCACGTACCCTAAACAATGTTAAAAACATTCCATTTGATCAAGACTTTAACATTCAAAAAGTTCCTTTATTGGGTGATATTCCTGTTATCGGAGAAATCCTTTTTCAAGACATTAATATTCTAAGTTTTTTAGGTTACATCATAGCCATCGTTGCCATCATTGTGATTTATCGAACTAGGTTTGGTTTAAGACTTTCCGCAGTCGGTGAACACCCATCTGCCGCGGATACCGTTGGTATTAATGTTTACAAGATGCGCTGGATTGGCACTTTAATTTCAGGAGCCTTAGCCGGTTTAGGTGGACTTGTTTTCGTAGTTTCAAGTTCCGTAACCTTCTCAGGTCAAGTCGGTGGTTATGGATTTTTAGCTCTTGCAGTGATGATTTTTGGACAATGGAAACCAGAAAAAATATTTTTTGCGAGTTTGTTTTTTGGTTTAATGAACGCACTAAGTGTCAAATATACTTTGATTCCTTGGTTTGATGGTTTATCTTTAGGTTACTTCTTTACAGTCTTGCCCTATATTGCCACCTTACTTGCTTTGATGCTGACAAGTAAAAAATCCAGAGCTCCTAAAGCAGAAGGTATTCCTTACGAAAAAGGAAGCCGTTAATTGATTTCGTTTAACGTCTTTTGTAATTGATTGATCAATAAGCCTAAGTGATAGCCATCAACAAGACCGTGATGGACTTCGACAGATAGATTCAAAATCTTTTTACCGTTTTCTTCAACAAATTGACTCCAACTCACTCGAGGAACGGAATCTGTAGAACTTAATCTCGTTGCATGGGTAAAGTGAGTAAACTTTGCCCAAGGAAATGAGGTTATATAAACGGTATTCAAAATTTGTTCCGTGCTTATGTTAATCAATTGTGCACCTTGTTTTTTTGATGTTTCAATGGCAGTTCTTTCAAACTCAACAAAATTGGAATGGACTTTCGTAAAGACCATTTTAAATAAATCCGTTCCTTCAATCAGATCGGTGAAGGAAACATGTTCAATCGGTTCGTCAAAAACATTTTTATTTTCAATACGATAACGAAAATTCTCAATTTGGTTCATCGCCATCATCACGGTATGCATCAAGTAGAAATAAAACCGGTATCCCTTACGTTTACAAAGAGAATAAAGCTTTGTAACATCCATCGGAAACGTCATGTTATATCTTGGTAATTCGTAATCCTTAAAAAATAAGTAATGTTGATAACGAGGCCAGGTTTTAAAATCAATACGTTTTTTCACAAACTAATTTTATCACGCCACTTTGAACGTTTGGGTTATAAATTTACCAATTCTATACAAGTCCTTAACAATAAATTTTTACAAGTGTTCTATATTATTAAAGGAGGCATTGTATGATCAAAGTACTCTTTATCTGTATTCATAATTCAGCCCGTAGTCAAATGGCAGAAGCTTTTTTAAACCGATTAGGAAAGGGTAAGTTTGTTGCTGAAAGTGCTGGTTTGGAAGCAGGAAAGTTAAATCCTATCGCGGTAAAGGCAATAGGAGAACTTGGTTACGATATCTCTAAGAACAAGACTAAAAACGTCTTTGATTTCTTTAAACAAGGAAAGCGCTATGAAATTGTCGTAAAAGTATGTGACGCGCTTAATGGGCAACGTTGTCCAATCTTTCCAAGCACAAAAGTAACGCTCAATTGGGATTTACCAGATCCTTCAGCGCTTGCAGGTTCAGAAGAAGAAAAATTAAAAGCCATTCGACCCATTCGCGATTTAATTTTAACAAAAGTAGAAAGCTTAATTCGCGATTACAAAGACATGAAATTTATTTAAATTGATTGATGAGTGTTTCGTTTTGTAGGTAGAGTTGTAGGTTGTTATAGAGTGCATCAAACATTCTTTCTAGATTTTGAATCGAAGTAAAAGAAATATGCGGTGTTATCGTCAAGTTTTCTAGTGACCAAAATGGATGATCTTTAGGTAGGGGTTCTTTGCTAAAGGTATCTAACACAGCATGACGAATTTTTTTGTTTTGTAAAAGTTGAATCATCGCCGCTTCATCTAACAATTCACTACGACCGATGTTAATAAAGATTGCTTTCGGATTTAATTGTTCAAGCAAGGATGCGTTGAATAATCCCATCGTATCTTGATTGAGGGCTAAGCAAACGACCACCACTTCATAGTCGCCAATTTTAGATTGTAGGTCTTGTAGTGAATAACGGTTTTGAATGTAGATTGAATCAACTTGGCTACGATTAAAACCATCTACCTTGGCACCGAAGAAAGAAAACGTTTTAGCAACTTGTTGGCCAATTTGACCTAAACCAACAATCGCCAATCTTTTACCTGCTAATTCTTCGTTATGACGTGAAGGTCGCCATTGTTGGTCTTTCTGAGTTTGGCTAAAGAATTTATGGTTTTGATAAACAGAAAGAACGTGACTTAGGACATACTGTGCCATCGGTTGATTGAATACGCCTCTTGAACCACTCACAACTGCATTTGCCAGTTTAGGGTGATGAAGATTGATCCGATCTAATCCTGAAGTTGCAACTTGAAGATAGCTTAAGGTGGGAATTTGATCAATATTAGTTTCGATGAAAAATTGGTCAGAAAAAATCGCATTTGTGTCAGGTTCTAGGGTTTTAGAGACCGTCACTCCAAGCACGTTCAATTTTTCAACTTGTTGAGGATTTAACATCAAAAATCTTGAATAAAGTTTTAAATTTTTCATATCAAAATTATAATGACAAATGAATGGATTTACGAGATAAGTGCTTGATTCATTTTAGAATTTAAGAATTTTTGATAAGATTAAGGTACTATGTTTAAAATATTTAGAGATAACTTTCAAGATATTTTCTTAAAATTCTATTTTCAGTCTTATCTTTTAATTGAGCGCTCTTTAAGAATTCGCTCTCAAAATAAACTAACGCTACGAGAAGTGCTACTGGTGGGTCTTTTGGATCGGATGAAAGAAAACAATAGTCATACCGTTATGAATATCTCTAAGTACTTACAAGTCTCCCCACCTGTTATCTCTAGCTCAGTTAAATCCCTTATCCGCAAAGGTTATTTAAGAAAAGCATTAAATCCCGAAGATAATCGGATCTTCTTTTTAGAGTTAACAGAAAAAGGTCAACTTTCTAATCAACGTTCCTTTCAATTTGCAGATAAACTTGTTAAAAAAAGTATGGGTCGAATCAGTTTGTTTGATGCTCGTGCATTAGTAAAGGCTTTTAATGTTGTTGAAAAAGTAATTGATGAAGAAAATAAATTATTAGATGATGAAGAAAAAGTACTCGCTCAGCAAAAAAAACCTAAATAGTATAAAGTTTTTCGTTTTATCTATGTTTATTTAAAGTTTTTTGATTTCCTATCAAAAAGCGAACATAGAATCGTTCATCAATCGTTTTCTTTTTTTAGATAAGATAGAGTAAAATAACGTTAGTTTAAGGAGTCAATATGCAAATTAAACCATCATTAAGAAGTAACGTCTTTACCAACAGTCATCCTTTAGGTTGTCAGCAATATGTTCTTAATCTTATTAAAGAGGCTAAAACCTTACCTAATTTTACAGGTCCAAAAAAAGTATTAATCATTGGCGGTTCTTCTGGTTATGGTTTATCAACCCGTGTAACCTTAGGTGTTAACGCGAATTCAGAAACCATCAATGTGTCCTTTGAATCGCGACCAAAAGGGGATCGTACTGGATCTGCTGGTTGGTGGAATAATATTTATTTCCAACAAGCGATGCAAGGCAGCAATAAAATGCACAAGGATTTTGTTGGCGATGCTTTTGCTCAATCCATGAAGGATCAAGTCAAAGACTATATTCGCACCACCTTTGGCAAGATCGATTTGGTGGTTTATTCTTTAGCGGCGGGGGCTCGGCAAAACCCAACGACAGGTGAATTAGTTCGTTCCTCTTTAAAAACCATCGGTGAACCTGTCACAGGAAAAACCATTGATATTGGAGAATTACAAATTAAAGACTTAACTGTCTCTCCTGCAAGCGAACAAGAAATCAAAGATACCGTTTACGTCATGGGTGGTAGCGATTGGTTAGACTGGATCCAACAATTAACAGATGCTAATTTATTAAATCCTGGGGCCAAAGCCATTTCATATACCTATATAGGTAGTAAGAATAATGCCAAGATCTATCGTGATGGCACGATTGGTAAAGCAAAAGATGATTTAGAAGCCGCAGGCGTTCAAATTGATCGATTACTAAAGCAACGTATCAAAGGTGAAGGATTAATCTCTGTCTCAAAAGCGGTGGTCACGAAGGCTAGTGTTTTCATTCCTAAAATTGCATTTTATGTTTCCACAATGTTTGAAGTAATGAAGAAACATGGTGTTCATGAATCCACCTTACAACATAAACACAGACTATTTAAAGATATGGTGTATGGTACAAAGCGTCTTCTTGATGAAAAAGGTCGCATTCGTATTGATCATTATGAAATGCAAGCCAATATTCAAAGCGAAATTGATGCGATGAGCAAAAAACTAGAAAATAATTCTATTTTCCAACTCAACGGCACCAAACAATTTATTGATGAATTTTATCAAATCCATGGTTTTAGATTACCAGGTGTGAATTACGAAGCTGATGTCGATATGGATAAACTTAGTCTGTTGGAGCCAAAATAATGTTTCTTGGTGTTCGCCTCACAAACCTCCTCATTGTCTCGATAATTTTTCTCGCGCATTTTTTTGCGCCTGAAGGTTATGTATTTTATCAACATACGATGAGTGAATTAGCTGGACAAGGCGTTCCTAACGCTTGGATCCTTACAACAGGTTTTATCGTCGGTGGAGCATCTTATATTGCCTTTGCTTTTTATTACCTTCAAAAACAAAAACTCCCCGTTTGGTTGTTTTGGTTAACTGCACTCAATGGGTTGATGACACTTTTACTCGGTTTCTTTCCAACCAGTTATGATGGCTTGATGAATGCAGATGTGAATGAAACCGTTGTTATCATCCACCGTTATATCGCCTATGCAAGTAACTTATTAACCTTGGCAAGCATCACCACACATGCAGCTTTATCAAAACAAAAAAACTTAAAACTAAGACACTTGTTCTTCTTGGTCTTTGCATTTGTCTTCTCCGGATTTTTTGTTTTATACAATCAAGATATTCGTGGCGTGTTTCAACGCTTAATCTTATTAACAACGACCTTATGGACGTTAAGTAGTTATGGTGAATTGGTGTTAAGCAAGAATCGATCGGTACAACAAAACTTCGCCAGTGTGAACCGTTAGTATAACGGTCTTACGATGGACCCATTCATTCGACAACGTAAAGGTATCTTTCACTGAAAGTTCTTTTTTGGTTAACGGATAAAGACAGTTTTGAATTGAAATGTTTGCATTGGAAAGAGTGAACAAAGAAAAATATTTTTCCGCCTTTTCTTGATGCAATTGATAGGTTCCTTTAGATAAGTAATGAATGGATTGGGTTGGTGTGACAAGCTCAACACCGGGGTGCTGAAATCGAAACAGCATCTGAATGATGGCTTGATAGTGATCAAGTCTTCCACCTGAAAATCCAATCATACGTATACTTGCATAACCTTGTTGAATCGCCCACTTTAATGCTAGTTCTGCATCGGACTGATCTTTTTCTTTTGGATGTGTTTCGAATGGGATTTTATGTTGTTGGAGCTTCTTAAAAAATATTGGTTTTAAAGAATCAAAATCTCCCACCGCATAGGTTATCTTTTGTTTCTTCTTTAGTAATAATTCACAACCTTTATCAACCGCAATGATATCCCCTTGAATCAAAGGTAAATCTTTTATTGTTACTTGCGATAAGACAATGGTTGCAGTCTTATTTAACATGAATAAATTGATTTTTCCAAGCTTGGATGTTGTCGAGTGGAAGTTGTATATCGGTTTTGAATCGATCATCAATCATGCCTTCGAGTAAATGAATCTCATTTCGATCAAGAACGGTTAATTGAAAGTCTTTTTTCTTTTCCAACGCGCGATGATCAACGGCAAGGATGATCGTTCTTTTCTTCTTTTGTAAGGCGCGAATACCGGCATGTAATCTTGTACCAACATATTCAATGTCTTGTTGGTTGAGAATGGCGTCATAATCTTCGAGGTTAGGGTTAATGAGTTCCAAGTTACTTGGCAGATTTAATAAATTAGCGTAATTAAAATCATTGACCCCTTGTAACCATAAATAAACTTTACGATATTTCTTACTTAAAATATTGAGCATTTGTTGGTCTGCAACAGGATTTTTATCATAGTCGGTTAAAGTAGTGACCACATCCGTAGCCTTGGTTTTAGGGATATCTTTGCAATGATCTTTGGTTAACTTCCACATGGTTGGGCAAGCGGTGTTTAGAATATTCTTAAAACCCATTTGTTGGAATTGACTAAGCGTGTAGTTGTCGCGAACAGAGTGGATCATCTTTTTGTCTAATAAACGATTGTAGAGTAATTTAGAATATTGATTTGGTAAGTCGCCTTTTTTCCACCAACCGACCCCTACGAGAATGAGTGGAGAAACAATACTTGCTGATCTTAAATTAATATCCCATAACTTGATGATGCGATTCATTTTGCCGCGAATCAAATTCGATCCACATACAAACCGATAATCAAAATCATAACTATAAAATATATTTTTTAGATACATCGTGACTGGCAAATGGGTTGAAGCTTCAATGACAAAACTAAAATCAATTAATGGTTTTAAGTGTTCTCTCACGGATTGAGAAATAATTTTATCACCGACATTAAAGGTGGCGATGGAAGGGTCTAATAATAGAATGCGTTTTAATTCTTTCATTACCACACTATCTTACTATGGAACGGCAATTAATGGTAATATATGCCTATGAAATCAACCATTATCAAACATCCTTTACTAGAAGAAAATTTAATCAAAAAAGCCATTGAAAATCATGATTTAATCGTCTTTCCCACGGAAACGGTGTATGGTTTGGGTGCTTCTATCTATGATGAAATAGCCGTTAAAAAGATCTTCACGACCAAAGGTAGACCCCAAGACAATCCGCTCATCATTCATATTGCAGATTTAAGCCAATTAGATTCTCTCGTTACAGAAGTGAATGCTTATGCCAAAAAACTAATCAATTCATTTTGGCCTGGTCCTTTAACTTTGGTTTTACCAAAGTCAAAAACGGTTCCGGATTTGATTACTGCAAATTTATCAACCGTTGCGGTTCGAATGCCTAAAGATTCTCTTGCTCGAGAAGTCATCAAAGCGGCAGGTGTTCCGTTATGTGCACCAAGTGCAAACCTTTCGGGAAAACCATCTGGCACGACCTTTGAAGCCGTTTATCGTGATTTTTTTGGTAAGGTTGCCGTCTTTGTCGATGGTGGCATTCCTGAATATGGCATTGAATCGACCGTTATTGATTTAACCGCAAAAATTCCAACAATTTTAAGACCTGGAGCAGTCAGTGTTGAGGCGATTGAAAATGTATTAGGAATGGTTGTCATTTCATCTAGCAAAGTAGATAAAGCCCCAAAGTCACCCGGTATGAAGTATCAACATTACAAACCCTTTGGTGATGTGGTTATTTTAGATGGCACCACTGAGGAAATCGTGAAGTTCTTAAAAAAAGTAAAAGATCCTGAAGCTGTTTTTATGGGTAGTAATGAAGTGTGTGGACAACTACAAACCTTGACCATGAACACATTTGCATTAGGTCCTCAATCCACTTTAGAAACCATTGCTAGAGCCTTATATCGAACCTTAAGAACCCTAGATGACCTTAAAATTAAAACCATTTACACCCACACCTTCTCTACAAAAGGTATTGGAACGGCTTTAATGAACCGCCTAGAAAAAGCCTCATCTCAAACCATCAAACTATAAATCAGTTATGCGCCAGGGTATTTTATGCATCTTTTCCGGTCCGCCTTTATCAGGTAAATCAACCTTCATTGGCGGCCTTAAAAAATCAATTAACGCAATGGTGATTGTCTCCACTGATGAGATTCGCTTTGAATTATCAAAAGATTATCAATTTAGGCCAGAAATGGAATCTCTAGTTTGGGAATTAGCCTATCAACGTGCTAGATCGGCCTTAAAAGCAGGTCATGTAGTTGCTTTTGATGCCACACTGATTAATCCCGAATATAGAGGTAGGCTTTTACTTCAATTCCCAAAAGTACCAGTTCTGTACTTTGCATTTATCAAACCTGATTATCAGGTGATTAAAGAACGTAATGAAAAGAGAAAATGGAAACAAATAGAGGCTGTGGCGCTTAAAAAAATGTATGATGATTACAAATTCCCCACAATCTCTGAAAAAACTTATTATTATCGGGTGTTTGATGTTACAAATGAAAATTTCCTCGATACAATAGAGACAGGAGCACAGTTCATCTTAAATCTTTATGGATCCTAAATTACATCCACTTGAATCTGATGAAGCAATGATGCTAATGCAACGTTTTTTATCCGATGTCATTTTTGAGTACCGGGAAAATGAAATCAAAGATTGGTTACAGGGTTTAAATCAAAATCATATTCAAGAAATTTTAGACAAACCCGGAAATGAAGATTTAAAAAACAACACCTTTATTATTCCATTCACTTATTTACATTATGCAGTGGTCCCCCATGCTAACTTGGTTGATCAATTAAAAATATGGTTACAAAAACATCCTTTGATTCCACAAGATAATCTTATTATTCAAAAAACTAAATTAAACTTTGACCGTATCTTCAAAGGCAAAACTGAATTCATTTATGATGTTAATAACGGCGGTCATAAATCTTATTAATTAATTCAATGATCGTTGGTTTTTTAAGCTTTAAGAGTGCGAGATCTTTTTGAACACGTTGATAAAGCGTTTCAATCATATCCTTTGCTTTCTTTAAACCCAATTGACTAACAAAGGTTGCCTTATTTAATGCAACATCCGATTTCGATTTTTGTAGTTCTGCTTCTGTGGCGGTAATTTCTAATACATCATCTTGGATTTGAAACATCAAACCTAAGTTTAAGCCTATCTGCCCCCATCGCTCTTCATCTTGAGGTGAAGCAATGATGGCGCCCATTCTAAAGGAAGCTTCAAGGAGTTTGCCGGTTTTATGACGACTAATCAAGGTTAAATGGTCGACATTGGCCTGCTTACCTTCTGCTTCAATATCTAAAAGTTGACCATAGACCATGCCGTTAAGTCCTGCTCTTGTTGCAAGTAGCTGAATGATTTTAACTTTTTGTGGATCTTGAATTTGTTTAGAATCGGTAACACGTTCAAAGGCATTGGTTAATAGTCCATCCCCTAAGAGAATCGCGGTTGCTTCATCAAATTTTTTATGAATGGTAGGAACACCGTGTCGTAAGACATCATCATCCATCGCTGGTAAGTCATCATGAATTAATGAATATAGGTGAATCATTTCAATGCTAGTAGCAACATCAAGGTAAGGCAGTGGATCCATTCCATAACTTTCAATGAGTGAGAGAACCACCAAAGGTCTAAATCTTTTGCCACCAGCTTTCACAGCGTAAAGTGCTGCTTCTTTAAGAGTTGAAGTAGGTAATACATCAAGATAGCGAACTAAAGATTGTTCAATCAGTGTTTTCATATGGATTGAGAAAGCGATGGTGGAATCATCAACTCAGCTTCTTTTAAAGCAAGGATGTTTTTCTTGCCCAACACCAGCATGATCATTTTCATTTCTTCAATAAATTGATTTAACTTTTCAACTGCTTCTTCGTGCGTATGATCTTTAACAAGGTGTAAAAAATATCCAGATAGACCAACAATTTTTGCCCCTAAGGCTAAACTTTTGACCACATCTAAAGGTGTACGAATACCGCCACTTGCAACAATCTGTGCTTGAGGGTAATTTTTTGCATTAATGAGTGATTGTACTGTAGAAATACCCCAATCATCGAAACTTGAAAAGGCTTTGGTTCTACGTTGATTTTCAATCACAGCAAAATTAGTTCCACCTTGGCCTGCAACATCAATCAACTCAACGCCAATCTTCAATAACTGACCGATGGTTTTTTTACTCATGCCAAATCCAACTTCCTTGACAATCAAGGGAACTGAAATATGCTCTTTTATTTTTTGGATCGACGATAACCATCCTGAAAAATCTCGATCTCCTTCAGGCATCACCACTTCTTGTACCGCATTCACGTGGATTTGAAGCGCGTTTGCATTGAGTAATTGAATCGCTTTTTTGGCATTTTCAACCGTTTGACCTGCACCGACATTGGCGATTACAAAGCCATCCGGATTTACTTTACGAATCACGGTAAAAGTATCTGCTAAAGAAGGATTTTTAATTGCAGCGCTCACAGATCCTGTCGCTAAGGGTATTTTAAAATGCTTTGCAAGCATGGCAAAACGTTCATTTAATGTTTTAGCTTGTTCACTTCCACCCGTCATCGCGTTGATGTAAAAAGGTAAGGGAAAGCGTTTCTGAAACATTGAAACGGATAAATCAATGTCACCTTCATTGATTTCAGGAAAGGCATGATGAACAAATTTAATCAAATCAAAATCGTTTGTTTTGGTTGGCTGAGCATAAGCATATTGAATGTGGTCATCTTTTCGATTCATAGTCAAATTATATCGGAAAGAACTAAAAAATTAAGTGCTTTCATCTTTGTTTTAAATTTTTGATGTTGTTGGCTGGGTAAAAAGACCAACACACAATCGCCACCACCCGCTCCTGACATCTTACCAACGCCACCAAATTCTGAAGAAACTTCCAATATTTTTTGCATATTGGGTGTGATGAATTCAGTTTCTGATAACTTCGATAATTTCATGAGATGTTGGTGCAATTTGGAAATAATACTAGATTTGTATTCCTTGAATAAAGGTTGTAGTAACGCATTACTTTCTTGAACCCATTCCTTTTTGATAAACGGTTTTACCTTATTCACCATTTGGTGTGAGTTTGCAGACGATCCAGAATATACAACGAGTGGCGTTTCTATTTGAGCAGAGAAGGGATTGATTATTAATCCTTCCCATTCGATTTGCAATAATTTATCGACGTGTAAGAGTTTGATTAAAGGCATCATCGTTTTTGAAAACTTTCGATAATGAATCGGTTGATTAAAACTACTGCATGCAATATCACCAAAAGATGTATCTTGAAAATTTTGAATCGTTGCAATCACAGCCAATTGATACAACTGAAGCGGAGTAAAGTCAATGTCATAAAATTTTAATAACGCCCCAATAACCGCCACCGTAACAGCTCCGCTACTACCTAAACCATATTTACCATGCTCAGCAACTAAAGTTGAATCAATCGTGATTTTGATTGGTTTCCATAACATGCTTTTGTTCATCATCCATTGACGAACGACTTCCAACGCTAAACGCAAATAAGGATTTTTAATTTCATGAATGGATTCAAAGGTCATATTTTCTGATGGATATTGAAGGTTAACAATGGTAGAAATGGTATGCGATTGAATCGTCACCTTAATTCCTTTTTTTACCGGAATGATAATAGCCTCTCCAAGATTTTCAGTAACCGCATATTCGCCTGCAATAAACAATTTACCAGGAGCAAAAAACGTAACGTTATTGGGCATTTGCTTTGCCTCCGATTCTAGAAACTAAGAATCGGTATGGAATATTCTTTTTCAATAATTGCTGCCAATCCTCTAACTGATATTGATGAATTAATATTTTGACATTGGGACCTGCATCCATCGTGGTATATCCGACTAAACCCTTCTTTCTAGCGTTTTTAACAAGGTTTAAGACATCAAGTGAACTCGATTGCTGATACACAATCGATGGTATTGAATCCTTCATCACTTGATGTAATCTTTCGCTATTCTTTTCCATGATTTGACCAAGGCTATCAAACTGTTGGTCCGTGATTGCGGTTCGAATGTGTTGAAAATCTTCTTCACTTGATTGAGTCCATTGCAAATATGTTGGTGCCGTTGCCTTGGTAATTTTCATCGCTTCTCGACTGGAAATTGCTTTTTTATCCTCGGAAATTAAAACCACAATCATCATTAGATTTTGAAAGGGATTTGCAATCGATTCTAGGGTTCCGTTCCGATGCCAAATTGCAAAGCCATCCACTAAACTTCGACACGAACTTCCGGAACCAACTCTTGTCAACGTTGCTAGTTCTTGTAAGGTGTAATTCGCATCATAAAACTTATTTAGACCGACCGTTAATGCTGCAAATCCTGAAGCAGAGGACGCCAATCCTGATGCAGTTGGAAAATTGTTTTTGGATTTGATGACCACATGATCATCACGAAAATGTTTAAGAACATCCTTAACACGTTTGGTTTCTTGTTCATCAGCAGCTTTGTTATTGAGTTCAAAAGCAAAACTTCCCTCTTCAAAGGTTGTTTCAGTCCACAAGTCCGTTAAGGTTAATGAAACGGATGTGGTTGTTGGTAACACAAGTTGTTCATTGGCCTTACCCCAGTATTTAATGAGGGCAATATTGACGGGGGACCGAGCGATAACTTTTTTCATCATTGTAAATCCATCATCCATACTTCTTGAGTATGGTTTTTCTTAAATTGTTGGATGATTTTTTTGGCAATGGATTGAGATTCCACCAAGGCGATCATCGAACCACCTAAACCACCACCGGTTAATTTTGCACCCAGTGCACCAAGTTGAAGTGCTTCTTCTACCATCAAATCCAATTTAGGATGGGATACGCCGAGTTCTTGTAAGTGAAAGTGCGCTTGATTCATATATTTTGCAATCTCTTCGATATTAGATTTTTCAATCGCTTCTTTGACCAATATCCCCATCAGTCCTAACGATTCAAGATGACCTTGAGCAAGATTTTGAGTAAACAGTTTTGCAACTTTTCCAACCGCTTCCTTTGTACTACCTTTAACACCTGTATTTGCCACAACCAAATATCCAGGTAATTTGATATTCAATGGTTCGGGTTCTTTTCCCTTAATAAAATACCAAGCGTTTTCACTCGTAGTTGTTAAGGCATCAATACCACTTGCGGATCCGTGAACTAGTTTTTCAGCGAGTTGGGTTTTTTCAAAACGAAGCTTTGGTGTTAAGGGCGTTTCTGATAGATCATACAATGCTTGAACAAGTGCGCCACTAATCGCCGCACTACTTCCCATCCCGGCAGAATTAGGAATGCGATTATCAATCTCAACCATGACGGGTCCGTAATGCATGGATGTACGAAGTTCATCTACCATAAATTTAATGAATAAAAGTTCTTGAGGTAAATTGGTCATCGAACCTTTGAACAAACTTGAAGATAAATAATCTTCGTCAGTCAAAGAGACACGAACTCTTGTTTCTAAAGGTAAAAAAGGCAAAGCAATCCCTGGATGCCCATACACAACCGCATGTTCACCAATGAGGATGATTTTTGCATGAGATACACCTAAACCATTCATTTTCATATTCTTTTCTATTTTACCTCATTCAATTCAAGCATCTAAACAATAATTTAATAAAATTGTGTTAGAGTTAATTTATCGAGGAAACATATGAAAAAAACGAATTTATTAACTGCAATATTAACTACCTTTGCACTCACTGCTTGCGGTGGTATTTCTTTTTATTCTGAATCAGGGAATTCAGAAGTAAATTTTGATGAGCTCAGCAACCAACCAAACCGAACATTACTTCGTTCTTTAGCAAGTATGATGTCAAAACCTGGCAATGCAATAAGAACGAATTTAGATGTGAGTGCAGAAGTTTATTCTCAAATTGTATTACCAAACTATCAAACTGAAAATACGTTTCAAATTGCGGCAACTGCAGACCTCGCAGTGAATACACCAGAAACTGGAAATGGTAATGCGGAATTAAATATTGATTTCGACAGATTTGCAGTCATGTCTTCTAGTAGTGCTGTAGATCAAGACTTTAGTTGGACGGATGAGATTGTAGTAGAAAATCAAACCGCCAAGCTTTATATCGAAGAAGGTTTCGCTTATGTTGATCTTTCTGAAGATGCCACAACCATCGCCAGATTATTATTTCCATCTGAAAATCGTGAATTTCCAACTCAATTTAAGACACCCTTTGATTTACAAACCGCAACAGGAAATCTCATTCCGCAATTAACTGAAGAAAATATCGATCTCTGGGTTGAAGCATCTTTACCGATGGTTGACGCACTCAACCTATTAGATAAATCTTTATCTGGATCGACATTATCGATTCGTTATGAAATTACCCAAGAAGACTTACCTATCCTCTTTGAAAACATGTATCTTGGATCCACCACCAGAGACCAATTAAATGAAGAAGAAAATTTATTACTTGATCAATGGTTAGAGGAAAGTTTGGCAGCCATTACGCTAAACCAATTTCAAATTTCCTTTAGTATTAACCTTTTAACCAACCTCTTAGAAGGTCTATGGATTGATATCGATGTTGAAAATCAATATCGTTTTGAACTTAGATTACCAGTCTATGATCCGGAAAACCCTGAGGCTGATGAATATGGATATATTGAAGGCGATCCTTATTCACTAGAATGGACCTATAATTACGATTTTGAAATTACAGCTCAAATGGAAGTTCTAACAGAATCTATGATCCTTGTAGCACCGATTAACAAGGAAGAATATGAGCTAATTGACTTGGACGCTGAAGATCCAAACTTATTCTAATTCTAATCCAATCATCATTCAGTCACAAAATAATCCAAATCCTTTACAATTCTACTTGGGTATCACAACGTGGTTCCAAATTTAACACGAATTCAATCCACTAGTTTCTTAAAACTCTCACTTCCACTTATTCTTGAAGTGACCTTTGTGATTGTCGTTTCTAACTTGGTTGTATGGATGCTTTCTGCTTATGATGCTTCTGTGGCCGCAGGCGTATCCATTGCCGGACAAATTAATAACACCATCTTTTTATTCTTTTCCATCATTTCAATGGGTGCAGGAATTCTTATGGCCCAGTCTGTAGGGGCTAAATCAACGCATCGTCGTCAAGACATCTTTTCTACTTCTTTGTTTTTTAGTCTTCTATTTGCCTTAATCGGCACCATCATTTATTTTTTGTTTTATCAAGATATCTTTTCTTTTTATCAACTGGAAACATCCGTCCAAGCTTTTGCAGAACAATATGGATTAATCCTTGCACCATTCTTTGTATTAAATGCTTTATTTCTTGTCTTTAATCAAACGTTATATGCGCATGGAAAAACGCTTGAAGCTTTTATTGCATTGGTTTTTTGTGACTCAAGTATCTTAATTTTTTCATATTTACTTATTTTTGGAGTTCCATCATTAGGTATTCCAAGTCTAGGAGTCGTTGGTGCTGCCATCGCAATCGTCATTGGTCGGTTTGTTTACTTTACGGGTTTAGCAATCTTTATCCACCGAAAACTTCAACTTAAATTTGAACTTCCTAAATTAAATCCATTCAAAACTAAAACCACAAAACTTTTATTTAAAGTCGGTTCTCCTGCTGTCTTTGAAAATATCAGTTACACCTTTTTTATGATTTTAATTACACGCATTGTGGCAGGTTATGGAACAGACGCATTAGTCGCAAAAGCATATTTTGATTCCTTAGCGATGTTCACCTATTTCATCATGGCAGCATTAGCAAACGCTAGTGCGATCAAGGTTGGCCAGTTGGTGGGAGGAAGTGAATTTGTTGAGGCTGAAAGTACGATTAAATATTCGTTAAGAATGTCATTCGTAGCCACACTCATACCTTCTCTTATATTGGCTGCTTCCATGGGTTTTATTGCAACGTTATTTAGTGATGATCCTGTGGTTGTTGCGTTGATGGTTTCTCTTGCCCTCATTGATATTGGTTTAGAATTTGGCCGGGTATTAAATGTGGTGGTGAACCGAGCGATTAAAGCAAGCGGTGACGCGCGTTATCCACTCATCTCTATTATCATTGTTGAATGGATCATTATCCTGCCTTTAGCGATATTTCTAGGTAACAATTTATCATGGGGTTTGGTTGGAATATGGATTGCATTGGCAATCGATGAAGTCATCCGCGGCATTAATCTTTGGTTGAGATGGCGATCCAAACGTTGGCAACATAAATCGACAAAACTAAATCAACATATTCACGCTCAAGAATAATTGTTAAGCTTGAATTTGTTATGATGTTAGTATGAAAACAAAATTATTATCTTTAAAAAAAGAAGCGATAGCGCTTCTCCAATCTCGTGGCGTATCGCTTGATGAAATTGTCGATTGCGTCTATTTTTTACAACAAGAGTATCATGAAAATTTAGATAAAAAAGTATTGATGGAATCAGTTTTATCTGTCCTTGATAAACGCGAAGTCCAATTTGCACTTATGACTGCAATTGAATTAGATGTGATGACAGAAAAGAAACGATTTGAAAATAAAAATCTTGAGTCAGTGATTGCAAGGGATGAAGGTTTGTTTGGCACAGATGAAGTGTTAGCTTATGGAATTTGTAATTTGTATGGTTCGATTGCCTTAACTAATTTTGGATTTATCGATAAACAAAAATATGGTGTGGTCGCTCGACTCAACGAAGAAGGAAAGCAAGGATTGAAATGCCATACATTCTTAGATGACATGGTAGGAGCGATTGCGGCAGCTGCAGCAAGTCGATTTGCACATTCCTAATGAAACAACTTTTGTCTTTATATTCAAGTGTGTTGTTAATAACACTAACCGCTTGTGGTTTAACCATTCCTTATGAGTCTATTTCGGGTGTGGAACCGATCACACCAACGAATTTATTATTAGGTCATGACGTTGGCGATTTTTGGACCATTCCTTCGCAAGGAAATGCCAACGTTTTAGTGGTTCCCATTGAATTTAGTGGCGTACCCTTTGACAACTCTAATGTGGTGGTGAATCAAATCGATCAAGCTTTTAATGGAAATAATTTAACGCAAGGACATTCATTAAAGGGTTTTTATCAACAGTCGTCTTTTGGAAAGCTAAACATCGAAGGTGTTGTAACTGAACCATTTAGAACCCAATACAGCGCGAGTTATTATGAGAATCTAACATCGGTTGATCCGAACACTGTCATCATTGATGAATTAATGTCCTTCCTGGATGACACTTATGATTTTAATGACTTTGACTTAAATGGCGATCAACAACTCGACGGTCTCTACATGATTTACAATCACCCTTCGGGCGATTGGAATAGTTTCTTTTGGGCTTATTTGTATTCATATTTTGGTTCGCAATCCGCAGATGGTGTGACTCCTTCTTCTTATGTTTGGATGCCTTATGAATTTTTGTTTTATAACAATCAAATAGATACCTCGACATTGATTCATGAAACCGGTCATAAGTTAGGTTTAGAAGATTATTATGACTATGCAACAGACGACGGTTCCAATAACGAATGGGGTTTAGGTGGGGCTGATATGATGGATTCCAGCGTCGGTGATCATAATCCTTTTTCCAAATTATTGTTAGGTTGGATTGAACCTAAAGTGGTGACCGAAGGCATGGATGTGAGTCTCCAACCTTACATCACCTCAGGCGACGCTTTGATTATTACCAATCATTGGACCGGTACTTTATTTGATGAATATTTGATCGCGATGTATTACACACCTACAGGATTATACGAAGGCTTAGAGGATTATTTTTTTGATGGGCAATCTGGTTTAATTCTTTATCATGTTGATGCAAGACTTGGACCTAATCAAAGTGAAAATTATCCAACTTACTTCTTAAATAACAATACAGACTCCACTCATAAATTAATTAAATTCATTGAAGCAGATGGCAACAATTCACTATATTTAAAAACACCAAAAGGTTGGATGTGGGCGAGTGATGTTTATCAAACGGGTGATATATTCGGTAGTACGCTCAATGTCGGCTATCAATGGAATCAAGGCAACAGAGGAACAATACCTTTTACCATTCGCGTGAATCAAGAAGCGATGGATGAAACTCAGTTAAGTATCAGTATACGTTTTTAATATGGAACACTTAAGATCAATCCATCTATTGAATGTTTTATTTTATACGGCAAATATCCTTTGGATATTAGAGTTTTTCGTGTTTCGTAATCGTCAAAAAGTGGGTCGATTTACAGAAAATAAATCGTTTTGGTTTTTATCTATTTCCATTCTTGTTGTGATTGTGATGACGATTCATTTTTCAAGTAGGGGTTGGGGCACAATCCATGACCATTCGATTTATCCATTTTTTCAAATTGGGGCATTGTTACTTTACACATTAGGTTTATGGCTTCGATACAGAGGTTCTCAATTACTTGGCGTTCACTTTACTCGTCATGTTGCGGTTTCGTCTTCGATTAATCTTGTATCTCATGGGCCTTATCGATATTTACGTCACCCACTTTATTTGGGTTTGTTTTTGATCAGCGTTGCCTTTCCTTTATATGTTGGAAATCTCTATGCTTTGTTGCTCAGTCTTCCTTTATTATGGGTGGTTTTTTCTTGGAGAATGTATATCGAAGAAAAGGCCTTACGCTTAGTCCATCCTTCTTATGCAAATTGGGCTAAAAACAGATATCGATTTGTTCCATTCATTTATTAAAATGAAAGATAAAATTCGCTGCAGTTGGGTTAAATTAAACAATCCAATGTATGTTCAATACCATGATGAAGAATGGGGTAAACCTCTCTTCACCGATCAACGGCATTTTGAATACCTCATGTTAGAAACGTTTCAAGCAGGATTATCTTGGGAAACGGTTTTAAATAAAAGAGAAGCTTATCAAAAAGCCATGTGGCACTTTAATCCAAAGCGCATCAGTGGTGCTACTGATCAAGATATCGCCACGTGGATGGCAAATGCTTCACTAATCCGTCATCGTGGAAAGTTTCAGGCTGCAATCGACAATGCCAAAATCTTTCTCATGATACAAAAAGAATGTAAAAGCTTTCATCAATTCCTTCTTCAATACTTTCCAAAAGGAATTGTGAAAAACGATCCTCAATCATTAAAAGATTTAGCAAGTGAATCAGAAGCATCTATTGCGATAAGTAAGGCATTAAAAAAGCGCGGGATGAAGTTTGTGGGACCCAAAATCATCTACGCGCATTTACAAGCGATTGGTTTAATCGACGATCATTTGACCAATTGTTTTTGTAAAACTAAATCTTAATTAGTACCTTATCACCGTTTTTTTGTTCAATATCCACTAACACAAGTGGCTTGTGAAATTTTCTTAATCGTTTAATTTGTTGCATGATCATTTTTCTTTTTTCTTTGGGAAAGCGTTTACCTTCATATCGAAAATAACGAAGGAACGTACTCAAAACCAAAGGACCTGATGGTAGCCACAAAGATAATTTTATTTTTTGATTTTCTTTGATAAGAATACGCACAGTTTATTCCACCACAATCTCGACAAAATCGCCGTCCTTGGTTTCAATTTCTACAATTTTACCAATGACACCTTGTTCAACGAGCGCCATAATTTTATTAATATCGATATCTTTTAGGACATCTTTGCCATCAACCTTCGGTGTAACACCCATCTCTAATGCTACTTTGACAAGTGGTAAAGGTAGATTCACTTTGACCTTGTCACCGTCACTGGATAAAACATTAATTCTAAACACCATTCGATCCATATCTTTTTTATTTTTATTTGCCACATCTACAGTCGGATGCTTTTCGTGGCCTAATAAGTAATCGACTGACGTATCAAAGATCTCTGCAATGGTTGTGAGTAAGGTTACATCTGGAAACGAAACATCCTTTTCCCATTTACTAACGGCTTGTGGAGAAACATTTAACTTCTTAGCGAGTTCTTCTTGTGTCCAACCCTTCTTTTTTCTTAACTCAGTGAGACGTTGTCCTAAACTTGTTTTCATAAAACTTCCTCTTTTCTACCTATATTATTCATCAACATATTTTGTAATCCTAACGATTGTTAGTTGATAATTGAATGATAATTCCCCTATAAGTTGATTATAGAACAACCATCAGTTGAGTAAGCAATGTGTGATGCTTTTTATTTGGCGAATTTTTGTCAGATATCATATAATCTTTTACGTTGAGACTTACTTAAATGAAACAAGGACTCAACCTCAGGAGGTGTGATATGAAATCACAACCAATCCATCCAGATTTTGAAAGAATTTTATTAAGTGAAAAAGAAATTGAAGACATTTGCGAAGATTTAGGCGCGAAGCTCAACAAAGATTATGCAGGAAAGGTTCCAACCATCCTTGCCGTTTTAAAAGGCGTCACACCCTTTCTAACCGATCTATCCAAACAATTTAAATTTTATTGTGATTATGAATATGTGGCATCGAGTAGCTACCATGGAGGTGTGGTCACCTCTAATTGGGTTGAGATCTATTTATGGCCTCGCTTAACCCTTCGCAATAAAGATGTGCTGATTATAGAAGATATCGTCGATTCCGGATTAACCATTCAAAAGATTAAACAAAAAGCGATGAGTGAAGGTGCAAAGTCTGTCAAAGTTGTAACGCTTCTCGATAAACCCGAAGGAAGAAAAACAAAGTTTGTACCCGATTACATCGGCAAGACCATTCCAAAATTATTCGTCGTTGGATATGGGATGGACTTTGATGAAAAATACCGAAATGTACCGTATGTAGGTGTCTTAAAACCAAGCATGATTAGTATGAATCCCAAGGATTATCCTTGGAAAAAGGGAGAATAGTTTATGGATTTAAAACCATATATTGCCGCCGTTCAAGATTGGCCAATTAAAGGTGTTTCTTTTAAAGATGTCACACCCTTATTAAAAAATGGTCCAGCTTTTCATGACGCCGTTCAATCGCTTGCTAAAATTGTCACACGATACAAACCTGATGTGATCGTCTCTCCAGAAGCTCGTGGATTTATTTTTGGTGGCGCTGTCGCAGCCCAATTAAAAATTCCTTTTGTGTTAGTGAGAAAAGCCGGAAAGTTACCAAGAAAAGCAATCGAAGAAAAGTTCACACTTGAGTATGGTCAAACCAGTTTATTTATGCACGAAGATGCAATTCAAAAAGGGCAACGAATATTAATTTTAGATGATGTGCTTGCAACCGGAGGAACCTCTGTTGCAATTGCTAATTTAGTCAAACGATTAGGTGGTAACGTCATTAGTTTCACGTTTTTGATTAACCTTACATACCTACCTGGCGAAGCTAAACTAAAACAACACGGTTTTCCAGTAGACTTTGTTTTATCTTATTAACCTTCTTCACCGAATAAACGATCGCCAGCATCACCCAATCCCGGAACGATATAGCCTTTTGAATTGAGTTGTTTATCTATTGAGGCTAAAAAGATGTTGGTGTCAGGGTGGCGTTTTAAAACTTGATCAATGCCTTCTTGAACGGCTACTAATCCTAGATAAGTAATTAACTTAGCACCTTTTTTCTTGATTAAATCAATTGCTTGAACCAAGGTTCCCCCTGTCGCAAGCATCGGATCTAAAATAAAGACTTCTGTCGTGGATTCAATCTTGGGTAACTTCACTAAATAAGAACTCGCTTTTAATGTTTTTTCATCTCTAACAAATCCAATATGACCAACCTTTGCGGTGGGAATCATTTCTGTAAATGCATCTAACATCCCTAATCCTGCGCGCATAATCGGAACCACTAAAACATCATTCGCGAGCTGATGTCCAACCATATCTGAAACTGGTGTAATGATACCTTTTTTCTCTAACTTGAGGTGATGCGTTGCCGGAAACACAATCATTTGGGTAATTTCTTTAACCAATGTTCTAAAGTAATTATTGTGGGTTTGTTTATCTCGTAGAATCGTCATTTTGTGATCAATGAGTGGATGCTTCACAATAAAAGGGTTTTGATTCATGGTAGTTACCTCTAAAGACATTGTATTATCTTTCGCAATTTGATTTTGTTAAGATATGAAAGATGAAAAAAGATTATCTTGTTTCGGCGATTGCCTTTCAAGGCAAAATTCGCGCGATTGCGACCTCCACAACTCATTTAGTTCAAGAGGGTTGTAGACGGCATCAAACCTTACCTACGGCTTCAGCTGCGTTGGGAAGAACCCTTACAGCAGGAGTACTCTTTGCTAGTAATTTAAAGGGTGAAGAGAAATATACCATTCGCATAGCCGGCAATGGACCTGTTGGTGAAATTGTGGTTGATGCGAACGCGTTTGGTCAAGTCAGAGGATATGTCCATAATGGCCAAGTTCATTTTCCAGCGAATGCAAAAGGAAAATTAGATGTTGCACGAGCGGTCGGTACAGAAGGTGTGGTTTCAGTGGTTAAAAGTTTTGGGTCTGAGTATAACTTCACCGGACAAACCCCTATCGTTTCAGGAGAAATTGCAGAGGATCTTGCTTCTTATTTGGTGAATTCTGAACAAATTCCTTCGGCACTTGCATTAGGTGTACTGGTCAATCCAGATGGTGAAATTGCTGCAAGTGGTGGATACCTTATTCAGGCAATGCCAGGTTGTGATGATGCCACCTTAACTAAAATGGAAGCGGTCATCAAAGCTGCAAAACCAATCTCCACATTACTATTTGAAGGTAAGACACCAGAGGATGTTTTAAGAACGTTAATCCCAGAAAAAGATTTAAATATGTTAGCCAACAAAACAATTATTTTTAAATGTACTTGTTCGAGGGAACGAACTGAATCAACATTAAAACTTCTTGGTAAAGCGGAATTAATAGACATGATTAAAGAACAACATGGTGCTGATGTTCACTGTAATTTCTGTAGCGAACATTACGCTTTTTCAGAAAAAGATTTAAACAATATTATTTTAAAATTGGACCAGCAACAACATTAAGTTTTTGATAGGCAATTGCAATCTCACTAGCAACCTTTGCGTTATGTTTCACTAATGCAATATTGCTTTTTAATGAATCACCACCGGTTAATGCTTTAACTCTTGCAAGTAAAAAAGGCGTGAGGGCAGCGCCTTTAATATGTTGTTCCTCTGCTTCTTTTGTTGCGGTTTGTATTGCAGTATTAATCGTTCTAGCATCCATTTCATTGGCAATCGGAATGGGATTTGCAATCAATATTCCTTGAGGTAATTTAAGATTATTTTGAGTTTTCATGAGGTGTGCAACCGATGAAGGTTGGTCGCAACGAAGTGATAATTTTAACCCACTCTTTGAATGGTAAAATGCTGGGAAATCATCGGTTTGATATCCAACAACCGGTACACCCATCGTTTCTAAATATTCTAATGTTTTAGGTAAATCGAGAATCGATTTTGCACCAGCTGAAACAACCGTAACGGGCATCGTGGCAAACGCTTCAAGATCAGCAGAGATATCAAATGAAGTTTCTGCACCACGATGAACACCACCAATACCACCAGTGGCAAAAACCTTGATACCGTTCTTCCAAGCTAAATACATTGTGGTAGCAACGGTTGTACCTCCGGATAATCCTTGAGAAACAACATACGCTAAATCACGTTGAGATACTTTTCTTACATTTTTACTTTTAGCGAATCGCGATAATGATTCTTTATTTAAACCTATATGAATGACACCATCTAAGATCGCAATTGTCGCAGGAGTTGCACCCGCATCAAGAACCACTTTTTCAACTGCAATCGCAGTTTCTAAGTTCTCTGGATAAGGCATACCGTGACTGATAATGGTACTTTCGAGTGCGACGACAGGTAAACCTTTCCGCAAGGCTTCTTCAACGTCATGAGCGATGACTGTTTTCATATGCTTCTCCTTTTATACACTAAATGATTGAAAGTATCTTTGAGCGTCTTTTCTCAAGAACCATCCACTGATGATGATCAACAAAGACTCAATGACCATCAATGAAGTCAATTGAAGATAGATATCTAAACCTTGAAGTGGATCCAAGACCAACCATATGAGGGCGCTGATGATTGAAAAACCACCAAAAACGCCAACAAGGGCGGCAAGACTTTGTTTGACCACTTCAACTTCTTGATGAAAATCAAAACGTGGAAACCAAAGATTGAGATACATAAAAAATATCGAAAGCAAAACTGTAAACAACACTAATACAACCAAAAATAAGGCGATTGTTAAAACTTCAATTTGAAACAAGATTGCACCAACCAAGGACGTCATCAACACAATCGGTAAGGTGATGACCAAATTAAAGTAAATCTTCGAACGAATAATCGTCCATGCTTGAATTGGTAAAGATTTTAATAAATTAATGTTTTTACCTTCTAAAGATAAACTGACTGCCGGTGTATAAACTGTCGATAATGCTAAACCAATCACCCCAAATATCAACCAAATTGGCTCAATCTGAATAGCTAGCATGAATTGCTTTAATTCTAAGATTGTGTCAGGAACAAATAAACTTACCATCGTGATGATGCTCAACATTAAGATACCGAAACCTGTATTAATAAAATACACAGATGTGCCGACAAAGCGTTGCCATTCTTTCATCATAAGGTGCTTCATCACGGATTGAACGTGTTGGGGTATTTTATCTCGACGCTTATAGACGAGATTGGTTCGTTGTTGATTCATGTTGAGAAGCGGTCCACTCATCACCAACACAAAGGCAATAAAAATAGAGATATGTAATAGTAAAAACAATATGACTAACAATACATTTGAATTGACGATACCGTTCACAAACCACGAACCGACAATGTCAATTTGTTCTAAAAAGGATATCCAAGATTTTGGAAGAATTTCGTTAGAAAAAAAATTAAAAAACGCAAAACTCAATATAAACATCACTGAAAATATCGTTTGAAGAACATTCGCATTGATCCACTTTTGCGTTAATTTTCTAAAGATAAACGAAACAAAAGAACCCAATAACATGAGCGGTACAGGGGCAACTAACGCCATCGGTAAAAATAAAAGAAATTGAATGATAGATGCTTCACTCACATACCACCAAACCCCATAAGTAGGCATCACCATGATCAATGCAAATAAATAAACAAACACCAACATCATCGATAGTTTTGCCGCCACAATGATGCGTTGAGGAATCGGTAGAGGACCTAATAAATCAAAGTCCTTGTATTGAAACAAATATCCTTGAGCTTGGAAGAATCCGAATAGAAAACCTAATGTGCTAAGACTCCCCACAACTTGATAAAGCATTTGGGATAATCCATCTAAGATGATTAAACCTTGAGCAATCTCATATTGGAGAATGGTGTTGGAAAATGCCGTGACGCCAAATGCATATACCAAAACACCAACCATGAGCACACTTTGAATCTTTGAACGGGCAATTTTCTGACCAAACAAACGACGTAAACTCAAACGTTCCTGAATAAATGTCTTGAGCAACAATCCGTACATCAACTCAACTCCATGAATAATGCTTCAAGATTTTGATTACCTAAGACCTCTTTGGTTAAACCTTGATGAATGATTTTTCCTTGTTTGATGATGGCAATCTTGTTTGTTAGTTTTTCCACAACTTCAAGCACATGGCTCGAAAAGAAAATACTCATCCCCGATTGGGTCATGGATTTAAATGCTTCTTTCAAGACAAAGCTGGCTTTTGGATCAAGGCCAACGAACGGTTCATCTAACAAGAGTAATCGCGGACGATGGACCAAGGCAGCGATTAACGCTGTCTTTTGTTTCATCCCGTGAGAATAGGTACTGATTGGTTGTTTTAAAAAAGGTAACATTTCAAAACTTCCACCATATTGATCAATTAACCGTTGACGATCCTGCATGGAAACCTTAAAGACATCTGCAATAAAATCAATATATTGTCGACCCGTCAATTGTTCATAAAGGTCAGGGTGATCAGGGACATAAGCAATTTTTGATTTAAAAGCCAAGGTATCTTGATTAATATCAAGTCCTTCAAAGGTAATGGTCCCTTGATCTAATTGGTGAATGCCTGAAATGGCTTTTAATAACGTTGTTTTGCCTGCTCCGTTATGACCAACAAATCCAAATAAGTCTCCTGGTTTAATGATGAGTGAAACATCATCTAACGCTTTCTTTTTCTTATCGTAAGATTTGCTCGCGTGTTCAATAATCAACATATTATTTAAGGAGTTTTTGTATATCGCCAGCAATCGCTTCTGGTAGAACAGTTGGGGCGTAACGTTTCACAACCTTACCTTCACGATTCACCAAAAACTTCGTGAAGTTCCATTTGATTTGCGAACCAAATAGATTGAATGTACTCTTCTTTAACCATTGATAAAGTGGGTGCGTGTTTCTTCCATTGACTTCGATTTTTGCAAATGGTCTAAATGAGTTCTTTAGTTTGGTTTCGCAAATCATTGCCGTTTCTTCATCACTTTCTGGAGATTGATCAGCAAATTGATTGCAAGGGAAATCTAAAATTTCAAAACCCTGTTTTTGATAGGTTTGATAAAGTTTTTCTAAACCTTTATATTGTGGGGCTAATCCACAGTGGATTGCTGTATTCACAACCAAGATGACTTTTTGTTCATAAGTTTTTAACGAAACGGGTTTGCCTTGATAGTCTTTAACTGTAAATTGATATATATTCATCGTTTATGCCTCTTTACCATTATAAAGCTTTTGATTTAAGGTATTGGGGAAAATATTTTCGAATGACTTTTTTATGGGCTTCCGGAATCGGAATGGAGTTGAGGGATTGAAGTGGAATCCATTCTCCCTCGTTATCTAGACCACTTTTGACCTTTAATTGATAGACGTCCATCATCCATGTTTGGTGGGTAAATTGATGCTGAAATGCTTGGGGATCGCCAAGATGAATGGGTTTAAAATGATGATTTAAAAGCCACTCCTCTACTTCTTCAATCTTAGTTTCCCATTGAGGAAGCAAATAGAAATCTTTTAATAGATTGGTTTTGTTTTTGCGCATCAAAATTTTATCACCTTGCAAAATCATGAACGTTTTCCATTCTTTGATTTTTACTTTTGTTGTTTTAGTGATAATGGGTAATGCTTCGGGTTTTCCACTTTGAAAAGCATAACAATCTTTTTGAAGGGGACACGTTTCACATGCCGGCTTAACGGGTCGGCAAACCAAGGCACCTAATTCCATCACCGCTTGAATATAGTTCCGTGGATTGGTTTGTTGAACAAGTTTTTGATGGAGATCATTGATATGAAGTTTTGAAGCTGGTAAACGCATGTCTTTTTTTACACCGTAATAGCGACTCAATACACGAATGACATTACCGTCTGTTGCGGGATAAGGTTGATTGTAAGCGATGGCCATAATCGCCCCAGCGGTATAAAGTCCAACACCGGGTATAGCCATCACAGACTCAAAGGTAGAAGGAAATTGTCCTTGGTGATGATCGAGAATATGTCTTGCCCCTTCATGCATCAATCGAAAACGTCGATAGTATCCTAAACCTTGAACTTCAGTCAAAACCTCTTCTAATGAAGCATTGGCAAGGGAACGAATATTGGGGAAATGCTTAAGAAAAGAAGAGTAGTACTTCAATACGGTTTCCATTTGGGTCTGTTGTAGCATCACTTCGCTAATCCAAATCCCATAAGGAGTCGGATGATTTCTAAACGGTAGATCGCGTTGATGTTTTTCAAACCATTTCAGTAAATGAGGAAGGTTCATGCATTCATTATATGCAATTTCACAAATCTATTTTTACGGTTTAACAGGAAAATGACTATAATAACAGCATGAGGTTCCTATGAAAAAAGTTGTCATTATTGGTGGCGGATTGGGTGGTCTATCTGCTGCAATTTCTTTAGCCGCCATTCCTGGATATGAAATTACTGTATTAGAAAAAAATAAGCACCTGGGTGGCAAACTCAATGTTAAAGATACAAAGGGATTTTCGTTTGATTTAGGTCCTTCGATCTTAACGATGCCGCATTTATTTGAAAATTTATTTACCAAGCACAAACGAAAGATGTCCGATTATATTCAAATTGAACCTGTTAGACCCCATTGGCGAAACTTTTTTGAAGATGGAACTACCATTGATTTAACGCATAAAATTGAAGACATGTTAACGAACAAAATGTTAACACCCCAAGATTTAGAGGACTTAAAAGCTTACTATGCCTATACTGAAAAAATCTATGGTGTATCTGCCATGGTCGCCTTTGATAATCAGTTAGAAAATACATGGGAGGCCATGCGTTTTAAACCTTCGGTAAGTATTTTCCAAAACATGGATTATTTTTCTACGATGGATCAAGGCGTTCGTCGCTATATCCGTAATCCTTATTTGATTGATATCCTCAATTACTTTGTTAAATATGTGGGTTCTTCACCTTATGATGCCCCCGCCTTAATGAACCTATTACCGTACATCCAATGGAAATATGATTTGTGGTATGTCAAAGGTGGGATGTTTAATATTTCAAAAGGCATGGTTAAACTGATTCAAGAATTACCGCAAATTAAAATCAAAACAATCGCTGAAGTCACTTCAGTTGAAAAACATAACCAAACCATCTCAAAAATTCACTTAAAATCTGGGCAAACCTTAGATGCCGATCTTGTCATTTCAAATATGGAAGCGATTCCGTTTTATGAAAAGATCACCAAAGAATCAAAAGCTTTTATTGCGAGATACCAAAGGAAATTTGAACCAGCATGTTCTGGTTTCGCGCTTCATTTAGGTACGGATAAGGTTTATCCTCAACTCGCCCATCACAATTTTTTCTATAGTAAAAACTCAAAGGTAAACTTCAACAATATTTTCCACCGCCACAGATTAAATCCAGATCCAACCATCTACTTAGTCGCACCGATGCGAACGGATCCTTCACAAGGACCTAAAGGTGGAGACATCATTAAAATCCTTCCCCACATTCCTTACCTTGATCCAAAACGCCCTTTTACAAAAAAGGATTATCAAACCTTTCGCTTAAATATTTTAGATAAACTAGAACGCATGGGCCTTACTGATTTACGAAAGCATATTGTCGTAGAAGAATTATGGACACCGGAAACCATTCAAGACATGTACTATTCTAATCGCGGTTCTATTTATGGTGTCGTTGCGAGTAAAAATAAGAACATGGGCTTTAAAGTTCCAAAACATTCTAAGCTTTATCAAAACGTTTATTTTGTAGGTGGATCAGTCAATCCCGGAGGCGGGATGCCGATGGTGGTTTTAAGCGGTCAACAAGTCGTTGAACAAATCCTTAAAAACGAAAAGTCATTATAACTTCGTGAGCAATCTTTGAAAGCGAATACGGTTATATCGTTGTAACCAAATCAAAGGCATATTAAAAGCGAATGCGTAGACGACCATAATCATTGCGATCCAAAATTCATTAAAAATAAAGAATGTTACACAAGGTAATATTTGTAGGATGTGTGAATATTCTGCACGTCTTGTTTCTTCAATAAAATGCTGAATATATGATTTTTGAGTGCCAGTTAAATGTTTCTTTTTGAAACCTTGATTAAATAAAGTTGCACCATCAGGTATCCATTTCTTCCAAACACGAATCAATAAAAATCTTTCATAAAATCGTCCGTCTTGCTCATATGCTCTTGTTCGATATAACCAATTGTCTTTTTTGAATTTGATGTCTGGTGTTCTCAAGGTAATATTTGAAATCAAAAGATGAAATATAGGCCATAAAATAATATTGAGGCCAAGCATAAGCCATGTTGGCACAGGTATGAGTGGAAATATACTCATAAGTCTAATTCTCTACCTTTCCATGTTACTTTCTTTTGGTTTGATCGAATCGATGATCGAATAAATAACCAAAGAAAGAATGTGAGTTGAATGGGAAATAACACAATGATAAATGGTGAAAAGTTACCTACTTTTCTACTCAGTAACCACGTTGTTAAACCTACAAAAAGATAACCGATAAGGTAGGTTTGATCCTGCCACATAAAAGGAGCAAGACCACTTAATAATGCTGTAAACATACCAGTCATCCATAAACTAATCAAGACCATCAACCATGTTGGGATGAGTTTGGCACCTGTTGCAAAGTTCTTGGTCCAACCTTCAATCAAAGCGCGCAAACCTTCTCCGTACATTCTAAACACGATGACCCCACGACCCGCGCGAGACCTAACATTTTTTCCAGTTGATTTTCTTAATGCTTCTCCTAAAACCATATCTTCTAAAACAGCGTGCTTTGCGACCGCATGTCCGTCAACTTTCCAATAGTCTTCTTTAGAAATGATCTGACAAGGACCAAAGAAGGAACTGGCATTCATCCTTGAACCAAGGGGGGTAAATAGACCTGTGGTCATCATCACAATCAAATTGAAAAATAAGCTTAAACTTTCATAACCTTTTTTCATCATATGATAAGGCTGAATGGATAATGGTGTTCGATCTTTATTAAATTCAGAAAGCATCGCCTCCATGCCTTGGGGCAAAATCTTTACGTCTGCATCTAGAAACATCAACACATCGCCGGTAGCGACTTTGGCACCTTGGTAACAGGCCCAAGGTTTACCAAACCAACCTTTGGGTAATGGAGGTGCCGAGACAACTTTTGCACCAAGAGTCTTTGCAAGCGTTGCAGTCCCATCGATAGAGTTATCATCGACAACAATATATTCATGAATCAAGGAAGCTTGCGACTGAATCGATTGCAACAATGGGGAAATCCTTTTGAACTCATTTCGAGCGGGTATAACAATCGATACTTTTGATGGAAAAGACTTCTTGAAAGATTTTAACCTTTCCATTTTCCAAAGTAAAAATAGACCAACCGAACTTAATGACATTGAAATGGCTAATACAATCCAATTCATAACTTTATCTTATCAAAATTCGTTTTTCCACTTTCAAAAACAAATCGGAAGTTTGGAAATTGTTTGAGAAGCAAACGTCTAACATCATCGATTTGTTTGGACTCTTTCACAACAACAATCATTTCTTGATGTAGTTTTTCTTTAATCATTCTAATGTCTTGGATTTGAGTATCAAGGTTGACTCGTTTTAAAGAGGTAAGGATGGGTTTGGTCATTTTTTCAATTTCTGCCACATCCGTTACCAAGGGATCAAGGTGTATGGTGACTTCATATCCCCATTTTTGTTTCATGGTTTCTTCTAATTCATCCACTAAATCATGCATTTTAATGAGGGATTGCGTCGATGCAACTTCAAGATGAAAGTTCAACATTTGATAATGGGGACCATAATCATGGAATACAAAAAGATGACTTCCTAAAACATCAGGATAGGATTTTAAATAAAGTCGGATGTTTTCAATCTCTGTTTCATTCAAAGCTTCACCGAGAACTCTTCGGACTGATTGTAGAAGAATTTGCCAAGCATTCCATCCCAATAATATTGAGATGATGAGTCCTGCTACCCCATCCACCGAAAAAGAAAAAAATGGTTGAACTAATAAGCTAATGAATACAAGACTAGAAATCAAAATGTCAAAAAAGTTATCAATCGCAATAGCTTTTGTCGATAGGAGTTTGGTTTGTTTGTATAAATAATTTGTATACACAAACAAACCTAGTTTGGTAAAAATGGCAACAAGTAAAACCGCATAAGCCCAAACAGATGTTTCTACGCTGGATGGGTTGATCAATCGACGAATGGATTCAATCAAGAATTGTGCGCTTACAACAAGCATGAGTACACCAATCGATAAAGAAGTGAGATATTCTCCACGACCATGGCCTTGTGGATGGTTAGCATCAGCCTGGCGATTGGATAGTTTTTGTCCAATCCAAAAAATAACCCCACTTAAGGAATCCGAAAAGTGGTTAAAAGCATCAGAAATTAAGGCAACGCTATTAATCAAAAGGGCAACAATTAATTTACCAATAAACAAAGATAAATTTATCGACATAGACCATAAAGTGATTCGTCTAATACGTTGATTACTGAGTGGCTTTTTCATTGATTTATTATCTCATAGGTTAACTTTGAAAATAAACGCCTAGTATGACTTATAATAAATTTGGAGGAAAACTTATGACATTGGGTGGAATTCATATTGGCATCATTGATGGTGTGATAGCTGCACTTGCGTTGGTATTTGGATTATCCGGATTTAAAAATGGTTTTTTTAAAGAAATCGTTGGGGTTGGTGCCTTTATTGGCGCTGTTGTTCTTGCTTATTTTTTAGCAAATTGGGTTGAAGATATTTTAGTCACCACCCAGCTCTATACATTATTATTTTCAAATTTAAGAAGTTCTGTGTTCACTGGAATGGGTTTATATGAAACTGTGATCGATAGTACTCAACCAGGTGCGTTGGATTTCATCACGGATGGTTTGACCCAAATTGGCTTACCTGGTTTTTTAGCTTCACCGCTTGCCAATATCTTAATCACTTTTAACGGAACACTTGGAGATGCGTTAGCAACGTCCGCTGCTTATTTCATTATTCTCATCTTGAGTTATTTAGGGACATTTTTAATTGGGTGGTTATTACTCTTTATCATTGGAAGTCAATTGGTTAAGTTAACCAACGATGTAAAAGCTTTTAAGTTTATTGATTCCGTTCTTGGATTCTTTCTTGGATTAGCAAGGGCGGGTGTCGTGGTAGCGATTGCCTTATTGATTGCCATTCCGCTAACCTTCGTAGTCCCTCAAGTGAATACCTTTATCACCCAAGACTTAGCGTTGAATGAAGAAGTATTCTCAGTTAGCAAATTGATTTATGAATTTGCCCTTTCCTTGATTAGTGGATTAATTCCGGTTTAATTTGCCTTTTTTACTCCCAAATATTGATTGAAATGTCTTTAAGAAAGTTTTGTAGCATTATTGCTATGTCCTTTTGATATTTAGTGTAAAATTGAAACGTAATAGGGGTTAAAACTTATGAAAAATGAACGTTATGAATTAAATAAAAATCTTGCCCAAATGCTCAAGGGTGGTGTCATTATGGATGTTTCGAATGTGGAACAAGCCAAGATTGCCGAAGCTGCTGGGGCCGTTGCTGTCATGGCGCTTGAAAGAATTCCTGCCGATATCCGAGCAGCTGGTGGTGTAGCAAGAATGTCAGATCCAAAAATGATTGAAGAAATTCAAAAAGCAGTTTCTATTCCCGTGATGGCAAAGGTGAGAATTGGTCATTTTGTTGAAGCACAAATTTTAGAAGCGTTAGAAATTGATTACATTGATGAATCTGAAGTCTTAACGATGGCAGA
>JACCEB011277157.1_pt1 | contig 34200 bp, 34 predicted proteins | sample 7454761 | NCBI WGS metagenome assembly JACCEB01 (sample SAMN15323454, study PRJNA562643) | freshwater metagenome | isolation source: river surface water | place: USA:Blue River Watershed | collected 2017-08-18
GGCTAAGACACCTGAAGGATACGCATCGGGATCTTTTGGCCCCACTACAGCTGGTCGCATGGACGGGTACGTCGATCGTTTTCAAAAAGCTGGCGGTTCATTTGTAATGCTGGCAAAAGGAAATAGAAGTAACGCAGTTACTAAGGCTTGCCACGAAAATGGTGGCTTCTATCTAGGTTCAATCGGCGGACCAGCTGCTCGACTAGCAAAAGACAACATTAAGAAAGTTGAAGTCCTAGATTTCGAAGACCTTGGTATGGAAGCAGTTTGGAAAATCGAAGTTGAGAACTTCCCAGCCTTTATTGTTGTTGACGATAAAGGAAATGACTTCTTTGCTGAAACAATGAAACCGATCGCGAATCGAATTCCAGTTGGGCCACCTAATTAATTAAGAGGCTTAATTAACGAAGTCCCCATGGCTGCCACCCTCGAGCCAACCAACCTCTATAAGCAACTTGATCCTGCTGCTCACATGTTGCCTGATCAGCAAGTGGTGCGAACTCTAAACCACCATAAGTTTTCCAAAAGTCTGAATTAAATTGCCACTTACCTCGGTACTTACCTTTTGCACCTATCGCCTTGCAATTACCTTTTGACTCTTTTTTGATAACTCGTGCTGCAGTTTTTGATGAAATCCAGACTTCAAAACTCACGCTTGATCGTTGAACTTTTGTCAGCCTGCTCGTTGGATCTGTTGCGCTAACCGCGGAAGTTGCACTTTGACTGCCAATTAACATGAATAGCGCAAGAAGAACTATTTGGATTTGTTTTTTCATCATTTGTCACTCTGCCAAACGAATGTTAGAAAATCCAAGTACTTTTGTGAAAGCACTGTAAATAAAGGCTTACGCCGGCATGTCTTCTAACAAGTCAGTTACTAATGCAGCAATTGGTGAACGTTCACTTCTAGTAAGAGTGACATGCGCAAATAGCGGATGACCCTTTAGTTTCTCAACAACCGCAACCACGCCATCATGACGACCAACGCGTAAATTATCGCGCTGGGCAACATCGTGTGTAAGTACTACTCGGCTATCTTTACCAATGCGCGATAAGACTGTTAACAGAACGTTGCGCTCAAGTGATTGTGCTTCGTCAACGATTACAAATGCATCATGAAGTGAACGACCGCGAATATGGGTTAGCGGCAAGACTTCAAGCATTCCGCGATCCATGATTTCTTCAACGACATCAGGTGTGGTGACAGCTGACAGAGTATCGAAAACTGCCTGAGCCCAAGGTGACATTTTTTCACCTTCACTACCTGGCAAGTATCCAAGTTCTTGACCGCCAACTGCATAAAGCGGACGGAAGATCATTACTTTGCGATGTTGGCGACGCTCCATAACAGCTTCTAATCCAGCACAAAGAGCTAACGCGCTCTTACCAGTTCCTGCGCGACCACCGAGTGAAACGATTCCAATTTCTGGATCAAGTAAGAGATCCAGGGCAATTCGTTGTTCAGCACTTCTGCCGTGAATACCAAATGCTTCACGATCACCGCGTACAAGCTTTAGTTGTTTGTCGGCTGTAACTCGTGCAAGTGCACTTCCACGTTCACTTGATAAGACAACACCGGTATTGCATGGAAGTTCACGCGCTTCTTCATTATCGATAATGTCGACGTCATACAGTTCATCTATATCGCCTGAAGACACCTGAATTTCAGTAAACCCGGTCCAGCCACTTGATGGCACTGTTTCGGCTCTGTACTCTTCTGCTTCCAAACCAACTGCAGATGCTTTAACTCGTAGCGGAAGATCCTTACTTACTAAAACAACAGTGCAGCCTTCATTAGCTAGGTTCTTAGCAACTGAAAGAATTCGGGTGTCGTTGTCACCCAAGCGAAAACCCGCTGGAAGTGATTCTGGGTCTGTGTGATTTAGTTCAACACGAATAGTTCCGCCTTGAGTACCGATTTCAAGCGGTGCATCTAAACGACCATGTTTGATTCGAAGATCATCAAGTGATCGAAGTGCACTTCTGGCAAAGTAGCCAAGTTCTGGGTGAGTTCGCTTACTTTCAAGTTCAGTAATCACCACAACTGGAATTACAACTTCGTGTTCGGCGAATCTAAATAAAGCCCCCGGATCCGATAACAGCACGCTGGTGTCTAAGACATAAGTTCGTCTAGTTGTATCGGATACGCTCACGCAAGGCACCCCAAGTTTCAGTTGTCCTCAAGGGACAGGACCTTCCCCTGTCCTAATAATTGAAAACATATGGCAACGCTCAATTAGCGCTTGCTCGCCACGCCGTAGTAATTATTAACAAATAATGAACTATTCATTGGCGGTTTTTGGAGTCAACTATTCTTACCTGTGTGGGAAAGATTCGTACTGCTCTTGGCGAGATGGCTTATGAGTTATACGGTCATCGAGTTCAGGCTGCTCTGCCAGAGTCTGAACTTCCCAAGCATGTTGGTGTAATCCTTGATGGCAACCGTCGCTGGGCAGCTAACCAAGGATCAGATACTGCCCATGGTCACAGAGTCGGCGGTGAAAAAATTGCTGAGTTCTTGGGTTGGTGTGAGGAACTTGGAATTGAAGTTGTAACCCTATGGCTTCTTTCAACTGACAATTTAACTCGTGACCAAAAAGAGCTCTCATCTTTACTTTCAATCATTCAAGAAACAATCCAGGATTTAGCAAACACAGAACGTTGGCGAATTAACCCGGTTGGTGCTTTGGATCTTCTTCCTGAATCAATGGCAAATTCATTGCGAAATGTTCAAAGCAGCACTGAAAGCAATTCGGGAATTTTAGTAAACGTGGCAATTGGATATGGCGGTCGCCAAGAAGTTGTTGATGCAGTTAAATCATTGCTTCAAGAACATGCCACTGCTGGATCCTCACTTGAAGCCTTGGCTGAAATTATTGATATCGAACATATTGCCGATCACTTATATACAAAAGGTCAACCGGATCCTGATTTGGTGATTCGCACATCAGGCGAACAAAGACTGAGTGGATTTTTGCTTTGGCAAAGTGCGCATTCAGAGTTCTATTTTGAAGAGGCTTACTGGCCTAATTTCCGCAAAATTGATTTCTTACGTGCCCTTCGCTCATATGCAGCCCGACATCGTCGTTTTGGTTCCTGATGTACATACCGAAGCAATTTGAAGTCTCCGATAGCTCTCAAATAAAAGAATTTGTTGAACATTTTGCCGCTGCAGATTTTGTAACTATCGATGAAACGGGTCAGCCACTTTCAACGCTTTTGCCTGTTCTGTGGGTCGAGGATGGCTCTGAATATGGCCAACTCATAATGCACATATCCCGCGGCAATCAACAGTGGAAATCGATCAATCCAAACCAAAAGGCTTTGGCAATAGTTCACGGTGTTCAGGCATACATCACCCCGAACAGCTATGCAACAAAATTAGAAAATGGAAAAGTCGTACCAACCTGGAATTACACATCTGTTCATATTTCAGGGACTGTCACTTTAACTGAAGATGAAACTGAACTTTTAAAAATGGTTCAACTACTAACTGACCATCATGAACAAGCCGAGCCAAAACCTTGGACCGTATCTGATGCACCCGATGATTACATCGCCGCGCAGCTTCGAGCAATTATTGGAATCACTATGAAAATAGAAAAAGTTGAAGCTAAAGCTAAGTTAAATCAGAACCGGCCAGAATCTGACAGAGCTGGTGTAATTAAGACTTTGTCAGCCAGCGAAAATTTTGATGACCAACAAATTGCGCAGTTAATAACGACTGATGACAAAAAACCGAATCGAATTATTTAAGACATCCATCTGGCCGACCTGATTTTCGACCCCACAATCGCCTACCGGTAACTTCGCAACTTCAATAGTCACTACTAAAACTCTCTTGGTCTAAAACTTAAGTTTTAAACCAAGGTAGGTCTAACTTCTAAACCGCACCGTGCTCAGCGACCAAATGTCGCCTTACGTGGACCGTTTTGCCTGCAGCTGGCTTCGGCTTGCTAGACAAATAATCTTCGAAGAATTACTTGTTTAACGCAATCACAGACCCAGATGGATGCCTTAGGACTAAGTTAATGCATTTTCTCTGCACTGCATAATGCAACTGCGGTAACAGAATTAGCGCCAACAAGTTTTAAAGTCTTGGCCGCCGAACCCATGGTTGAACCAGTGGTAATCACATCATCAATCAAAATTACATCGCCACTAATTTTTCGCAGAGCACCAAATGCACCTTCCAAATTATCAATCCGATCTTTATGGGAAAGACCAACTTGATCGGCAACTCTTTTAATCAACTTTAGATTGGGCATCACTACAAATTTGCGATCAAGTAGTTGAATCTGCTTAGTAATGTTCAAAATGGTGTCTGCTTGGCGAATTTTGATTTTTTCTTGACTACTTGGAATCGGAACAAGATGCGATTGATCAATCTCTGTTAAACACTTACCAATGATTATTTCTGCTAATCCCCTGGCTAGATGATATTCACCAGATTTATAGGCAATAACTTTTTCTCTAAGCCAACCTTCATAAGGATGGGCTGTGATTACAAGATCAACATTTGGAATTTGCCGACCAGTTTGCACCTTTAAGTTTGCTAAGCATCCATTGCATACCCATTCACCTAATTGATCGCACCCTAAGCAATTGGGTGTGAACAGTAAATCTCTTAGCAGAAATGCCACTAGAAATATTTACGAAAGAAGTGCAAAATTTCCGATTTAGATTTTGCACCTGCGAATAAATCAGCGCTGTGGATTACTTACTTAAGTATGGTGAGGATCCAGATACTAAATCAGACCAACTTGTGCCGGTTTGCTTGGCAATTGTTGATTTAGAACCACTTGTGGTCCCAACATAAATTTGTTTAGCAAGAGAGCTTGCAATCGATTGGGCATTAAGCGGAGCTGAAACCGAAGTATTCGCACCAGTTGATAGATCGATGTCAAAAATTAAGTTTCCACCACTTTGATCACTACCTAAAACCGCAAGTGAAGTTGGTGAGTGCCAAGCCAAGTCTTTAACAGAGGTTATGTTTCGTTCCAGAAGGTGAAGTCCGACGATTCTTGTGCTCTCTGGACTCTTAGCAATAGCGCCACCTAATAGGTAATCGGTTGATCCATTTGAAATAACGATGGCAATTCTTACACCATCTTTTGCGATTGCAATTCGCTTAACTTGAGTTACAAACCCATAGTTTGTTGTATCAAATCCAACTGCACGTATTTGACCTTTTGAGTTGTGTTCGAAAATTCCAACACCATAGTCTGCAAAAAATACACTTCCCAGTTGATCCCAAGATGGCTTAGTTACTGAATCTCCAGTTGCAATTACTTTTAGCTCTCCTCCACGACCAGTACTCAGTAGAACTTGTTTTCCATCGCTTGAGACAGCCGCGATGCTGCCGCCATCAATAGCGCCTTTGGCCTGGCCAATTTCAACCTTTGATTTTGGATTAGTCTGCGTAACTACAGTTTCAGTTGCATCCAAACCAAGTGCGAAAACTTGTCCGCCCCTGACAAAGTGGACGAGTTCTTCACCATCAAATTGTTTTGGATTAAAGCTTTCCCAATCGCTGGTTCGTTGTATTTCTGAGATTCCAGAGGGGGCAAATGGTTGCCCTGATACTTTAATTTCAACTGAGCTCACATTAGGAAGCGAACTAAGTGTCCAAACAATTTGAGCACACATCTGAGCTCTAGTTGTTTGATCAGCGCTAAGTACTTGTTCAGTCAAGTCAACAGTTGCTATTCCTTGATCAACTGGGACCGAGTCATAACTTAATTTTGTTCCTGTTGGGAAAGCACTAACTGTTGCAAGCGCCAAACTATTTGACTGTCCATCAAGAAGTGCGCGAATTAGAGCTGTTGCTGATCCAGTCACCGATTGTGGAAACAAAACTGTATCTGCCACCAGATTCTTACGATCTGGACTCAAGAAATAAACCGGATATCCATTGAAGCTTCGGTCCACGTCATTTGCAGTCAGCAAAATTCCATCGGCTAATTGCTTAATCCGCCACTCACCTTGGTCATTTTTGGCCAAGGTGAAATTTACTGTTTGCTGCGTTCCATTGGGAGAAATCTCTAGGTAACCACTTGAATCAACTACACCAAATCTTGAAATTCTTGCCGTGGCGACATCGGCAGCAAACGTAAAGTCAAGAGCAGCGGATTCATAAATTGTTATGCCTGCATTTGGTCGCCAGATAGAAGCAGTCTCCGGTAATAAATATTGTTTAGCTACCAAGTAATCAGCGCGCGAGTCCGCAAGGGCTGTCAGGAAGCCATTAATAATTTGGGCTTGATCCATTCCAGCTACAGGAGGTCGACCAATTACTTGGATGAATTGATCAGATGTATTTGAATTAATTTCAGTTCCATATTTAATTGGTGCTGAACTTGGAATACCAGAGCAACCACTTACAATTAGAGCCGATGCAACTAGAGTCAGAATCCTTTTCATTTTGGACCTGCTTTGATTGGCTCAATTTCAAAATCAATTTCATGTCTAATTGGAAGCGTTAGCACGAAATGTGCACCCTTATTCGGTGCTGCCCAAACTGTTATTTCTCCATTATGAAGTTTTGCATCTTCGGAAGAAATTGAAAGACCTAAGCCAGTTCCACCCAAGGTGCGCTTTCTTGCTGGATCTGCACGCCAGAATCGGTCAAATACTCGGTCCAGATCTTCTGGTGTCATCCCTTGACCAAAATCCCTCACCCCAACACTGATGGCTGAGTCGTTGGATTTGATTGTCACTTCAATTTGTTTTTCTTCGGCATGCTCAATCGCATTCGCTAACAAATTGCGAATAATTCGACTGATTCGTCTTGGATCACCTTCAACAAAATTTGTCGTATCCGATTGAAAGAGCACGATATTCGCACTGTGTTTCTTTGCTATTTCACTTGCTGCTTCAATTTCGTTTGAAACTAATTCAGATAAATCAAATGGCGAAACGTCCAGCAAGGTTGCCCCAGCGTCAATTTTGCTCATTTCAAGTAGGTCACTTAGCAACAGGTCGAATCGATCTACCTGATTTCGAAGTAGTTCAGCAGACCTAGCAACTTCTGGATCTAATTGCGTTCTAGAGTCATAAATCATTTCACTTGCCATGCGAACTGTTGTCAATGGTGTTCTTAACTCATGAGAAACATCTGATACGAATTGCTGTTGCAGTGTAGAAAGATGTTCAAGTCGGTTAATCTGACTTTTTAAACTTTCTGCCATGTCATTAAATGATGTTGCCAAGCGAGCTAAGTCATCATCACCACGAACCGTTAGACGTCTATTTAAATCTCCACTTGCCAGTTCACCCGCAACTTGCGCAGCTTCACGAATTGGATCGGTTACTCGACTTGTAACAAACCAGGCCAAAATTCCTAGCCCGAATAAAAGCGCAATACCGGTTACACCAACACCGCCACGAACAAGTGAAATTGTTTGCTGTTCAGCACTTAACGGAAATAGCAAATACAGCTCGTAGGCGCCCACCCGAGGAATTGTCACCGTTGAGCCAACAACAATGCCTTTTTGATTTTCACCATCGTCGTAAGTTAAAACGCTATAAGTCCAAGCTTGTTTTCCTGAATCTCTGACAGCATTTCGCAAAGCAGTTGGAATGGAGCTCTCGTTAACAAGTCGAGTACCGCGTTCTGGCATCCCGGAAAGTTCTGGGTTTGCAAGCAGTAATGCATCAAATGATCCCGTTGAACCAGCCCGGACTGCTAGCGCTGTTATAGCTGAGTCAACTATTCGAGTCACATTCGGTGAACCGATACCAGTATCTGAAGCGTTTAAAAGCCTTTGAACCTCAAGTTGTGCAGCAGTTGCCTCAGTTAGCACGCTAGTTTCTTTTGCTGATAACAAACCAGTTGTTACTCGCTGCAAAAGTAGTGCTCCAAGCGCACCAAGTACTACCGAAGACAGCACTACGGTGATCGAAACCAGGCGAAGACGCAAATTGCGCCGCCAAATTTTTGGAAACTGCAGGCGAGTAGTTTCTACGCTCACGAACTAAACGGTTCCTGCTTTGTAACCAACGCCGCGAACAGTTAGAACGATTTCAGGTCGTTCGGGATCCTTTTCGACTTTTGCACGAAGGCGCTGCACGTGCACATTGACTAATCGAGTATCAGCTGAATGTTGATACTCCCATACCTCTTGCAGCAGTACTTCACGCGTAAATACCTGCCAAGGACGCTTGGCTAGAGTAGCCAGCAATTTAAATTCAAGAACGGTAAGAGGAAGTATTTCGTTGTCTCTTCGTACAACGTGTCCAGCAACATCAATTACTAAATCACCAATTTTTAATTCTTGATTAGAAGGAGTTTCAACTTTGCGAAGTCTTGCCCTTACTCTGGCAATTAATTCTTTATTTTTAATAGGTTTGACGATGTAATCATCAGCACCTGATTCAAGTCCAGTCACAATATCTTGAGAATCACTTCTGGCAGTAAGCATCACGATTGGAACGCCGCTTTCCAAGCGAATTGCACGGCAAATATCAATACCATCCCGACCAGGCAACATTAGGTCAAGCAATACAAGATCTGGATTGCACTTACGAAAGGCATCAAGAGCCTTGGCACCATCGGCACAGAAGAAAGGTTCAAATCCTTCAGCGCGCAAAACGATTCCTAAAATTTCGGAAATCGCTTGATCGTCATCAACGACCAAAATGCGTGCAACCACCCCAGAGACCTTTCAATATCTAGAAGAAATTTACCCTTAAATTCCACCAATGGGTATCTCGTGATATCAGGCTACAAATTAGGGCAGATTTGGCAGATACGCTATTCAAGTGAACATTCGTGGATTGGTTGAGCGCTTTAGCCAAGAGATAAGCAAGTTTGGCGTCGTGGGCATTTTTGCTTACGTAATCGACCTTTCCGTATTCAATTTCTTACGCTTTGCAGATGGCCAAGGAATTTTGCACGATAAACCACTTACCGCAAAAGTTATCAGCGTAGTTTTTGCAACTACTTTCGCCTACTTTGGTAACCGGCATTGGACCTTTAATCAACGTTCACGCAGTTCATTTAAACGTGAGTACTCCTTATTTATAGGCATCAATGCAATTGGAATGGTCATTGCTCTTTCTTGCCTCTGGGTTAGCCACTACTTACTTGGTTTTCAAAGCGCTTTAGCTGACAACGTAAGCGCTAATGGTGTTGGTTTAGTTCTAGGAACGATGTTCAGATTCTGGGCATATCACAATTGGGTTTTTCCAGAAGAAACCGAATTGCCAATCGATTAATTCTTACTTATTCGGTCTTAAGTAAATTTTGAAAATTGCCGGATTCATTGAATAGATTTCAAGTCGACCACCATCAATATTCAATTGATCTCTTGCCCAAGCAAGACCAATTCCATTTCCAGCAGTGGTTGCCCCGTAAGTCATTAATTTTTCTTGGATAGATTTTGAAATACCTGGACCTTGATCTGAAATTTCAATAACCGCCCAATTATTATCCATAAATAATTTAATTTCGGTTTTTCCAGCTCCATGATTTAGTGAATTATCAACTAGAACTTCTATCACGGCTTGTTCTATTTCCGCAGAACCAATTGCATAAATTCTGCCCGCCTGTTTAAAATCAATTTGACGATTTTGCGATGCAAATCTTGGATGCCATTGCCTAACTATGTTTTCAACTATCTGCGTTAAATCAATCTCGGTAACTTCGTGATTTACCGAGATTCGCCAGGTATCGAGAATGTTTTCAATCAAAAGCTTTAAGCGTGAAACCTCACTTAAAGCCGATTGTGAAATGTCAATTAAGTTTTGGTCGTTCGTATTGTGAATTATTTCATCTAAGTGAAGTGTTAAAGCGGTTAACGGACTTTTTATTAGGTGTGCTAATTGAGCCCCAGATTGAAAACTTTCATTGAAATCTTCAAAGCTTTTCATTCAACATCAAACCGAAACCCCAGTCCCCGAACAGTTTGAAGTTGACTTGCGCCTGGACCGAGTTTTTTGCGCAATGACGAAATATGCATATCTAAATTTTTGCTTGGGCCATGCCACGCTGTTGCCCATACGTCCTTAATAATTTGTGATCGTCGACACAAGGTGCCGCTCTTTTGCATAAGGTAATCAAGTACTCGAAATTCGGTTGCAGTTAGCGCAATTTGTTCACCAGCTACAAAGCATTTTCGTGATTTATGGTCCAGTGTTACTTTGCCGATGACTAAATGGTCTTGGTCAATATTTATTGTTCTTCTAAATACTGCCCCGATACGTGCCAAAAGTTCTAGGCGCGAAAAAGGTTTAATTAAATAGTCATCGGCACCAACTTTTAATCCATGAACAACTTCAGATTTATCAGTGCAAGCGGTCATCATGATGATCGGGAAATTAAGCCCTTCGCTCCGCAGATTTTCACAAACACCAAAACCGTTTAAGCCCGGCAATCCGATATCCAGTAAAAGTAGATCGGGTGGTTCAACTTTGGCTTTATTTAACGCAGCTAACCCATCAGCGGCATGGGTAACAACAAATCCTTCATTAGATAATGCTCGACTTAGTGGAGCAACTAAAGGAATATCATCTTCAACTAACAGGACCCGAACCATATCTGAAGATTAGTCCTGAGAAACCTCCAGATATTCAATATCTCCGACTGTGATTTGGTAAAGGTTTTCTAAATTTTTTATTTCGAGTGCGCCAGTTGGATCAATCCCAATAGCAACGCCACTTATCTGACTTCCGTCAAAATTTGTGACTTTAATCTCTTTGCCAATAGTTGAGCAGGCGTTCGCATATTCTTGTTGCCATTTTGAACCGTCCTCAATTAGCAACTTAAGCTCGATCAAAATAGCAACGATTAGCTCGATTCGATCAATTTCAAATCCTTGGATCAGAAGTGACGTAGCTTGCGGAACGGGCAATTCAGCTATGCCTAAATCAACGTTAAGTCCGATGCCGATTACCAGTTTGTCTTGGACAAGTTGAATTAGTATGCCGCCAAGCTTTTTGGTTCCTGAATCGCTTATGACGATGTCGTTTGGCCATTTCAGTTCAGCTGGTACGTGAAACTTTATGAGAGCTCTTCTTGTTGCCAAACCGACAATTAATGGAACAGTCGAAATTTCTGTTGAAAAATCAGAAACAGACAAGCCAAGTGACATTGCAATGCCACTTCCAGCTGGAGTACTCCATCTTCGATCTAAGCGACCGCGACCCAAAGTTTGTTCATCAGCGACGACTAGTAATCCAGATCCAGCACGAACTTTTGAAAAATTTTCGATCACAACATCATTTGTGGAAGTTACTTGGGTAAATCCCATAGGTATTAGCCAACCTAATTGAGAAACTTCAGATTCAAGCCTTGCAATATCAAGGATTCTGGTTCTTCCTTTATCCTGATTACTGTCCACATCGCTAGGGTAGGCGAAGAGGACTTCGGAGGGTCTAGTGGGCACCAATAAATCAATTGACATCCATACGACGGCTGGGAAGATTGCCGATCTAAAAGATCGTCGCGAACAGTCACTAAATCGCCGCAAGGAATCGATTGATAAGCAGCACGCTAAAGGCAAATTAACTGCATGGGAACGTGTTCACAAACTTCTTGATGAAGGTTCATTCCAACAATTAGATGGGCTTGCTCGTCACCGCTCACACAACTTTGGAATGCAAAAGTCTCGTCCGTACGGTGATGGCGTTGTTACTGGTTATGGAACAATCGATGGTCGCCCTGTTTGTATTTTTGCTCAAGACTTCACAGTTCTTGGTGGCTCACTTGGTGAAGTTTTCGGCGAAAAAATTTGTAAAGTTATGGATCTTGCGATCAAAACTGGCGTTCCACTAATTGGTCTTAATGACTCAGGTGGCGCTCGTATTCAAGAAGGTGTTGTTTCACTTGGCCTTTACGCAGAAATTTTCAAGCGCAATACTCACGCATCTGGCGTGATCCCACAGATTTCATTAATCCTTGGCCCAAGTGCTGGTGGTGCGGTTTACTCCCCTGCACTAACTGACTTCATTGTGATGGTCGATAAGACTTCACACATGTTTATTACAGGTCCAGATGTAATTAAAACTGTTACCGGCGAAGAAGTTGAATTCGAAGAGCTTGGTGGCGCTCGCACACACAGCACTAAATCTGGTGTGGCTCACTACATGGCATCTGATGAAGATGACGCTATGGATTATGTAAAGACTTTGCTTAGTTACTTGCCAAGTAACAACATGGATGAAGTTCCAACAATTGATGTCGATTCAAACATGGAAATCACTGAGCAAGACCGTGAAATGGATACTTTGATTCCAGATTCACCTAATCAGCCATATGACATGCACAAAGTCATCGAGAACATGCTAGATGATGGTGACTTCCTAGAAACTCAAAGTTTGTTTGCACCAAACATCATCACAGGTTTTGGTCGCGTTGATGGTCATCCAGTTGGCGTTGTTGCAAATCAACCAATGCAATTTGCCGGAACACTTGACATCGATGCCTCTGAAAAAGCCGCACGTTTTGTTCGTACTTGCGATGCATTCAACATTCCAGTTTTGACATTCGTTGATGTGCCTGGCTTCTTGCCTGGAACTGATCAGGAATGGCAAGGCATTATTCGCCGTGGTGCAAAACTTCTTTATGCCTACGCTGAAGCAACAGTTCCATTGATCACAGTCATTACTCGCAAAGCATATGGTGGCGCTTACGACGTGATGGGTTCTAAGCACCTTGGTGCTGATCTAAATCTTGCTTGGCCAAGTGCCCAGATTGCAGTCATGGGTGCATCAGGCGCTGTAAACATTCTTTACCGCAAAGAAATTGCTGAAGCTGCTGATCCAGAAGCAGAGCGCGCACGCTTGATGACTGAATACGATGACAAGTTTGCCAATCCTTACGTAGCTGCTGAGCGTGGATACGTTGATCGCGTCATCTATCCTCACGAAACCCGTGTGATGATTATTCGCGGTTTGCGTGCTCTTCGTGGCAAGCGTCAAACTTTGCCGCCTAAGAAACATGGAAATATTCCGTTATGACGCAATATCAGCCAACTGCTGAATTCCACGTCGTCAAAGGTGAGCCAACTGCTGAAGAATTGGCAGCAATCGTTGTCGTTCTTCGCCACCAAGCGCACCACCAAGATGAGATTGATCGTATTAAACCTGAATGGAATGCCCCGCATCGCAATGTTCGCTGGCATTTCGAACATGGCCCAGCAATGTGGCGACGTTCAGCCTTACCTCATTAATTAAATCAGCATGAATCGAAAAGTACTTCTAGCATCTGCTTCTAGTTCTCGTTACCGACTTTTAACCGATGGTGGCATCAATCCATTTGTTCAAGTAAGTGCTGTTGATGAGGACTTGCTTGCATCTGAACTTGGACCTGTTCCAACATCACAGCTTGTTGAGCACTTAGCGATCGCTAAAGGTAAGGCAGTTGTTTCAGATATCACAGTCACTAGTGAACGAAATTTGATTGTGATTGCAGCAGATTCAATGTTGGAATTCGATGGCGTTGCATATGGCAAACCTGGAACACCAGAAAAAGCAAAAGAACGCTGGCAAGCAATGCGCGGGAAGTCTGGCTACCTATACAGCGGACATTGGATATGTGATTTAGTTTCCGGGCAAGAAAGATCTGGCGTGGCTGGAGCGCACATCCACTTTTCAAATGTCAGTGATGCTGAAATTGATAAGTATGTTGCAAGCGGTGAACCATTAAATGTTGCAGGTGGATTTACACATGAAGGTCGAAGCGCAGCTTTTCTAGATTCAATCGATGGTGACGTGGCTGCAGTAGCTGGAATGTCAATGAGATTGATCCGAGAACTAACCGCACAAATGGGTATTTCTTGGACTGAAATTTGGGATAACTAGCCACTTTTATCCGCAAAAATCTTGGGCGCAATAGACTTACCAAGCAGGATTAATCCATTAATCAGTTAATGACAGGAGTCCAACGGTGGGTGACCGAAAGATCAAATCGGTACTAATTGCTAACCGCGGCGAAATTGCAATCCGTGTTGCTAGGGCCTGTAAAGATTCTGGAATCAAAAGCATCGCCGTCTATGCTGAACCAGACCGTGAAGCGCTTCATGTCAAAGCAGCCGACGAGGCTTTCGCCCTAGGTGGCAGCACTGCTGCTGAAAGTTACCTAGTAATCGACAAGATTATTGAAGCTGCAAAAAAATCCGGTGCAAATGCGGTTCACCCTGGTTACGGTTTTCTTTCTGAAAATGCTGATTTTGCCCAGGCTGTCATTGATGCCGGATTAATTTGGATTGGTCCCCCACCTGCTGCGATTCGAGATCTTGGTGACAAGGTTTCTGCCCGCCATATTGCTGCTAAAGCTGGTGCCCCTCAAGTTAAGGGAACTGCTGATCCAGTTAAAGACAGTAAAGAAGTTGTTGCTTTCGCCAAAGAAAATGGATTACCAATTGCGATCAAAGCGGCTTTCGGTGGTGGCGGTCGTGGCCTAAAGGTTGCCCGCACACTTGAAGAAATTCCTGAACTTTATGAATCTGCTGTTCGTGAAGCAGTTGCGGCGTTTGGCCGTGGTGAATGCTTTGTGGAACGCTACCTGGATAACCCACGTCACGTTGAAACTCAGTGTTTGGCTGACGAGCATGGAAATGTCGTTATCGTTTCAACCCGTGACTGCTCACTTCAACGCCGTCACCAAAAACTTGTTGAAGAAGCACCTGCTCCATTTTTAACTGATGCTCAGCGCGATGAACTTTATTCATCAAGCAAGGCAATCATGAAAGAAGCTGGCTACGTTGGCGCTGGAACCTGTGAGTTCTTAATTGGTCTTGATGGCACAATTTCATTCCTTGAAGTAAATACTCGCCTTCAGGTTGAACACCCAGTAAGTGAAGAGGTAACTGGCATTGACTTGGTGCGCGAACAATTCCGCATCGCCCAAGGTGAAAAACTTGGCTATGGCGATCCGGAAATTCGTGGTCACTCAATTGAATTTCGCATTAACGGTGAAGATCCAGGTCGTGGATTCTTACCAGCACCTGGCTCTCTAACAGTTTGGAATCCACCAAGTGGACCGGGTGTGCGATTAGATGCTGGCTTCACGCAAGGTGATGTAATCGGCGGAAACTTTGACTCATTGCTGGCAAAACTTATTGTTACTGGACGTGATCGCACTGAAGCGATCGAACGTTCTCGCCGTGCACTGGCTGAATTTGAAATTGATGGCATTGCTACTGCTTTAACTTTTCATAAAGCTGTTGTTGAGGATGCAGCATTTGCACCTAATGATCCAAAGAAGCCGTTTAGTGTTCACACTCGCTGGATTGAAACTGAATTTGATAACAAGATCAAGGCCTACTCAGGTGACTCTGGCGAGGGCAACGAAGCTGGCACCCGTGCACCAATAACTGTTGAAGTTAATGGTCGCCGCGTAGAAGTTGTCCTTCCCGCAGATCTTGCGATTAAGAACACCAAAGCAACAAATCCAACTAAGGCTCCACGCAAAGCTGGCAAGAAGTCTGCCGGCAATGCCTCAGGTGACGCAGTTACTTCGCCAATGCAGGGAACGATTGTGAAAGTTGCTGTCACTGAAGGACAAACTGTTGCCCAAGGTGAACTAGTGATTGTTCTTGAAGCGATGAAGATGGAACAGCCACTTACTGCTCACAAAGCTGGAACAGTTAAAGGACTTTCTGCTGAAATTGGCGCAACTGTGCCAAGCGGAACAGTTCTTCTTGAAATCGTTGATTAACGGTGGCGTAAGCGCCTGGCTGCTTCGGCAACCGATCCAGTAAGTGATGGATAAACCGTGATCGTATGTGCAATTTGATCCACAGTTAATCTGTGCTCAACTGCAATTGCAACAGCAAAAATTAATTCACTTGCTTTTGGTGCAACAATTACGCCGCCAACAATAATTCCTGAATCTGACTTGCAATAAAGTTTGACAAAACCTTCAGTGATACCTTGCATTTTTGCGCGTGCATTTGTTGCAAGTGGCAACATCACACTGTTAATCGCAGATCCTTGCTCTTCAGCATCTTTTTCACTAATACCTACAGTTGCAATTTCGGGATCGGTAAAGACATTGCTAGCAACCGTTTCTAAATTCAGTGTGTGCACTGCATCGCCCAATGCATGCCACATTGCAATACGACCCTGCATTGCAGCAACCGAAGCAAGCATCAAAACTCCGGTGCAATCACCTGCGGCATAAACGCCACGAACATTTGTGCGGGAAACTTTATCCACCTGGATAAATCCAGATTCATTTATTTCTACACCAGCATTCGACAAATTCAATTTTTCTGTGTTTGGAATTGCGCCAACTGCCATCAAGCAATGCGAGCCATCAACAACTTCCCCTGATTCAAGTTCGACCTCGACACCATTTGCCGTTGCTCGCACCGATTTAGCTCTGGCTTTATTTAATACGGTCATTCCGCGTTCGTTAAATACCTGTTCAACTACTGCGGCGGCATCGGAATCTTCACCCGGCAATACCTGCTCGCGGGATGAAACCAAAACAACATGTGCACCTAGCGCTTGGTATGCACCAGCAAATTCAGCCCCGGTAACACCAGAGCCAACAACGATTAATTTTTCTGGCAGTTCAGGTAAGTCGTAAAGCTGCTTCCAAGTAAGGATTCGGTCGCCATCTGGGATGGCGCTGGTTAGTTCACGCGGCCTGGCGCCAGTAGCAAGCAAAATTACATCAGCATCGAGTATTTGTTCGCCAGATTCAGAAATTGCTTTAACTTGATTTTCAGAGATCAATTCACCCGTGCCCGAAATCACGTGAACACCAGCTGCTATTAGTGAATCAAAAATGTGACGGCTTTGATTTGTGGCCCACTGCTTCAAACGTGAATTAACTTTGGCAAATTCGATGTGCACATCGGATGTGTGTACACCGATGATGCTTGCACTTTGCGCATCAATTGCAGCCTCAGCCACAGCAACTAGTGCCTTACTTGGAACAACATCAGTTAGCACCGCTGAGCCACCGATGCCGTCTTTTTCAATCAAAGTAACTTCGGCATCCAGTTGTGCTGCCACTAAAGCTGCTTCATAGCCACCAGGGCCGCCGCCAATAATTACAACTTTTGCCACGGGTCTATTTTTGCGTATTTATTGCGTTTCGCCTAACTCATCAGAGCTGCGCAAGAACTTCTTTCACCATATGGACCGTTGTGTTGGGATGCAAGAATGCAAACCGGCCAACTGTTTCACCGTGCCAAGTAGTTGGTGTAACAAATGCAATCTGTTTTTCAAGCAATCGATCTTGCAGTTTGCTGTAATCACTCGCCGCCCAGCCTTTTCGACGCCACAAAATTACTGAAAGTGTTGGTTCGATTACTAGCTCAAGATCTGGATTATTTCTAATCAATTCTGTAACTTCTCGAGTCAAAGTTAATGAGGCTTCAACTGCGTCTCGATAAGCATCAGTTCCATTCACAACAACTGAAAACCAAAGTGGTAAGCCACGAGCACGTCTGGTTAAGTGATACGCATAATCGGTTGGATTCCAGACTTCTTCTTCGGTATGCAATACATCTAAATAGGAAGCGTCTTGGGTGTGAACTTTCTTGGCTAAATTCGGGTGACGGTAAATAATTGCAGCAACATCAAATGGGGCAAACCACCATTTGTGCGGATCCATGGTGATTGAATCTGCAAGTTCTATTCCAGCAAAAGCTTTATTAATCGATGGCGCAAGAAGCGCACCACTTCCATAAGCAGCATCAACGTGGAACCAAAGGTTATTCTCTTTGGCTACCCGACCAATTCCAGCAAGATCATCGACGATCCCGGCGTTAGTGGTGCCGGCTGTTGCCACCACACCAACAACTGGTGAGTCACTTGGCCCAACTTTAGAAAGCGCTTTTTCCAAGTCGTCACCGGTAAATCGATCGGTCTTCGTCTGAACAATCAATGGCTCAATATCCAAAATTGAAAGTGAGTTTCCTATAGATGAGTGAGCTTGTTTACTCATTGCTATTCTCACGGGTGGACGAGCAGTTGAACTATTTAGTTTTTCGCGGCCTAAGTCTCTTGCAACAGTTAGTGCAGCCAAATTTGCAGCAGAGCCACCAGAAACAAATGTGCCACCAGCACTTGCTGGCATCCCTGCAGAATCTGCCATCCAACGTAAAACTTGATTCTCCGCAGCAACCGCGCCTGAGGCTTCAAGCCAAGAAATGCCCTGAAGTGAAGCTGCAGAGACGATCATGTCGAATAGCAACGCAGCTTTAGTTGGCGCAGCTGGAATAAAGGCAAAAAATCTTGGTGTATCTGCAGAAATAACAGCTCTTGAAATTGTTTCATCATAAAGATTTAAAATGTCTTCGATCTGATTTCCATCCGCATTTATCAATCCAGATAGTGCAGTTTCAAGTTCTTTGCTATCGCCTGGAAAATCTAGTGGTGTCTCTTTAAGGGCAAGGCGTTCGCGCATGTAATCAAAAATTAATTCAGTGGTTGCTGGATCAAATTCATGCATACGCGTTGGATCATCAGATTTAGCCACGGTAAATTCCCCAGACTTCTCGCAGAGTATCTGCGATTTCGCCACCAGTTGCTTTTGCTTTCAGTGCTTTTTTCATTGGGTAGAGCACATTTTCATTTGAGGATGCTGTGGCTTTTAATTCACCTAGCGCCTGCGCAACTGCTTGGTTGTCTCGAGATTTGCGCAATTTTTCTAGTTTCGCCTTTTGTTGTTCCTCAATTTTTGGATCAACTTTAAGTGGCTCGTATTTTTCTTCTTCCGCTATCTCGAACTTATTAACCCCGACAATGATTCGTTCGGCCTTTTCGACTTGAAGTGCATAATCATAAGCAGATTCTTCAATGGCATTCTTTTGGTAACCAAGTTCAACTGCAGAAGCTGCGCCGCCAAGTTGTTCAATTTTTTCCATCAAACTTTCAATTTGCTCTTCAATTTCATTGGTCATGGCTTCGACCGCATAGGAGCCTGCAAATGGGTCGACCACATTGGTGATATCAGTTTCGTGCGCCAATACTTGTTGTGTTCTAACCGCTAACCGCGCTGCTTTATCGGTAGGCAGAGCAATCGCTTCATCGTATGAGTTTGTGTGAAGAGATTGGGTTCCACCAAATATTGCTGCCAGAGCTTGCACAGTTATGCGCATCAAATTAATTTCTGGTTGCTGCGCGGTTAATTGCACACCAGCGGTTTGTGTATGGAAGCGAAGCATTTGGCTCTTTGGATCTTTTGCGCCAAATTGTTCTTTCATAATGCGCGCCCAAATTCTTCTGGCAGCGCGGAATTTGGCAACTTCTTCAAGTAATACTGTGCGAGCAACAAAGAAGAATGAAAGTCGAGGAGCAAAATCATCAACATCCAATCCGGCTGCCACTGCTGTTTTCACATATTCGATTCCGTTACTTAATGTAAAGGCAATTTCTTGTGCAGGTGTGGCACCAGCTTCACTCATGTGATATCCAGAAATGGATATCGTGTTCCATCTTGGTAATTCAGCTTTGCAATATTTAAAAATGTCAGCAATCAATCGAAGTGACTGTGTTGGTGGATAAATGTAAGTACCACGTGAAATATATTCTTTGAGCACATCGTTTTGAATTGTTCCAGTTAATTGATCTGCTTTAATTCCATTTTCTTCGGCAATAATTTGGTACATCAAAAGCAATGTTGCAGCTGGTGCGTTAATGGTCATCGAAGTTGAAATTTGATCCAATGAAATTCCTGAGAAAAGCTCTCTCATGTCATCTATCGAATCTATTGCCACGCCAACTTTGCCAACTTCTCCGTGGGCTAATTCATGATCAGAGTCATAACCCATTTGAGTTGGTAAATCGAAAGCAACACTTAAGCCAGTTGAACCGGCTTTAATTAAATCGTGATAGCGACGGTTGGACTCAAGAGCTCCGCCAAAACCTGCGTACTGACGCATGGTCCAAGGCCGGCCGGTGTACATCGTTGGATAGACGCCGCGGGTGAATGGGTATTGGCCAGGCTGGCCAAGGGCAATTTCGGGTTCAAAGCCGGCTAAATCCTTTGGACCATAAACGGGCTTTACCGGAAAACCTGATTCAGAAATACCCATGATGTGAGGTTACTGACAAAAAGGCCTCTGGCGAAGTCCGGACTACCCCGGCGGCACTAATCTTTATTTAATCCGAGAAACCAAGAAAGGGCGCATCGTGGCGTCAGCGAATGGAACCCTCTACCGGGGACGCGAAGGTATGTGGTCCTGGGTAGCGCACCGAATTACCGGTGTTGCAGTTTTCTTCTTTTTATTTGTGCACGTATTAGATACAGCATTAGTCCGAGTATCACCGGATGCTTATGACCGAGTAATCGATACTTACAAAACCCCACTAGTTAATTTGCTAGAGGTTGGGCTTGTTGGCGCTGTGTTATTTCATGCGCTCAACGGCATTCGAATCATCTTGGTTGATTTCTGGGGCAAGGGTCCTAAGTACCAGCGCCAAATGCTTTGGGTCATTGTTGCTGTTTGGTTAGTGGTAATGATTCCTGGAACTTATTTCATGACAAAGCACACCATCGAAGCGATGTTTGGAGCTTAAGTCGTGGCAAATAAAACTCCAGAAGCATTATTAGCTCCGCGTTCTTCACGTAGCGGTCGCACAAACTATGAACTTTATTCATGGTTATTCATGCGAATTTCAGGTGTGGTTCTAGTTTTTCTAGTTCTTGGTCACCTATTCATCATGAACATTCTTGATGGTGGTGTGCAGCGAATTAACTTTGCATTTGTTGCTGGTCGCTGGGCTAGCCCGTTTTGGCAAGTCTGGGATTTACTGCAGCTATGGCTTGCGATGATCCACGGTGGAAATGGTCTGAGAACAATTATCAATGACTATGCAGAACGTGATCGCACTCGAATCATACTTAAGTCACTGCTTTATGTTGCAGTTGTCTTCATTGTGTTACTTGGAACACTTGTTATTTTCACCTTCGATCCAAACATCGGCTAAGGCCAAGGAGTTAAATGCAAACGCATAAGTATGACGTTGTCATCGTTGGTGCTGGTGGTGCAGGCATGCGTGCCGCACTTGAATCAAGTACTCGCGCTAAGACTGCTGTTTTAACCAAGCTTTACCCAACCCGTTCACACACGGGCGCCGCACAAGGCGGTATGTGTGCTGCTCTTGCAAATGTTGAAGAAGATAACTGGGAATGGCACACCTTTGACACCATCAAAGGTGGCGACTACTTAGTTGATCAAGATGCTGCTGAAATCATGTGTAAAGAAGCAATTGATGCAGTAATCGATCTTGAAAAAATGGGTCTACCGTTTAACCGCACGCCTGAAGGCAAAATCGACCAACGCCGTTTTGGTGGTCACACCCGTAACCACGGTGAAGCTGCTGTTCGCCGTTCATGTTTTGCTGCAGACCGCACTGGCCACATGATCTTGCAGACTTTGTACCAAAACTGCATTAAGAATGATGTTGAATTCTTCAATGAGTTCTACGTACTAGATCTACTACTAAATAATGATGACAAAGGTAACCCGATTACTTCTGGCGTTGTTGCTTATGAATTAGCAACTGGCGAAATCCACGTATTCCAAGCCAAGAGTGTTGTGCTGGCAACCGGTGGCTTTGGCAAAGTATTCAAAACAACTTCAAATGCTCACACCCTTACTGGTGATGGCATGGGAATTGTTTGGCGAAAAGGTCTTCCGCTTGAAGACATGGAGTTCTACCAATTCCACCCAACAGGTCTTGCGGGCCTAGGTGTTCTTCTTACTGAAGGTGCCCGCGGTGAAGGTGGCATTTTACGTAATGCATCTGGTGAACGCTTCATGGAACGTTACGCACCAACAATTAAAGACTTAGCTCCGCGCGACATGGTCGCAAGAGCCATGGTTCAAGAAGTTCGGGAAGGACGAGGTGCTGGTCCACACAAGGATTATGTATACCTTGATCTAACTCACCTTCCAGCTGAACAGATTGAATCAAAGCTTCCAGACATCACTGAATTTTCTCGTACCTATCTTGGTGTTGACCCAATCACTGAGCGTGTTCCGGTGTTCCCAACTGCCCACTATGCAATGGGTGGCGTTCCAACAAACGTTGAAACTCAAGTTCTGCGAAATAACACTGACATCGTGCCTGGGTTATACGCAGCTGGTGAAGTTGCTTGTGTATCAGTTCACGGCGCGAACCGACTTGGAACTAATTCGCTTCTAGACATCAACGTATTTGGTCGTCGAGCAGGAATCGCTGCTGCTGATTACGCCAAGACTGCGGACTTTGTTGACCTTCCAGACAACCCTGCAACTTCAGTTGAAGCGTTAGTTAATGGCTTAAAAGATAGTGATGGCACAGAACGTGTAGCAGCTATTCGCAAGGAATTACAAGAAACTATGGACATGAATGCCCAGGTTTACCGTAATGATGAAACTTTGAACCAAGCACTAAGTGATGTTAAAGCACTTAAGGAACGCTACAAGAACGTGAGCATTCACGACAAAGGTAAGCGATACAACACTGACTTACTTGAAGCAATCGAACTTGGCTTCCTACTTGAATTGGCTGAAGTTCTTGTTGTTAGCGCACTGGCACGTAAAGAATCTCGTGGTGGTCACGCCCGCGAAGACTTCCAAACTCGCGATGACAATCAGTTTATGAAACACACCATGGCTTACGCCGATGACAAAAATGGTGTTCGCCTAGATTACAAACCAGTGACGATGACTCGCTACGAACCAATGGAGCGTAAGTACTAATGACTGCTGTGTTAGAAACCAACGAAACCGAAGCTGCGCCAAAGCCATTTACGGTAACCGTCAGCGTTCGTCGCTTTGACCCTGAAGTCGATAGCAACCCATTCTGGCAAGACTTTCAGGTTGATGTCTTCCCTACTGATCGAATTCTTGATGCGCTTCATAAGATCAAATGGGAACAAGATGGAACATTGAGTTTCCGTCGCTCTTGTGCCCACGGTATTTGTGGATCTGATGCGATGCGCATTAATGGTCGCAACCGCCTTGCTTGCAAGACTTTGATTAAAGACCTTGATGCAACTAAACCAATCACTGTTGAGGCAATTAAAGGTCTGCCTCTTGAAAAAGATTTGATTGTGGATATGGACCCATTCTTCGCTGCCTACCGCGAAGTAATGCCATTCCTAGTTCCATCAGGGCATGAACCAACACGTGAACGCTTCCAAAGTCAGGAAGACCGTGCCAGATTTGATGAAAGCACAAAATGTATTTTGTGCGCGGCTTGTACTTCTAGTTGCCCAGTTTTCTGGACAGATAATCAATACTTTGGTCCAGCGGCAATTGTTGGCGCTCATCGCTTCATCTTTGATAGTCGCGATGCTGCTGCAGAAGCCCGCCTAGAAATCTTAAATAGTAAAGAAGGTGTGTGGCGCTGTCGCACAACTTTCAACTGTACCGAGGCATGTCCGCGTGGTATTCAAATCACACATGCGATTGCCGAAGTTAAACAAGCTTTAATTCGCGGCAAGATCTAATCAAGCAGTAATTGCGCTAGTTGATCAACTGATTCAACTACTTCAATCGCGCCAGCATGGGATAGTTCGCCATCTTCGGCGTAACCCCACGTAACACCAATAGCTGGAACTTTATGCTCGGCAGCGCCATGAACATCATGTTCACGGTCACCAATCATCACAACAGATGTGCCATCACACATTCTTAATTCTTCGAGTGCGTGAGCAATCACTAGGGCTTTAGTTCCCCTAGTAACACCATGCTCATCACCACCAGCAATTACTTCAAAATGGTGATCTAAATTAAAGTGGCGCAGGATGTTCACGGCTGCGTAATCAACTTTTGATGTAGCAACTGCGAGGCGCTTATCTTGTTTATTTAACTCGGTAAGTAATTCAGGAATACCTGCGTAAACGCTATTTTCATAGGCGCCAGTTTCGTTGTAATACTTTCGGTAAAGTTCAACTGCAATTTTTGTTTCTTCTTCGTTCATTCCTGCGTAATCACGAAATGATGACCAAAGCGGTGGACCAAGATATTTGCGCAATGAACTTGGTTCTGGCTCTGGAAAACCCATCTCTTTGATTGCATAAAGTACTCCATTACCAACACCTAGACCTGAGTCAGTTAGGGTGCCATCTAGATCAAAAAGAACTACATCCCAGCTCATGTTTGTTTCAATTCGATATGGATCTTATTTAGATCTGTGTTACCAGCTTCGACTTTAAGTTCCTTTTTCTCTTGCATTTGAATTGTTGCTTGGTGGCGGCTGGGATTAAACATTTCATCAAATACGCCCAAAACATTACCCATTGATGGTTTATTTTTATTAAACAAATTAATCCAGTTACGTTTTTGTGCAATGACTAGAAAAATAAAAATTATTAATAGTGGCGCTATTAATTTAAGGCTCACTTAGCAAACCCAATTTTCTCGTACGCAGCATTAACGGTCTTGGCCGCAATTTCACCAGCACGGCTTGCGCCTTCGTGCATTAATTTCTTAAGTTCTGCTTTGTCAGTTAAAAGGGCTTCGACTTTTGCCTGAAAAGGCTCAATGAAAGAAATAACAACTTCTGCCGTTTCCTTCTTAAGATCCCCGTACATGCGACCTTCAAAAGATTTAACTAATTCAGGAATTGATTTGCCTGAGTAAGCACTGTTGATCGTCAAAAGGTTTGAAACACCAGGTTTTTTGGCGGCATCGAATCTAATTTCTGTTTCTGAATCAGTCACCGCAGATTTGAACTTCTTTTCCGTGGTTTTGATTGGATCAAGTAGATTCACACAGCCTGTTGGCGAGGACTTACTCATCTTGGATGTCGGATCCTGAAGATCCATAATCTTGGCAGTTTCTTTAACGATGAAAGCTTCAGGCACTGTGAACACATCACCAAAACGACCATTAAATCGAATTGCTAAATCTCTAGTTAATTCAAGGTGCTGGCGTTGATCTTCGCCAACTGGAACTGCATTTGCTTGGTAGAGCAAGATATCTGCAGCCTGCAAGATTGGATAAGTGAGCAATCCAACGCTGGCAGTTGATGCGCCGCCTTTGGCAGCCTTGTCTTTGAACTGAGTCATGCGATTTGCTTCGCCGATTCCCGTGATGCAAGACATCACCCACATCAATTGCGCATGCTGTGGGACCTGGCTTTGTACTAGCAAAACAGATTTCTTTGGATCAATACCTAGAGCCAAAAGCTGTGCATAAGAAACTAAAGTACGTTCCTTTAACTGATTTGGATCCTGTTCAACAGTGATCGCGTGCATGTCAGCGATGAAGTAAACACACTCATGGGTTTCTTGCATGGCAACCCAGTTTTGAAGCGCTCCAAGGTGATTACCAATATGGAAGCTATCTGAAGTTGGCTGGATGCCAGATAAAACTCGTGGTTTACTCACTGGTCTATTGTGTCATGACCTATTTTGGCTATTACGCACGACATGAATTCGAGAAACTCTACGGCCATCCATTTCAACGACTGTTAGTTTTCCGCCTTCAACATCAACCTCGTCGTTAACCATTGGTAGGCGCCCTAGTTCTGCGGCCACAAAACCGGCAACCGTTTCGTAAGGTCCGTCAGGCAAAGTGATTGAAGTTTCGTGGGCAAAATCATCTAGATTTAACAAGCCATCAATAACTAAATCTGTATCTGGTTTTATGACACCTTCGGAAGCATCCGTATCATACTCATCGCGAATATCACCGATTAACTCTTCAACCAAATCTTCCATGGTAATAATTCCTGCAGTACCGCCATACTCATCAACCACAATTGCCAAATGTGCGCTTGAAGCACGCATTTGAGTCAATGTTGGGATTACTTGTTTTGAACCTGGAAGTCGTAAAACTTCGCGCGCTAAATCACCGATTCGAATAGAGCGTCCTTGTAATTCTGGATCAAGCAAGTCGCGTACATGCACGAACCCAACAACATCATCTTGTGATTCATCAGAAACTGGATAACGTGAATGTGGTTTATCAGCCACAATTTTCACGGCTTTAAAAACGGGAAGATCTGCATCAAGGAAAGCAACTTCAGTTCGTGGAATCATGATCTCGCGGATTTCACGATCGCCCGCACTAAATACGTCATCAATTAATTCACGTTCTTCATCAGTTAAATCTTCGTGAGCCGCAACCATACCGCGAAGTTCTTCACCAGAAATTTGTTCTTTGCCCGCTCCTGGGTCTCCACCAAAAATTCGCAACAGCGCATCACTTGATTTTGAGAGTAGCCATATGAAAGGTGAGGTGATTTTTACCATCACATCAACTGGTCCGCTTAATAACAAGGCGTAACGTTCAGCATGTTGAAGCGCCAGGCGTTTTGGAGTTAGCTCGCCAACTACAAGAGAAAGATAGGCGATCAGAAGTGTGCCTCCAATAAAGGAAAGGCTTTCTGCAACTGACTGGGATAGTCCCAAATTTTCTAATGATGGTGAAAATACCGGCATTAAACGAGATGCACCGTAACCGGCAGATAAAAATCCAGCCAGGGTGACGCCTACTTGGACAGCTCCAAGAAATCTATTTGGATCTTCCATTAATTTTTCTAGGCGCTTGCCACTTCTACCTTTTGTGGTAACTAATTTCTTTACTTGGCTTTCCCGAAGTGAAATAAGTGCAGTTTCTGCAGCTGCGAATATGCCGCCAATGATTGTAAATAATAGGACCATCGACATTGTTTGCCAGAAAAGATTCATTGGGCTTTAGTTTACTGAAATTGCCTAAATCTTGAATTTTGCTGTTAATGGTGCGTGATCGCTCCATCGTTTTGCATAAGACTCAGCGCGAGTTACATAAACATCGGCGACATGCTTGGCTAATTCTTTAGTGCTGACATGGTAATCAATGCGCCAACCCGTGTCGGTGTCAAAAGCTTTTCCGCGCCATGACCACCAGGTGTATGGACCATCAACGTCGCCAGCGACTTTACGAGCTAAATCAACAACGCCAATTTTTTCAAACCAATGATCAAAGTAAGCGCGCTCCTCTTCTAGAAAACCTGCTCGGCCAATATTTCCTTTCCAGTTCTTTAAATCAGCTTCTTTGTGCGCCACATTTAAATCACCGCAAGCCAAGAAAAAATCTCCTGAACTTTGGGCAGCTTTGAATTTCTTACTCAGCGCATCTAAGAAGCGATACTTTTCCTGTTGAACTGGTTTTTCAACATCACCAGCATGTACATACACGGATGCAACTGTTAGATCACCTTTTTTGGTTTTTACATTTGCCTGTACATAGCGACCGGTGTCCGCAAATTCTTTTGGACCAATTCCAGTTTTTACTTTGGCTAATGGCAAAGTACTTAGAATTGCTACCCCAGCATGACCAAGTCTGGCACTTGAATCATGAGCGACATGTAGTTCACTTAGATTAGCTTTATCTAATTCCTCATGCAGTTGATCGGTTGTTGCCCTAACTTCTTGAAGACAAATAACCTGAACTTCACCTGAACCAAGTTGGCTTTTAATCCAGTCCAGTCCACCACGTCGAGCAGTTGCCCGAACGCCATTGACGTTAACTGTTACAACACCAAGTGCCAAGGAACTTAAGCCATTGCTTTCTGCAAATTTTCGTTGATCGCAGCTAAGAAATCTTCAGTTGTTAGGTAAGGCTGGTCTTCTGAAACCAAGATGGCAAGATCTTTTGTCATCTTGCCGCTTTCAACGGTTTCAATACAGACACGTTCAAGTGTTTGGGCGAACTTTGTAACCTCTGGTGTTCCATCCAACTTGCCACGATGAGCAAGTCCTTGAGTCCAAGCAAAGATGGATGCGATCGGGTTAGTCGAAGTTGCTTTGCCTTGTTGATGCTGGCGGTAGTGGCGAGTAACTGTTCCATGTGCAGCTTCAGCTTCAATGGTTTTGCCATCTGGTGTCATCAAAACACTTGTCATTAAGCCAAGTGAACCAAATCCTTGAGCAACGGTGTCGCTTTGAACATCGCCGTCATAGTTCTTACATGCCCAGACATATCCGCCTTCCCACTTAAGGGCACTAGCAACCATGTCATCGATTAGTCGGTGTTCATAAGTTAAGCCAGCTTTATCAAAGTCGGCTTTGAATTCAGCATCGAATACTTCTTGGAAAATATCCTTAAAGCGACCGTCATATGCTTTCAAAATTGTGTTCTTAGTTGAAAGATAAACCGGGTAGTTGCGGCTTAGGCCATAACGCATTGAAGCTCTTGCGAATTCTTTGATTGATTCATCCAAGTTATACATTGCCATTGCAACGCCACCACTTGGGAATTCAAAAACATTTAGCTCCATTGGCGCACTGCCATCTTTTGGCGTGAAAGTTAAAGTCAGCGTTCCTTCGCCTGGAATCCTTGTGTCAGTTGCTTTGTATTGATCTCCAAAAGCGTGGCGGCCAACAATGATTGGCTTGGTCCACCCAGGAACTAAACGTGGAATATTGCTGATAATGATTGGCTCGCGGAAAATAACGCCACCAAGAATGTTGCGGATTGTTCCATTTGGCGACTTCCACATTTTCTTTAGCCCAAATTCTTTTACTCGAGCTTCGTCTGGAGTGATTGTTGCGCACTTGATGCCAACCCCATGCTTTTTAATTGCATTGGCGGCATCAATGGTTACTTGATCTTCAGTGGCATCACGATTTTCAATGCCTAAGTCGTAGTACTCGATATTCACATCTAAGTACGGCAAAATCAGCTGTTCTTTGATGAATGACCAAATAATGCGGGTCATTTCATCGCCGTCTAGATCAACTACAGTTCCTTGAACTTTAATCTTGGACATAATTATTACCTTCTAATTAGTTCTTAAAGATCTTTAACATCGGCTTGCTTTTCGCGAACAGCTTCAGCAGCTTCTTTTAATCCAGCTAGTTCTGAATCTGAAAGTTTGGTTTCAACAACTTTGCGAATTCCGCCTTTGCCGATTTGTGCTTCAACACCAAGGTAAACACCGCTGATTCCATATTCACCATCTACCCAGGCACACACAGGCATAACGGCACCTGAATCTTCAATGACTGCCTTTGCCATACGGGCTGCTGCTGCAGATGGTGCGTAGTAAGCAGAACCTGTTTTAAGCAGTGCGACTACTTCCGCACCCCCATTGCGAGTGCGAACAACTAATTCTTCGATTTTTTCTGCTGATAGAAGATCGCTTAGTGGCTTGCCATCAACGGTGCATCGTGACGGAACCGGAACCATGGTGTCACCGTGTGAACCAAGAGTTAATGTCTTAACTGAACTAACTGGAACCTTAAGTTCTTCAGCAACAAAGTTCGTAAATCGAGCGGTGTCGAGCATGCCTGCTTGGCCAATCACGCGCTCCTTTGGAAAACCGCTAGCAAGTTGTGTTAGCGCAGTCATCTCATCAAGTGGATTTGAAACAACAATGATGACTGCATCTGGTGCGTGCTTTGCGATGTTTTCAGCTACACCGCGAACAATTTTTGCATTTGTTTCAATTAAATCCATGCGGCTCATGCCAGGTTTGCGTGGAAGACCAGCTGTAATAACCACAACATCAGAACCAGCGATTGCTTCGTAACCTTTGCCATCAACTGTGGTTGTCTGACCGATGATTTTAGTTTCAAAACCTTCAATTGGACGTGATTGATTTAAATCAAGAGCTAAACCTTCTGGCTTGCCTTCCAGAATGTCAGTTAATACAACTGTGTCTACGATGTCGTATTCAGCAATACGCTGCGCAGTTGTTGAACCATAAAAACCTGCACCTACAACTGTTACTTTGCCGGCCATATTGTTTAGCACCCTTCAAATGGGTCAAGACGAATATTTGAACTGCCTTGACATCAAGATACTTAAATTCTACGGGCGGTAAGTCTGCGCAAAACTTGGGCTACCGATGTGGAACCACAAGCGCCAAAATTAACAAGGCGACGCCAAGTGCGGCTAAGAAAGTTAGGTCAATTCGGCGGCGGCGAGAACGAAGCCAACCGGCTTTTGCATCTGGCAAATAGAACCGAAGTAAGAATGCACCAAGAACACAAAGTGCGAGTGCGATCGCACCAGTTCGAAAATCTATTTTTACTGCAATGCCCATAGAAACAGCGATACCTAAGTAAACCAAGAAGGCTGGCCACTGTTTAACAAAAAGATTTGGCATAACTAGTCCAATGTTACCGATGATGGATCAGCATCGGGAACGAATAATTCATTAGCTTTTTGGTTCTCGCTGACATCAGTCTGCAGTGCTGCAATCACAACAGCAATCACAGTAATCGCAATTCCAATCAAGACTTCAGCGCTAACAACGTTTCCAGGTGTGGGGAAAAACACGTCAAGTAATACTGCGCCAAGTAATTGGCCCACCACTGCAACCAAGGAAAAAATTAAAACACCCAGTGTGCGAACTAAGACCACAGCAGAAACAATAAATGTAATTCCAATTGCACCACCTGTCCAAAGTAAAGGTTTTTCCCATGGTGCTGGAGGAAACAAAATTGATACGTTTGTAAAGAGGTTATAGATAAGGAACATCACATTTAGAGCGATGAAACCAATTGTAAAATTAAGAGCAGTAGTTGCCCACGGTTGCTTTGTTTGCGCCGCAACCCTGCCATTCATTGCATGCTGAACTGATGTAACAGCGCCAACCACAAACATGTAAATAACCATCGGCAAATTAAAAGTTCCGGTGTGTGAACGACCTAAAACAGCAATAGCCACGCCAACTACGGCAAGTGCTGCGGCAAAGATGCGAAGGCCTGTAATGGCTTTTGGACCAGCTGGACCAATTCCATACTTATCAACTAAAAGCGATGAGCAAGTTTGGCCAGCAACGACAGCAATTACAAAAATTGCTACGCCCACAACTGGAACAACAAATCCTTGGCCAATCACAAAAAATGCGCCTGCTACGCCGCCAATTATTTGCCACCATTTAAGTTTTCCATCGCGAATTAAGCCAGGAATACTTAAGTAGGCAATGCGGGCCGGCTTATAAAAAATTACGCCGATTAACAAAATAAATAAGCCAGAACCAAATGAAACTAAAGCGGCAACAATTGCATTTTGAACATATGCACCAAGTTCACCATTAACTCTTGCCTGAGAACTGTTAAAAGTTGCAATTACTAAACCGATAGCAACATGCCATGGATTTATTTTTTGATTGATGGCTTTGGACATTAATGGAAAAAGTGTCTGGTGTCTGTGAAATACATTGTGATGCCTGCTTTGTTTGCAGCTTCAATTACCTCGGCATCCCTCACAGAGCCACCTGGTTGAACAACGGCTTTAACGCCAGCATCGATTAAAACTTGAAGGCCATCAGCAAATGGGAAGAAAGCATCAGAAGCTGCCACACTATCTTTGGCTCGTTCTTCGCCTGCTCTTGAAACGGCTAACTTGCATGAATCAACCCGATTTACTTGACCCATCCCAATGCCAACGGCTCCACCATTTTTAGCTAACAAAATTCCATTTGATTTAACACAGCGACTTGCATGCCAAGCGAAAACTAAATCATCAAGTGTTTCTTGATCTGCAGCACTGCCACTAACTAATTTCCAATTGCTAGCAACATCACCATTTGCTTGAAGGCGATCTTGAGTTTGAATAAGTAAGCCACCTGAAACTGGTCTAATTTCAGGTCTGGCATTTGCCGGAACATCAGCTGCAACCAAAATTCTTATACTTTCTTTTTGCGAAAGTATTTCGATGGCTTCTTTTGCAAAACTTGGAGCAACAATTACTTCAGTGAATACCTTCGAAACAGCATCAGCCATTTCTCTAGTCACTTCACGGTTTGCGGCAATTACGCCACCAAAAGCTGAAACTGGATCAGTTAAGTGCGCTAATTCATACGCCACAGAAATTGTTTTCCCAACGGCAACACCACACGGATTTGCATGCTTAATGATCGCTACAGCAGGTTCACTGTGATCGTAAGCAGCTCTTCTGGCAGCATCTGCATCAACGTAATTGTTATAAGACATTTCTTTACCGTGTAGCTGTTTTGCCTGAGCTATGCCGGCAAGTCCCCCTTCGGTTTCATAAAGCGCTGCTTCTTGATGTGGGTTTTCGCCATATCGAAGTGTCGCTGAACGCTTCCAAACTCCGCCAAGCCAAGATGGAAAACTTTCTTTTTCTTCATCTAGCGTGCTGCCAAGCCAAGAAGCAACTGCAACGTCATACTGTGCAACATGTCTAAATGCTTCAGTGGCTAACTTTGCGCGCTGCTTTAAAGTGAAACCTTCACCAGCAACCGCTGCGATAACATCTGGGTAAAAATCAGGGTTAACAACAATCGCCACATTCGCATGATTCTTAGCACTGCCCCGAACCATTGCTGGGCCACCAATATCAATTTGCTCAATGCATTCTTCAGGTGTTGCACCTGATGCAACAGTTTGAGTAAATGGATATAGATTCACCACAACTAATTCAAAGGGCAAAATTCCAAGATCAGCTAACTGCTTAACATGATCTGGCTTTCGTAGGTCAGCAAGTAATCCAGCATGAACTTTTGGATGCAATGTCTTGACGCGACCGTCAAGACATTCAGCAAAACCCGTTACATCTTTGACTTCAACGACAGGTATACCTAATTCAGCAATATTTTTTGCAGTACTACCAGTTGAAACGATTTCAACACCAGCATCATTTAAACCTGCAGCTAATTGAGCCAAACCAGTTTTGTCATAAACACTAACTAGTGCGCGTTTTATTTTGCGTTTATCGCTCACAGTTAGCTCCTAGCCCTTGAACTAATCTTTCCAGATACAAAATCGCCAACGACCTGGACTAGCAATTTACGTTCAACTTGTTTGATTCGCTCATGCAAGGAATCTTCTGTGTCAGTTGGCAAAATCGCAATCACCTCTTGGGTGATCACCTCTCCGGTATCCACGCCTGCATCGACGAAGTGAATTGTGCTACCGGTTTCCTTAGCCCCAGCAGCTAAAACATCTTTAACAGCATGCGCACCCGGAAAATTGGGCAGTAAAGCTGGGTGGGTGTTAATAATTTTGCCTTCGAATTTTTCTAAAACTGCAGATCCCAGAATTTTCATAAAACCTGCTGAAACAACTAAGTCAGGATTTAAAGATTCAATTCCATCGCTAAGTTTTTTATCCCAAAGATTTCGATCCTTTTCCATCTCGACAGTAATGACTTTGATCCCAGCTGCCTTGGCGCGATCAATTGCTTGGCATGGCACATCTGTGACTAGTCCAACTATTTGTGCCTGATGGGTTTTTTGTTCATCGATCAGCGATTGAAAAAGTGTGCCTGATCCTGATGCAAGAACAACTAATCGGATTTGTGGCACAGAAGTTATTCTACGGAATCGACTTTTGCCGCTTTTGGTTGGCGATGTTGCCACACATAAAGCAGAGACAAAATAAGCCTTGGCACAATTAACGTGATCAGTGCTGCCAGGCCAGTTGTCTTAAGTGACCAAATAATAACTTCAAGTGGCTTTGGTCCAATGAAAGATAGAAAACCAATCCCTAAAGGACCGCTTGAAAACTCAGTTACCAAATATGTTCCCAGTGTAAAAATAGCCATCGAATAAACAATTCGAATTACTTCTCGGCTTCTAATTAAATTTGCAATAGCTCCAGCAAGGTCAGCGTGCTGTGCCCGCCAAGGTTCTCGTGGAATCAATAAGTAAATAACCAGTCCAGCAGCGATAGGAATAAGTAGAGAAAGCTTTGCAATCGGTGTTGCTGTGCTTGGCAAAATTGAAAGCAATGGAAAAGCAGGAAGTGCACCAGGAGAAACAATTCCAATTGAAACACTTGCTGCCCCACCTAAGTGCACAGCTGCACCAAATACGAATGCAAAAATCCAAGTAATTACGGTTGGCAAATAGCCAATGCTTAATAAAGTCAGAAATGCTTGATCAATTGCACTTGGTGCCATTAATCCTGCAACGGCCTTTACTTCATTGAACCGAAGAATTAAAACTGCCGTAGTTACTACCGCACCTAAAAACCAAGTGAGCAAGAATGCAATTAAACCTGGCTTAAAAGCAATCAAAAAATCTTCAGGCAATCTGGCTGTGAGTTCTTTTGGCGAAGGTGCATATTCAACTAAAACTACCGAGCAAATAATTATTGCAATCAGAAAAGTGTGCGCGAAACCGTAGAAAAATGATGTGCTCAATCCATCGGTTGAACATAAAAGTGAAATCACCGCGCTTATCGCACTGTAAGTGAATGAAAAAATAATTGCCACTAACCAAAATTGTCTTCCCTCGGTTGGCAATGCACTTTTTAAACTCCACTGCATAGATTTCCAAATTATGACAATAGGGATAATTAAAAACCCCCATGGAAGAATTCCAACTGGTATTCCAGAA
>JACCEB010859610.1_pt1 | contig 34194 bp, 25 predicted proteins | sample 7454761 | NCBI WGS metagenome assembly JACCEB01 (sample SAMN15323454, study PRJNA562643) | freshwater metagenome | isolation source: river surface water | place: USA:Blue River Watershed | collected 2017-08-18
ACATATATATTCAAACTTATTTTCTATATGATCTATATTCTTATTATCTATTTTACCATATATCTTAAATATATCATCTATATATTGATAATACTTCATTATACAATATACAAAACCCCTTAAAAATAATAATACTAATTATTATTTATAAAAATCTTTTTATATTAAAATTTTTATTACATCCTTTTTTTTATTAAATAAATATAATTATATAATAGTACTATATAATGGATAATAATAATCAAGATTTAATAATTATTGGTGGAGGAATAAGTGGTTTATATACATTATATAAAATAATTAAAAATAAAATAAATTGTAAATCTATAACTTTATATGAAAAAAATAATTATTTTGGTGGACGCATTTATTCATTTCATGTAAAAAAAAATAATTTTAAATTTCTTTTTGAAGCAGGTGCTGCTCGTTTTTGTAAAGAAAGACATCTACTTTTTTATAAACTAATTTGCGACCTCAAATTACAAAAATATTTAATGTCTGGAAGCGCCGAAATACAATTTATACCATCTACTAAAGATTATCTTAACAAAAATGAATTACTTAAAAAATCACCATATGATTTTATTAACAAAGTTATAAAAAAAAGTAGTGCTTATTCATATTTTACTTTAATCAAATATACTTTTATTCAATTTGTTAAAAAATATAAATTATTAAAAAAAGATGAAATCAAATATTTACACGATTCATTTGGATATAGTGGTGAAATAAGTAGTATGAATGCTTATAACGCAATTCACATGTTTAAAAGTGATTTAAATAAAAAATATCATTATTATTCTTTAAAATGCGGTTTATCAAAATTAATTCAATATATGATTCAATATATAAAGAAACATAGTAAAAATTATAATATTCAAATATTAAATCAAAATGAAGTGAAAAATATTATTAAAAATAAAGATTCTACATATACTTGCGTTATCAATGATATTCAAAAAAAGAAGATTTATGAAGTTGATTGTAAAAAAGTTGTTTGTGCGCTTCAAAAATCTGCTTTATTAAAATATGATATTTTTAAACCATTATATAAAGAATTAAATAGCGTTGAAGCAAAACCATTATGTCGTATTTATATGATTTTTAAAGTAGGTGCTAATGGAGTATGGTTTAAAGATTATGGTAAAATAACAACAAATAATGAAAATCGTTATATGATTCCACTTGATAAAAAACATGGTTCAATTATGATTTCTTATACGGACAGTAATTACGCAACTTATTTAAATCAATATTATGAAAAATATGGGCTTAAAAAATTAGAATCTTTTATATTAAGTCGTTGGGAGCAGGTATTAAAAATAAAAATACCAAAACCGCTATATACAAAAGTATGTCATTGGAATGAAGGAATCGCAATGTGGAAAGCAGGAGTAAATAGTAAAATGGTTTCAAAAAAAATGTTAAAACCATTTTCAAAAGAGGAGATTTATATTGTGGGTGAAAATTATTCTTTAAATCAAGCTTGGATAGAAGGTGGATTACAAACCGTTGAAAAAATAATAAAACGATTAAAAATATAATTTGTTAAAAAATATAAAAAAAATGAAAAATAAAAAATATTTATTTTAAATATTTTATTTATTAAATATTTATTTAATAATTAAATAATAAAAATGAGTCTTAAACCAAAACAAAAAGGTTATATTTATTTAATACGAACAAGTACATTTCGTAATCTAAATAAATATATATACAAATTGGGTAAATCTATTGAATATACTATAAGATTTAATAATTATGATAAATTTAGTGAAATTTATGTATTATATTATGTTGAAGATATTGATTTTATTGAAGATATACTAATACAAATATTTAAGCGAAAATTTACACACGAAGATATGTATGGTAAAGAATATTTTAGTGGAGCTATAAATGATATGCTTCAAACAATGGAACATATAATCAATGGATATGGATTCATTGAAAAAAAAGATTTATTTGATATATGGATACAAGATAAATTAAAACGATTTATTATTTATAATGATGAGCATATAAATACATTTATGTATGAAATAATAAATGATATTATGAATGAAAATGATATAGAAAATATAGATATAAATGATGTAACAAATTATAATCAATTTTATAATACTTATATAATGAATAATAAAAATTTATATAATGAAAAAATTATAAAAAAAGATGAAAACAAAATAAGACTAAAAACAGATGTTCAAAATTATAATGAAATAAATAAAGTAGAAGAATTAAATAATATAATTAAAAATGATTTAAGTGAAACTAAATTAAATGAAAGTGATTTAAATCAAACTGAATTAAATGAAAGTGATTTAATTAAAAGTGATTTAACTGAAAGTAAATTAAATAAAGATTATTTAAAAAATAAATTAATATATATATGTCATTATTGTGTTAAATATGTTACACAAAATCGTAAAGATATGGTTAAACATTGTAATAGAAAAAATATATGTACAAAATATAATGAAATATTTTATGAAGATTCTAAAATATTAACTTTATCAAAAAGATTTTATTTTCATTTTAATATGGTAAATATTACAATAAATGATTTATTGTTTATTGTAAAAAATTATACAAATGAAGAAAATTACATATATATAAATTATAATGAAATAAATAAAGTAAATGATAATAAAAAATTAATGTTAATAATGAATGAAAATATAAATGTTATTGATAAATTAAATAATAATGAAAAAAATAACGATGAAGAAAATAATATAAATGAATCTAAAAATAATCAAAATCATTTATATAAAGAATTTCGGAAAATATATTATAATAAAGATAAAAATAGATATGTATGTGACAGATGTTTAGCTGAATATAAATCAAAACAAAGTTTAGAAAACCATTTATTAAATATAAAAAAATGTAATGCTAATATACAAATAAAAAATACAATAAATAAAAGTAAACAAAATATTAAATAATTAAAATACTAATTTAAAAAAATTGCCTATTTCATTTAAAAAAATGCCGCTTTATTTAAAAACGCCGTTATTTTTTGCCGTTTAAAAATATTTAAATTAAATATAATATTTATTAATAATATTTATATTATATTACAGTAATAATAAAGTAAACTATATTTATAATCTTTACAATAATATTAATTTTTTGCCTTGTTCAATTTGCTTATTATGCTTAAAATGTATCATTTTGTCCAATTTGTTCAAAAGTCGCAATTTTTGGAATTCACTTTTTATATAGGCAAAAATAAAAGCCGTTTTTAGATTTTTTAAAAAAAGGTTTATTTTTTCGGACTTATTTTTATGAAAACCATAAATTGCGAACTTTGAGCAAATTGAACAAAATGGTACATTTTAAGCATAATAAGCAAATTGAACAAGGCAAAATATATTTTGATAGATTTATAATATTATATATTTTAATTACTAATAATGGTAATATATTGTAATTATTAATTAATATATTATAATGATTATTTATATAAAATGGGCAATTTTATATTTTGCCGGCAATTAAATTTACTTAAGGGCAATTTTTTTAAAAAATATATTTATATTTTTTAGTATTTATTTTAATATAAAAGAATTTAATTAATATAATTTAATAAAAAATGAATAATAAAGAGTTAATAAATAATAAAGATTTATTATATATATGTCACTATTGTATTGACTATAAAACACCAAATAGGAAGGATATGGTAAGACATTTTAATCGTAAAAATATATGTAAATGTAATAATCCATTAAATTCTTACAACGATGCTAAATGTTTAAGTTTATCAAAAAAATATTATTTTCATTTTAATTATGATAATTTAATTAGAAGTGATTATATTAATATAATCAATTTTTTTACTGAATTAGAAAATCATATTTATGAAAATTTTAATACAAAAATGTTTTTAAATAATAAAATTAAAGAAAATAATGAGTTAATAATTAAAAATAATTTTAAAGAAGATGAAGAATCAGATGATGAAGAAGATAATGAAGGGCTCTCATTATGTAATGAATTTAAAAAAATGTATTATAATGAAGAAAAAAAACGATATGTATGTGACCGATGTTTAACTGAATATAAATCAAAAAGAAATTTAGTTAAACATTTAACAAAAAGTACTAAATGTGAATATAATATTTCTATTAAAAACGCAATGAACCGAAGTAAACAAACTTCTGAACTCATTTTACATAAAAAAGAAGAATTAAAAAAGGAAGAAGAAAAGCATATACTAAATCAAAATAATGTTCAAAATATTAATCAAAATATTCAAAATAATATTAATAATATCAATAATAGCAATCAAAATAATTTTAGCGTTGCGTTAAAAGATTTTGTTAATGACCGTTATGATATAAGTCATATTAGTGATTCTTTTTATGAAAAAAAAGATTTCTTTTTATATCCCAATTTTTTAAATATGATTATGGAAAATGAAAAGAATCAAAATATATTTTTTTCCAATAATGAAGCTATTATTTATACGGATAATGAGCTTAATAAAATGAGTTCTGATAAAGCAAGTTATTTAATCCTTGATAAATTAAGTCAATCTTTTGATGAACTTCTTTATAAACAAGATGATGAAGCTCGTGAATATTACAAATTTATCACAAAATATTATCATGTGATTAAAGGTCATTATAAACACGATACTATTTCAAAAGAGTATAATGTAGATAAACGCGAATTTGAATATACCGCAAATAGTCGTTTATTCCGCAGTCGTGATAAATATTCGAATAAAATTATTGGCACTATTAATAAGTTTAATGGAAATATTCGTAAAAATATGAATATTTCAATACAAGATATAAAAGATATTCCGATTATGAATCCAAATATTGAAGATTTTGCTTCAGTAAAAATGCGATATCGGGATTTAAAAAATAAAGATTAAATATTTTAATCATAATTTATACTTTCTATTAAATTGCCGTTTATATCAAAAGTTTGATATAAACCGTTTCGTTTTCCATTTACATAAAATCCGCTATGCCATAAAATAGATTCAAAACCATTTTCATTTTCATAATATTCTTCAAATAAACCATCTTTAACTCCATTTTTATAAGTACATTTTAACCAAATAGACCCTATCATAATATTCAGTTCGTAATCCATCTATTTTCCCATTTTTAATATAATAACGAGATGCAAGTAATGTAGGTTTTCCTCCTGCTACATTACTACTTGGATAATAGCTTTCATATAATCCTTCAGGAACGTCATTTACATAATTTATTTTAGTACGTATTGAACCCATACTTTCAGTATCGTAATATGTAGTTATTAAACCATTTTTAATATAAGGTATTTCATTACGACATACTGGACATTTTAATATATGCTCTTCGTCTTCATCTTCTTTATTTAAATGTACTTGAAGATATGAATCAAAACAAGGTTTACAAAAAATATGTTTATCATTACAATATTTAACAACTTCTTTCTTTACTATGTTTTCAAAACATATATTGCATATTTCTTCCATATTACTAAAAAATCATAAAATATTTTTTATGATTTTTTTACGAGTTTCCATTAAAAATGATAAATATTATGATTTTATATATTTTTTTGCTGTATGAAACTCTATATTTTTTTATTTATTTTTTTTATATATTTATTTTTATTTTTTAATATTTTTTATAATCAGGTTTCATAAAATAATATTTGAGCATTAAATAATTATAATAAAATGTTGCTGTCTGAAACCAACATATAGTATAAAAAAACATAAAAATCTTTTATGGTTTTTAGGACGGATTTCGCGTTATTAAATTTTAAATTCAGTTAAATTTTAAATAAAAAGTTGCTGCATGAAATCCTATTATACTATATACGAACTCCTTTATATCCACAAATAAGAAACAGACGGTTCCCTCCTATAGGAATGAACTTCCCTTTTAGTTTAATATATTTGTTAACAAAATAACTAATTTGTTAATAAAATGTTTTCCGAACAATGTTATAAAAATAATTTTCAAAAAAGATCTTTATAGAATATAAAAATAGTTTTTGAATAAAATAGATTATAACAATGTTCGGAATACATTTTATTTTATATAATAAAAAAAACATAAAACTCTTTTATGGTTTTTTGGACGGATTTCGTGTATTGTAAATTGCATATTTATAATTAGTTAAAGTTGCTGTGTGAAATCCTATTATATAATAGTCGAACTCCTTTATATCCACAAATAAGAAACCGACGGTTTCTTATGAACTTCCCTTTTATTTATTTTGTTAACAAAATAAATAATTTTTTAACAAATTAGTTTCCCGAACAATGTTATAAAAATTAAAGTTAATTATTTTATAAAAAATAGCTATGTGTTAAAAATAGTTAAATTTTTTCATAATAAGAATTAAGAAGTAGATTTTTATCAATAAAATAAAAAATAAATTATAAAAAATAAATTATAAAAAATAAAATGAGTAATTTGCGATGTAATCCGCAATATGTAGTATATGATATGCGTCAACCACGTGATTTAAAACAAGTATCTATAAGTGGTTATAAAAAAAGTGATGTATGTAAAGCATTTCAAAATTCATTAATTAATAGTAAATTAGAAGATAGTTTGCGATGGGTTGTTGAGTTACATAGTAGTGGAATGAATGCGAAAATATGGGAATTATTATACAATATTTATCTTCAATATATTCACATAAACAATCCGCATTTTTATTTATATTTTATGAAACGTCGTAATGATTATTTTCGATTGATACAATCCTATCCAGATCATCACGAAATATTTAGTAGAAATGATCAAAGTATACGAAATATATATGCTGAATTGGTAAGTATAATCGTATTATCAAAAAAGACACCATTATTTAATACAAAATCGATACCAAAATTGAGTGAAAAATTATTATATGATAAAATGGAATTAAAAAAGCGAATGATGGGATTACCGATACATCAAATATTTCATTATGTGGATACAAATGACCCGAGTGAAATAAAATTAGGTTTAAATGAAATTTATAGTAATATATATAATCAAAAAGGTAATTTTCCACTATTTGCTTTTTGGATAATGTGGTTAGAACGGATTAGTGCGTATAAGAAGAAGAGTCAAAATAATGCCGAAATATCATTATTTGAAACGCATCAAGAGTTTAAATGTATTCCAACAGTGATAGAGGGAGTGAAGGAAGAGTATCAAACGCATTGGGTGTGGAAAATATGGAAATTTATCATTGATTTTAAAAGTAAAGTTCAATTATCAAAGGAAGTACATGAATTTATAAATACGGCTTTTCAAGATTTTGTAGATGATTTTAAACCAGCACAATATGGTCGAAAGAAATATTTGATTTATTTATCTTTTTATGCGCTTAAAAATATGATCCATTTTGAATCATCTATTTTATATCCGCGATTACCGCATATGTATCAAGCAATTGGTAATATAAATATGATGTATGGATATATAAATCAAGAGTTAACAAAGAATTTAGGAAATGAAGATTTATGTAAATTAGAAAAAATGTATATTAAATTGTTTAATTATCAATGTGCTCCGGAAAAGAAGAGTATAATACAACAATTTGTACCAGTAGTCATTCAAAACACGCAAATTAATCCAAATGATTTAAAGATAAAGAGTAAAGAAGATTTAATAAAGGAAAAGCGACAAAAAACATTTATGAAGAATGATGCTCCTATGGCCGATGATGTAGTCAATAAGATAGATTTTTCTGTTGGCGGTTCATCTGATATAGGAGATGACCCAAATATGTTAAAAACAATATCGATATCGAATCAACGAAAAGCTCAAAGAACATATGAATCACCTGTTGTTGATGATCGTGTTGAAAATGAGGTTGTATCAAAGGTATTAAAACGTGAAGAGTTAGAGAAGTTACGAGAAGAAAAGAAGAATGCGAAAATGAAGGCATTTATGGATTTGATACCGATGAAAAAGGAAGAACCAACTCTAATAGCGAATCAATCAAATCAAGGACAAAAGCATATATTTGATTATTTACAAAAGGAGGAAAAGCCAGCGGAAATGGTTACAATTAATTTATCAAAAAAATATGTTCATTCAATGAGTGAAGATTAAAATATGGATATAAAATAAAAATTATTTATAATCTGAAGTATTATAAATAATAAAAAATATAAAGTATAAATAGTCATATACTAATATTTTTATAAAAATAGAATATGGATAAAAAAGGAGATTATTCAATAATAACTCAAAGTATAATAAAATATATAAATCAGATATATAAATTATCTTTATATGGATATGAAATAATACCATTATTATTAATTATAACAAGTATCATATTTATCTTTTTATATACATATCATAGTTTATATAGAGTAAATCGAAAATTATTTTTACCCAATGAAAAAGTAGAATATGCTTTTGATAGTAAACGTAATATACCAAAAATAGTATTTTATGTAATCACTTCGATTACTATTTTAGGATTATTTGTGATTTATTATAAAATAAAAAATAAAGATAAAGGAGATTTATTTACATCACCATTAGCGTTATACTTTTTAGCACTATGTCCAATCATATTTGTATTAGCCGTAGTAGGATTTTTTATATTTCAAAGTAAAATTATAACTTTCGCGGATTCAAAGGATATGAAAAATGGTATATTAGCGTGTGGTATTATTATTTATTTTTGTATATTCAATATGTTTATATATAGTAATAAAAAGATAGAGTTTAATGAAAGTTTAATGTATATATTTGGATTTTTAATTGTATTTACAATGATACATTTTATGTATTTACTATCAATGGCTAATACATTAACAATACAAATGAGTAGTGATAAATTTGATACATTATCAAAAATATGTTTATTAGGTAAAAAGAATAATATAGAAACGACTCCATATAAAAAAGGTAAAAAGAAATGTGAATGTGTAGATGAAAGTTTTCAATGTTTAGTAGAAAATTATGATTCATTTATATCAAATTTTTCGGAAGTAGAACACTTTTCATTATTTGGTGGAAATAATCAATCTTCATCCATGGAAGCTGTAAAATCGGATATAAATAAAATTCCAGAAGAAGAGTATATAAAAAATGTAGTAAATGAAATAACCACGGAAGAGGAAGAAAAAATAGGTGAAGATTTAAAATATATGTATGATATACCCATACAATATTATAATAATAAAACGGAACAATTTGAGGATTTATGTATTCGTGATTTTTATTATTTAGGTTCATATTATTCATATTTAGCAAGTAGTCCAGAGCATGGAACACCAAGTTTAGATGCTTTAAAAGGTGTTATAAATGATTTTCATTGTAGAATTATTCATTTAGATATATATTCATCATTACCAGATGCTCCATACTCATCATCGGCAAATCCAGTAGTGCGATGTAAAAATATGAGTGCAGATGGGAAAGTATTAAAATTAGAAGATTGTTTAAAATTAATTTCAAAATATGCTTGGAATGAAAATGAAAAGTCGTTACCGTTATTTTTATATTTACGATTTAATGATATGAATAATAAATATATTTATCAAAAAACATATCAATATATAGATGAATATTTAGGTAAATATTTAGTAGATAAAATATATGGATTTAATGAGCGAAATCATTTATTTCCAGTAAGTAGTTTACCAATGAAAGAAGCCTTTGGAAAAGCATTAATATTAACAAATGTATATCCAACATATACAATATTAGATGAAATTATAAATTGTAATGTAGAAGATAAATTAAGTTCGATAAAATTAAAAGAATTTAAGAAGGATTATGTAGTATATGATGAGCGTGGATTATTAATTGATTATACAAAAAATGATTTAATTACGGATAATCGAAAAAATATAAATTTTTATTATACACTTCCAAATGAATCGTATAAGGATGATGCTAAATCGCAATCAAAAGCGGGATTATTTAATCCAAATTTCAACGAAATAGCAAAATATGGTGGTCAAAGTGCATTAAATTATGTATATGTTCCAGATAATAATATGAATAATACATTACGATTTTTCAAAATGTATCCAAGAGAAATTATATTAAAAGACCCATTTTTAAGATTTATGAATGTAAAAGAAGAAGTAGTAACACCATCCACAACAAGTGATTTAACACCACCAACAGAAACACAAGGTGCTATAAGTGAATTAGTTTCATATAATCCAACATTTGGATAATTATATAGAATATAAAATAAAAAAAATAAATATTATTATATTTTATAATAATATGAACTTTTATCTATTTATATAATAGTAGATTTTTAAAAAATGAATCAAAAAATAAGAGAAAATAATAATGATAATAATTTTTTTATGTCAGGGTCAACATCATTAAAAAATAACAAAAATAAAAATAAAGGATTTTTTGAAACAATATTTGGTACTAAAAATAATAAAAATCGTGTAAATAATCATGTTGTATTAAATAATCAACCTAAAAATAATGTTGTATTAAATAATCAACCTAAAAATAATGTTGTATTAAATAATCAACCTAAAAATAATGTTGTATTAAATAATTTACCTAAAAATCGTAACTTATTAAATAATCAACCTAAAAATCGTAACTTATTAAATAATCAACCTAAAAATCGTAACTTATTAAATAATCAACCTAAAAATCGTAACTTATTAAATAATCAAGAAGAAAGATTAAATTTAGAGAATAATTTAAAGAATAATTTAAAGAATCATTTAAATTTATTAAATAATCAAAGAAAATTAAATAATGAAAATAAATTAAATAATCAAAGAAGATTAAATAATATAAATAATAATCATTTAGATGAATTAAATATGATGCAAAGACCATTTTTAGCAAATGAATCAAATGAAATAAATGAAAATAAAAAAAATAAAAATAATTTAAAAAAAGTAATGAATTCAATTGAAAAAGTTAAAGAAGAATTATTAGGTAGAATTAATAAATTAAATAATGAAATAAAGAATGGTAATAAAAAAATAGTAGATGAATTAAAAGATACAATTAATGATTTATATAAAATGATATATGATATATATAAAAATAAAAATATAACAAATAAAAATAAAAATAAAATATTAAATGATATCACAAATAATTTAAATAAAAACAAAGAATTTTTAAATGTTTCAAATAATATATTAGAAGAAAATAATAAATTATTAAATCAGAATAATCAATTATTAAACGAAACGAATAAATATAGAAATATTGGTGAAATACCCTTAAATATAGAAGAAGAGGAAGAAGAAGAAGTAATACCAAATCTTATATTACCAAATCATAAAATCAATAATATTATAAAAAAAGAAAATGAAGAATCTAATAAAAGTTTATCAAACATCATAATAAATGAAAAACTTGGTAAAAATAATCATAACGAAGAAGATAAAGTTGATAATAATGAAAATAAAGTAAATGGTAATGAAAATAAAGTTAATGGTAATGAAAATAAAGTAAATGAAAATGAAAATAAAGTAAATGAAAATAAAGTAAATGAAAATAAAAATAATAAAATTGAAATAAAAAATGAAAGTTTAAGTAATATGGAAGAAGGAAAAGTAAATTCAAAATCAAAACGAGTAAATCGTTCAAAAAAAATAATGGCAATGTTAAAAACAATTAATACTATTCCATTAAATGATGCAAAAAAACGTTTAAATAATTATAATTCGATTGTTGAATAATCAAATAATTATTATAAATTTCTTAACAAATAAATAATTTGTTAAGAAATAATCTTTTAATAAATAAAAAATGTAATATATTTTATATGCGTTGTTTGAAAGTTTCGCGTTTTACAAATTGTGAATTTTTAAATTTTTCTTTAGGTTTTATTTTTTTAGAATCTTTCTCTTCCTTATCTTCTTTCTCTTCATTATTGTTGATTAATTCAAAATTTTCTTGTTTATAATAAGATGAAATAGCTAATGTAAGAATTAATAATATAGAAATTGTAATATTTTTATTAGCAATACCAACAATAATAAGTAATATAATTAAACGAATGATTGTATTATTAAATACGGGTGATAAATATAAGTTGTAATCAATAAATAAACCAGAATTATAAATAACTAAAATAGTAATTACAATAATTTTAATATATAAATGGTCGAAAAGATTATATAAAGAAGAACCAACTTTTTCTAAATTTTTTTTAATAGAATCCATTTGAATGAAATTATTCTAATATAGATAAATATAAAATATAAACATTTAATAATAAAAATATAAAAAAAGAGTAAATAAAAAAAATAGAAATATATATCAGAAAATAGTTATTTTAATATACATCGAATATATAGTTATATAAATATAAAATGAATCAAAATATTTGGGGACCTCACTTATGGTTTTCTTTACATACTATTTCTTTTACATATCCATTAAAACCGAAAGATAATGATAAAGCAAATTATAAAGCTTTTTTTACGGAATTACAACACGTTATTCCGTGTAGTGTTTGTAAAAAGAATTATATAAGACATTTAAAGGAATTCCCTGTAAATGACCATTTAAATAGTCGAAAAGATATTGTTTATTGGGTTATTGATTTACATAATATGGTAAATAGTGAAACGGGTAAACGCGTATTAAGTTATGAAGAAGCATTAAAACGATATAGTGATGTTTATAAAAAGAAAATAATATTAACATCTGAAAATGATGTAGGAGAAATGGAATGTAAAAATGGCACGTGCGATGATGATAATTATGATTACAATACAAATTATATAATTTATATAATTGGAATTATGATACTTGCATTTTTGATATATACATTTCATAAAAAATATAAAATAAAAATTATTCAAAAATAAAAAAAATCTAATGGTAAATTTCAACACGTTTTTTCAAGATTTGATATTCAACCATATTTAATTCATCAGTACCTTTGTAAACATTTAACTCAATATCAATATTTTTTAATGATTTTTTGAAATCATTAAATTGTGTACATTTTTCAAAGGATGTATATTTAAGGTGATGAAAATGTTTTTTATCCAATGTAATATTTACTTTTGGATTTTGCGTATTTACACCATTGTTTATTGCTTTTGTTATTTCTTGAATAAAATAATTACATTCATTACAAAGTTCTTGATTGAATTTTTCTTGATTATCATTTTTTGGTAACATATTTTTTTTATCTAATATTGAATTTATAGAAGTTATAATAGCTTCTTTTGATGGTAAAGAAAAAGAAGTATTTGGCATTTTAGAAAATAAATTTTTAATCATTTATATAATATATGATATAAATGATTATATAAAATATTCTTTATATTAAAATATAAAAATAATTTATTTTTTTAAAAAATTTTTTAATAAATTTTGAAAAAGGAAAAATATACTTTTTAGCGAATTATGATTATTAATAATAATATTACGTTTTTCAATATCATATTCGCGTATAATATCAAGAGCTTCATTAAAATTATTCCATTGAATATTACTAATTTCAATTTTCTGTAATTCATTTTGTTGGTCAACTTTTAAATCAACTTTTTTACATATTTGGCTAATATAATAAATATTTTTATATTTAATATTATTCATTCCCATAAAAAGTTCATCAAGGGGTGATAAATTAATAATTTGATATTCATCATGTTTAATAGATGTTTCTTCTCTAAATTCACGATGAGCACAATCAATATTTTTTTCTTTTAAATTTCGTCGTCCTTTTGGAAATCCCCATTCAGGTAAATTATATTTATATTTAGCATTTTTAATTAATTTTTGTAGTGAATATTCCATATTCAATTCATTTTTTTTTATAGTTAAACCATTTTTTAATAAATAAAATTTTTGACTTGACACATTCATTTCTTTTTCACGATTAATCTCACTATCTGTAATATACCACAATTCATCCCATAATTGTTGAAAAGGTAAAGTTATAAGTCTATTTCGTTCATCATTTGTCATATATTGAATCATATTATTGATATAATCAACATTATCTAAATCATATTTTCCGCGTATAATTTCAACATATGAAAAAGAATATTTTCTTTGAACCATTAAATATTTAATAATTTTATCATAATTTGTTTCATTTACACTTTTAATATTGTCATATATTTTATTTAATTTAGGTAATTCATCATTATGTATATTTATATCGGATGCTTGAAATTTTTTAATATAATAAATCATATCATTAAAATAAACAGGTGTAAATAAGACACATATAATACCAACACTCGTAATAGGATATATACATTTTTTGTAATTATGTCCATATTTTCCACAATTTGTACAAAATATTTTTTTTTGATTATAATGATTAAAAGATAATATATTTTTATTTACTTTATAATTATTTATTTTTTCTTTATCATCCATTTTATTATATTCATCATCAGCATCATCAATACCATATATTTCATCATTTTCATTTAAAAAATCATTTTCATCCATATCACTTACGGAAGAAGAAAGTAATTTTTCAAAATTATTTTTTTCTTTTTTATTTGAAACATTTTTTTTGAATTCATTTTGATTATTTATATAATATTCTAAATAATAATCATCTGATTTATATGAATTTATAATATTATGTTCATCGTTATTATCATTATTATTATGATTATTCATTTTTATATGAATGATATTATATTCATATAATATAAAAATATCTTTATATCAAAAATATTAATATTTTAATAAAATATTATATTCGTTGATTTTATGAAGAAATTAAAAAATATGAAAAAATAATATTACTATTAAATAGATTTTATATATTTTTTTTAATGAAATTCAAAATATTAAAAAAAAATAACAAAAATATAAAAAATAATAAAAATATAAAAAAGAAATTAGTAAAAAATAAAAAGGATGATAAAATTACTTCTTCTTCTTCATCTGCATCTTTTCGTTCAAAATCATTACATTCGAATTTATCATCAACACCAGAATCATCATCATCTTTAAAATTTTCTTATTATCCAGAAATAAGTGATGAAGATTTTTATGAACGAATTTATACAAAAAAAGAGTTTCATAATTTTTTAGTAAAAGACCGTCCTCGTGCTGATAAAAGTGTATGTAATCCGAAAGAGTTTATTCCCAAACCACATCAACAATTTTTACGTAATTTTATATCACCAGATACACCTTATAATGGTATTTTATTAGTACACGGTACGGGTAGTGGTAAAACGTGTACTGCAATTACAATTGCAGAGAATTTTAAAGATTTAGTTAAAAAGATGGATAAAAAAATAATAGTAATAACAACATTACCTAAAAATTTCCAAAAAGAATTATATAGTGAACGAAAAGAGTTAAAAAAACAGAGTCCAGAAGATATTGTTCAATGTACAGGACGTGATTATGAATTAGGTATTGAAGGAAAGTCATTAACACGTGAACAAAAACGGAAGGAAACGATGAAAAAAATATATAATTATTATAAATTTTATGGTTATAAGGAATTTGCAAATGATATTATGAAAAATACAAATTTTTGGAAAGGAGATGAAGAAGATTTAAATGAAGCAATAAAAAATTATATTTCAAATAATTTTGACAATACAATATTAATTATTGATGAAGTTCAAAATATTAAAACGGATGTAAGTGGTGATTTAAAAAAATCCATTCAACCATTATTAAAATCGATTATTAAACACGCTAAAAATTTAAAACTTATATTGATGAGTGCTACACCTATGTTTGACCGTCAAGATGAAATCATATATTTAATGAACTTACTTTTAATTAATGACGGTAGAGAAGAAATAGAAAAAGATGATATTTTTAATAAAGATCAAACATTAAAAAATGGTGCTTCTGAAAAATTAAGGTCTGTTTTTAAAGGGTATATTTCATATATTCGTGGTGAAAATCCAGATAGTTTCCCAATGAAATTTTTTCCAAGTAATGCTATAACAAATCCAAATGTTGAATATGATATGGGTGGAAATAAAATAGATAAAACGAAAAAAATACAATATACTCCTATTGTTCAATGTCCAATGAGTGGTATACAATATAATACATATATGAATCAGTTAGAAAAGATTACAAAAGAAGGTAAATTAAAAAGTAAAAATGATGAAATGAATACGGAAGAAGAGTTTGAAGAAGTTGTAAATAATACTTTATCATCATCAACTTCTAATTCAAAATCACAATCAAATTCAAATGAAACAAATAGTTCAATGGAACGAGATTTAGGGAAAAATGTAGAATTAATTGACAAAGGTGGTATGAGTATATATCGTGATTTATTAAATATTTCAAATATAGTATTTCCAGTAGAAGATTCAGAAATAGGTACTTATGACAAGAAAGGTTATAGTGAAAGTGATGATGGAACGGGTGGTTTTTATAAAGTAAAGAAAGAAGGTAAAAAACGTTCTATTGTTAAATTTAGATATCAAAGTCACGGAATATTTGATAAAGATACAAAGAATGAAGCACCTTTTTTAGATGCGAAACACTTGAATAATTATAGTACAAAATTTTCCCAAACATTAGATTCAATTGTAAATAGTGTTGGTTTAAATTATGTATATTCAACATATATTGATTCTGGTGCTCTTCCATTTGCACTCATGTTAGAACAAAATGGTTTTGAACGTTATACAACCGATAGTGAAACAGAATTATTAGAATATCCTCCGAATAAAGTAGGTGGTGGAGGTAAACGATTACGTATTTGTTATAAATGTGGTAAGCAAGCAAATCATGAGAATCATACGAATCAAAAATTAAAAGAGCATCACGTATTTCGTGTAGCAAAATATATATTATATTTTGGTGAATCACGAGATGGTTTAATCAAGGTTCAAAAAGAAGATGCTGTAGCTCAATTTATTTCACCAAATAATCGATATGGTGAAGAAATTAAAGTATTTATTGGTACTCGTGCTACGAGTGAAGGTTTAGATTTTAAAATGATTCGTCAAATTCATATTTTACAACCGTGGTATAATTTATCACGTCATGAACAAATTATTGGACGAGGTATTCGTAGTTGTAGTCATATAGAATTACCAGCAGAAGAGCGAAATGTAACAATATATCAATATGCAGTAACAGAAGGTATTAAAAGTAAAAATGAAACAGTAGATTTATATTATTATCGTATTGCTGAAAATAAGGATATCATTATTAAAAAGATTATGCGTATTATGAAGGAAAGTGCGGTTGATTGTAATTTTTTCAAAAAACAAAATGTAATATTAGATGAAAGTGAAAAAGTAGATCAAAAATTACCAAATGGAAAAGTAATTAAAGTAACATTTGCGGATAAAGCATATTCATCCATGTGTGATTATATGGGAAATTGCGATTATCCTTGTAATTGGGTACCTGACCCTAAAAAGAAATATAAAATCAATGAAGATACATATAATATATATTTTGGTAAACAAAATATTGAAGAAGCAAAAAGATATGTAAAAGAATTATTTCATTATGGATTTAATTTTATATTAAATGATATTGAAAAATATTTTAAAGTGCGTGCACCATATATTGAAGAAATTTTTATATATAAAGCATTAGATGAATTGGTTGATAATAAAAATGAAATTATATTAGATATGTATAAACGCAAAGGTTATTTAATATATCGTGGTAATCATTATATATATCAACCATTCGATTATGAACGAGAAGATTTATTAATGATGTATAGAAAATTCCCACAACCACATTTTCCAAGTAAAGTTGATTTAGATAAATATAATTATGATTATGAACCACGTGAAGTGAAAGAAGGTAAAAGTAATAAAATAATAAATGCAGGAGATAAAATAAAAATTTATAATCATATTATTAATAAAATAATGGATATAAAAGAAAAATATTCATTTATTGATTCAACGAATTCAGATGAATTTATATATTCCATTATAAATATGACAATCGATAAATTAAATATGGATGAATATCATTATTTTATTCAAATCTTAATTACATATATACATAATGATAAATTAGATGAATTAAGTAAAAAAATAATTGAATGTATAAATCAGAAATTAATATATTTTAATCGAAATGTACAAGTATCAAGTAAAAAAGAAAATATATTAAATAAAAAGAGTATTATAGGTTATATATATAATAATATTTATTATGTAGTGGATAGTATTAATGAAAATAGTATGAAATTAAGTATAAAAAAGAATAAAGAGTTTAAATTTGTAGAAGCATCAAAAGATTTAAGTTATAAAATTGAAAAAATGAAAGAATTACAAAGCAAAGAAAGTAAAAATCAAACATCTCATATTGATAAACGTCCCAAAAATATTATTTATGGTAAAATGGAATGGGATAAAAAGAAAGAGTATCGTGTATTTATGATTGTTGATAAATCTGTTGAAGAGCATATATTAACAAAAAAGAAAGAAAAATCAGGTCGTGCTACCATTAAAGGTATGGTTTGTAAATCATTTGGTAGACCACGTCTTAAAGAAGAAATTTGGAAAAAACTAAATATTCCAAATAGCAAAAATAGTAAAGAAAGTATTGAATTTTTATGTACTGCTATTGAATTATATCTTCGTTATAAACAAGAGAAAGAAAAAGATAATGCAAATGGTAAAGTTTATTTTCAACGTTAAATAAAAATATAAAAATATAAAAAAGTTAAAAAACAAAGTGTGTTAAAAAACAAAGTGTGTTAAAAAAATATAAAATTTTTATAATCATATATTATTATAAAAATGGAAAGTGAAAATTATAAAATCATATATATTACAGGTGGTTTAGGTTTTATTGGAATCAATTTAATTTTTAAACTTCTTGAAGATCCATTTAACTTAATCTTTGTTTTAGATAATGAAGTATATGGAAGTCGTCAAAAAGTATTACAAAAATCTGGTTTAATAAATCACGATCGTGTAAAAATAAGTTATTTAAATATTTGTAATACTAGCACATTATTTGAAAATATAGAATTAGACCAATCTATTTATAAATTTAATAAAATTAATGAAATTTATCATTTAGCCGGTATTGCTTCACCCATATGGTATAAAATATATCCTGAAGAAACATTAGATGTTTCTTATATTGGTACTAAAAATATATTTCATCTTGCTAAAAAATATAATTCAAAAGTATTAATTTGTTCTTCTTCTGAAGTATATGGTGACCCCGAACATTCACCACAAAATGAAACGTATTTTGGAAATGTAAATCCTTATGGTGAACGTTCGTGTTATGATGAAGGAAAACGCATTATGGAAAGTTTAGCATACACATTTCAACAAAAATATAATTTAGATATTAAAATAGTAAGAATTTTTAATACATATGGTCCTTATATGAATATTGATGATGGTCGTGTTATTCCATCTTTTATTAAAAGTTATTTACAAAATAAACCTATTACTATTTTTAATAATGGAACCCAAACTCGTTCTTTTAATTATGTAGATGATACCATAAATGGTATGATACAATTAATGGCTAGTAATGTAATAGAACCCATAAATATAGGAAATGATAATGAAATTAGTATATTACATTTTTATGAAATTATGAAACATATTATAGAAGCACAATTTCCAAAATATCATAAAGAAAAGAAAGAAATAGTATATGGTATAAGTGATAAAGATGACCCAAAATTACGAAGAGCTGATTTAACAAAAGCGCAATCTTTGTTAAATTATGAAATTAAAACAAATTTAGAAAGTGGTTTAATAAAAACGATAAATTATTTTATTGAATATAGTGATTGTTAAGCACTACGTTTTTTAATTTTAGTAGTATCTTTTTTATAATTTATTATTTTAATTTATTTATTTAATGCTGTATATTTAGAAACTTTTTTTGATTTCTTAACTTTTTTAACTTTAGAAATTTTTTTAACACTTTTCTTTACAGATTTCTTACTACTTTTCTTTACAGATTTCTTTAATGATTTTTTAGATTTACGCCATTTTTGTAAAGCTTTTACATCGCAATCAAATTTAGCATAAAGTTTAGGATTACGTTTATTATAACTACGTAATACTACAATGCGTTTTAATACGGAAGCATAAGATAACTCTTTCACAGCACGTTTTAATTTACTTAAACGCTTTGAAGAAGTTAATTTTGTAGAATAACCATATTTAGCAAATTCATCATTTTTTAATTTGGGTAATACACGTTTTTTAGAAGGAGTTCTACCTTTAGCACCTTTATCAGGTGTACAATGTGATTTAACACGAATTCCGGATTTCTTTTGATAAGAACGAATAAGTATTTCATTTTTTTTACATTTTACTCCTCCACTAAATTCTTTCTTCGTTGAACAACTCATTTTTAGTTTCTAATATAATATAATATTTTTATTTTTTTTTATATAAAAATTTATTTTTTAATAAAATATAAAAAATGATTTTTAAAAATAAACGAATATAAAGAAGTTAAGTATAATAAAAAGTATATAATAAAATAAAAAATTTAAATTCTTTTAATAAAAAATATTTTATTAAAAAATGGAATTATTTAACTTATGTGGTAAAAATACAAATATTATAAAAGATGAAGAGCTTAAAAATGAAATAATCAATTCCATTAAAAATATTGGTACATATAATTTAGATTCAAAATATTCTCAATTTCTTAATTTTAAAAATGTAAATCAATTAAAAAATAATGAATTTAGAGTAAGTATCTCTACATTTGGTAAGAAGTATAATTTATATTTAAAAAATATAAATAATAAAAATTATTGTATATTTATAAATAAAAAGACAAATCAAATGATATTAGGTAAATTTACATTTGCAATTTCATTATTTGAAGGAACATTATTTGATGGTGAATTAATTAAAAATAGTAGAAATGAATGGTTTTTTATGGTCAATGATTTAATTTATTATGAAGGTACAAATATAGTAACATATGATTTTGAAACTCGTTATAAAAAAATGAAACATATTATTGAACAACAATATAAGTATGATAAAAATAGCCAATGTAAAATATTGATTAAAAAATATGTTGAATTAAAATATATAAATAGTTTAATCAAAGATTATATTTCACAATTATCATTTAAATGTAGTGGAATCTATTTTAAAGATATTGATAATTTTGGTATTAACTATACATATATTTTCCCAGAATGTCGTACAGATACTCGTATTTTAAATAAAGAGAAAGAAGAAGATGAAAAAACAAAAACCATTGAAAAAATAGAAGAAAATAAAAATATTGATTTCTTATCCATATTAGAAAATGAATGTACGGTAGTTTCCTTTAATAAAGAAGAAGACGAAGTATCTCCGTCTTCCGAATATAGTTCAGTTTATAACAATACATCGTCTTATAATAATACATCGTCTTCTATCAATACTTCGTATTGTAATAATACATCATCTTGTAGTAATACATCGTCTTCTATCAATACTTCGTATTGTAACTTTATGATTAAAAGTACGCATATGCCAGATATTTATGAATTATATTGTAAGAGTCCATGTGGAAATATAGAAAAACATGGATATGCTTCCATTCCAAGTATGGAATGTAGTAAAATGATGAGAAAGTTATTTGAAAATAAAAATGATATTATAATGAAATGTAATTATAATAAAATATTTAAAAAATGGATTCCTATCGAAGAAACAAATAATAGTATTGACCATTTACATAAAATAAATAAAGTGAAAGTGTATGTTGAAAATATTGAAGAAGAAGAAATTTAATTTATTAAATATTATTTTATTTTTTGCTATTATTGAATAATTTCTTTATAAAATATAGTATGTATTATATTTTTTAAATGCCAATTGATTATACAAAAGATTTTATGGCGGCTGCCGAAAGAAATAGTTTATTAGAAATAAAACCGGGTTCAATGTCAGGTGGTGGAAAAGGTTTAATATCAGGAGGAGGATATGTTGGCGTTGCATTTCTTCCACAACGTCCAATTGGAGGAATGATGGGACGAATGAGCTATGGGCCTGAATGTACACCAATGTTTAAAGGCGAATTATTAAAAGGAGGTGCTAAAAAAAAGAAAAGTCAATACGTGAAAAAAGAAAAAGATTGTGATTGTGAAGAAGATTTGGATCTTAGTGAATTAGGTCGTTTATTTAAAATGCAACACGGTGGAATGAGTGGTGGAGCTTTAGTAACACAATTTTCAGCTATTTCACAAGTAGCACCATTATTTGCATCAATGCCAATAAATAGTATCATAGCAATTATTATTTTAATTTTTGGTCATAGTTATGCATTAACTTATGGTGAAAGTAAAATAAAGAAAACACATAAAAGTAAGAGTATGAGTGGAGGTGGTTTACCGCTATTTTCTCAAATATTAACACCATTAGGTAGTTCAAATTTAATAGCAATTGCATCATTATTATTATTACATTATTTTGCGGTAAAACGTAAAAAGATGGAATATGGATTACGTGGTGGAGGAATAAAGAGTGAATTACAAGCTTCCATATTTGAAAATGAAATGAAAATACACGAAATGCTTGGTGGAAATAAAATATATAAATCGCTTCAAAGTATCTTTTTAGGAACAAATCCAAACAAAGAAATAAGTGGTGGTAAAAAAGATGTAACAAAAAAGAAATTAGAAAGTGCGATAGCTCCCATGAATAAAGATAAATATATAGCCATTGGAATTATGAGTTTGTTAAAAAGTTTATTTACAAACTTTTATTATACCATTTATAAAAATAATAAGAAATCAGCATCTTATTATTCAAAGAAAACATATATACTTTTTAAAAAAATATTTGATGTTATAGCTCCTATTTCTGTAGCATTATATTTAAAAAAAAAGTAAAAGTATAAAAATGAAAACAAAAAAAGTTTCTAAAAAATGAATTATTTCACAACTTTATGGGCTCCAGAGAAGAAGAAAGTATCAGCGACTCTAGATGAGAGTCAACAAAATTAAAAATATTATTTTTTACTCTTTAATTCAGGTAACACTTTATTAAGTATTACCTTTAATTTGTCGTTTTTATTCATAACATCGTCCATATAATTAGCAGAATTAGGATAACGTGTTAAAATAATTGTTTGTGTACGTAATATTGAAAATCCATCATTATATTTATAATATTGAATCGATACTGTTTCAGACGGAGATTTATTTACTAATACAGATGATGGTGTAATTTGATTTTTAAATAAACCGAGCTCTTGATTATCAATCGAAATAATAATATCATTTTCACTAACATAGTTTGCTAAATCTGAATTTGGATTAATACTTGTTACAAAAGCACCACGATAAAGATTATTATCGACTCCGATATATGAAACTAAATAACGCGGTATTTGAATAAGTATAGCACCTAATGCTCCATAAATTCTTGAACCATTGTTTAATATAAATTTATGATTCGATGTTGATGGTATAGTAAGTGAATTATTGGAAGCAACAAAATTAGAACGAACTGGTCGACCAGCTAAATCATAAGATATAATTTGATTCACAATATCTTGAGCAATATGTTGAGCTACACCACCACCTAATTGACTTGAACCATCCATTCCATAATTTGTTAAAGCAATAACCTGACCAATTGAATTTAATAAAGGACCACCACTATTTCCACCAATAATAGTTCCATCAGTTAATACAGATTCAACATAAAAAGCAGGGAATTCTCCATTATATTTATTATTTCGCACAATACCTGAAACAAAAGAATCTTCATCAACACCTGCAGGATTACCTAATACAAAAACGCGAGACCCAATAGGTGTTTGACGAGATTTTCCCCAAGATAAAAACTGTTGATTAGTTAAACCATCCATTTTTAAAACGGCAATATCACACATTTGGTCATATCCAACTAAACGGGCTTGAAATACTCTATGCACACCATTTACTTTATTTACATTGGATACAGAAACGTGAAATTCAACACAAGGATCATAACGTTGAGTTGTTTCATTAAAAGTATCTGATAATACACAATGAGCAGCAGTTACCATATAACCAGTTGCTGTTACAAAAAATCCACTACAACTATAAATATTATCATTTGCATCAATTGCGTTAAATGAAGAGCAAGCATCATAAGAATTTGCATAAACAACAGAAGGTGAAATTGTATTATAAAAAATCATTGAACGAATTTTTTTATCAAAACCATATAGTGACAAATCAGGAATATCATCAGTAATAACCATACTATTACCAGTTAAATTTAATCCATCATAAACAATAATATAACGATTGCTTGTTAATTTAATAGAAGAAAAAGAGTTATTATTTGTAGCTAAATTATTGGTTTGAGAAGAATAATTAAAAGCACTTCCAGTAAAATTTTTATTTTTGTAAAATGATGCCATTATTTATATATTAATATATTAGATAAATAATAATCTTACCAAAATAATAAATGGATTATAAAATAAATATATTACTTTTATTACTTATCATATTTTTATATAAACTTTATGATACATATACTTTACAAGAAACTTTTTTAAACAATAATGAAAATATAGATAATAATATAAATCATACATATGGATTGGATAAACGATGTGATTTAGAAAATCCAAAAGCAATATTACCAAATGAATTATTAGTAAAATCAAATAAAGATCAACTTTATAAAAATCCAAAATATAATATAAAATATAACAAAGGTTTTAAAGATAATGGATTTTTAAGTAATTCTATTCAATATACAAAATACGATGATAAAAATAATATATCAAAAATTATTTTTTATAAAAATAAATGTGTAAATAAATGTTTTAATAAATGTTTTAAAAATTGTATGAATAAATACATTGATTTAGATAGAGAAATATTAAAAGTTCCTCTTTACATATATCCAGAATTATATTATCATCCATTAGATGAACCAAACTAAAGATTATCTATTTTTTATAAAAATATTTATATATTAAAATATTATATATATAATAGTGATTATATATAATTAAATGAATGGTATGCCAAAAGATATAAATGTATCTGCTTTACAAGCTAAAATGGGACAAATGAATCTAAGTGCTTTACAAGGGCAAATGCCAAAAGGAATGAATCTAGGTGCTTTACAAGCTAAAATGGGACAAATGAATTTAGGTGCTTTACAAGGTCAAATGCCAAGTGGAATGAATTTAGGTGCTTTACAAGGTAAAATGGGACAAATGAATGTAGGAACTTTACAAGGTCAAATGTCAAGTGGAATGAATGTAGGAGCTTTACAAGGTCAAATGCCAAGTGGAATGAATGTAGGAGCTTTACAAGGTCAAATGCCAAGTGGAATGAATGTAGGAGCTTTACAAGGTCAAATGGGACAAATGAATCTAAGTGCTTTACAAGGGCAAATGCCAAGTGGAATGAATGTAGGAGCTTTACAAGGTCAAATGGGACAAATGAATCTAAGTGCTTTACAAGGGCAAATGCCAAAAGGAATGAATCTAGGTGCTTTACAAGGTCAAATGCCAAAAGGAATGAATTTAGGCGCTTTACAAGGTAAAATGGGACAAATGAATCTAGGTGCTTTACAAGGTCAAATGCCAAAAGGAATGAATTTAGGCGCTTTACAAGGTAAAATGGGACAAATGAATCTAGGTGCTTTACAAGGTCAAATGGGACAAATGAATTTAGGAGCTTTACAAAGTAAAATGGGACAAATGAATCTAGGTGCTTTACAAGGTCAAATGCCAAAAGGAATGAATTTAGGCGCTTTACAAGGTCAAATGCCAAAAGGAATGAATGTAGGAGCTTTACAAGGTCAAATGCCAAAAGGAATGAATGTAGGAGCTTTACAAGGTCAAATGCCAAAAGGAATGAATGTAGGAGCTTTACAAGGGGAAGTAAGTGAAATGCCTGAAGGAGTGGATCAAATTAAAGATTTAATGAAAATATTTGATATATTTAAACCAGAAAATATAAATAATATTATTGCAAAATTGCGAATGATAAATAATAAAAAGTTTAATTCAATTAATGAATTAATAAATATTGGTAAAAGTAAAAAATTTCAATTAGTTAAATTAAAATATGTTGCTAAATTTGTAAACTCTTTAGAAGAAGAAGATATAAATAAATTTATAGCATCTTTAACATCATCTTTACCAGTACCTAAAGTAAATGGAGTAAATCCAAATAATGCTTTACATTCAATGGGTTTGGGAAATTCAATGAATATAGATATGTATACAATAAAAGATATTACATCTATATTTATGGATATAAATGATGAAATGTATAATTTAATACAAGATTTAGTAAATGATCAAATAAAATTAGTTAAAAAAGCACAAAAAATGGGAATGATGACGGAAGGAATCGATGTGCGATTAATACCAAAATTATTAAATATATTAGACCAATTAAGTATGGCTAATTTAGATAAAATTATTAATTTAGCAACCACAAAGTTTGGAGTAGCTATTCCAGTGCGTGGATTTCAAATTAAATTATTAGTAAAAAGTTTAAAAATAGTATTTCCATTAAAAAATCAGGCAAAATTAACAAATAATATTAAAGATGAAATGAGAACTTTTATAATATTTAATGATTTAAGTAACGAAAATAAAGGAGCAATAAATCAATTTAAACGAAAATTAAAAGAAAAAGAATTTATAAATAAATTAAGTGCACCGTTATTAAAAAATAATCAAATAAGTGATAATTTAAAAAGCCATAAAAGTATATGTTTATTACTTATTTTGTTAATTAATTCTTTTTATTTAACACATAATATAAAATTATTTGATATAGATAAAATAAAAAGTATATATGGTGCTCAAAGAAAGAGTAATCCAAATATAACTTTAGAAGATGTTAAAAAGAAATTAAAAAGCCAAATTGTTGATATTTACAAACGATTTTTATTTACCAAAGGAATCATTTTATTATTATCAAAATATGCGTTAGAATATTATTCAGAGCCAAAATATAATCATCGTTTTTATAATATATTATTTCATATGGTTTATTCATTGAATCAAACAAATAATGTATTAAACATATATCATCCAGAATTTGATTATCAAATATATTTAAAGAGTATTCAAAGTGAAACCTTTAAAAAGAATATACAATCATATGATTTAGAATCAAATGTAGAAAATATATATAAAATCATTTTAAACAATCATTCATTAAAATTAAATAATGTAATGAATACTATTTATGAAAATGTTTTTAAAAATAAGGATTATAAAAGTACTATATTAGAATCAAATCGTTTTCATACTTCTTCTTTTATTGATTTTTTTAACAAAATAATAAAAAAGAAATACATTGCATATGTTTCTGATGAAAATGTATCTACATTACGAATAAATAGGAGTGTTAATATTACACAACCTGTATATTTTTCATTACATGAATTATCATTATATGATTATAATCGTGTAAATAAATTTATATTACGCGCAAATTTAGATTTAGTAAATGAAAATGAAGAAAATGAAGAAAATGAAAATAATAATCAAGCACGTGTTAAATATACAAAAGAAGAGTTAAATGAATTAACAGCATTAATTAAAAAGAAAATGTATAACAATAGTGAACTAAATAAAATTATACGAAATAAAAATAATTCGATATATAATAGTGTCGAATTAATCAATAAAATGAAAGATTTATATAAATTTGAAGCATTTATATTACTTATTTTTAAATCATATTATACAAATATATTTAATTTGTTAACACAATATTTAGTTCCACTCGCTAAAAACACATTGACTAAAATATGAAAATTTTAACAAATATGATTCCGAACAATGTTATAAATATATTTTCCAAAAAATAAATATATATGTTATATAACATATATATTTGATATAATTATTTATAGAAATGTTCGGAAAATAAGTATTTATAAATATCATATATAATATAAAATAATTATATATGATATTTTTGAATATCATTTATATGTAAATTTTCTCCAATAAGACAATCTTTTATCATAGTACATCCACCGCCTTGTATATGTGAAACATCAAATATATGAATATTATAATGTAAAGCAATTTGAATAATTTCATCATAATAGCTATTTTTATGAATATGTAATGAAAAACGCGAAAAATCATTATATACTGATGCTAAATCTTTACATATATTTTCAAATAATTGAGGAGTTAATAGTGAATATGTATCAGAAAGTGTAATATACTTTACATGTAAAGAGTATAAAGTATGTATCATATGGAGTAATAAATCTTTGCGATAAGGTGTATGTAAAGACCCGCAAAAGGTTGATATATATACTTTTGAAATTATATGTATATTATTTTTTAATGAATTTTCAATAAAATCCAAACTTTCGGAGTATGATTTATTAATATTTTTTTTTATAAACATTTCACAATAAGATGTAATAAAAGAAATATGACTTATTTGATATGTTATACATTGTTTTAAACCATAATGATTAAAAATAAGCATATAAAAGTTTTTTTGATTCTCATTTCCATATTTTTGTAAAGCATATTGATATAATTCAATACTATTACACATTTGAGGAACAAATTTTAAATTAGGGAAGCTTCCAATTTCATAATCTTGTATATTTGGTTTTATAATAGAATCTAATAAAATTTTTTTCTCATCGAGTGTATATATTTTTTCTAAATCTTGTAAGCCATCGCGTAATGTAACATCATATAATTGTAAATTCATTTATTATTTACTATTATTTTATATAGAATTACTTTTATATATAAATATTTAATATTTTAATTGTAATATTTATACTTCAATATTTTTAACAAAATAAGGTTTATATTTTTTTTCGAATTCTAAATCATTACCATTTTTTGGTTTAATAATATTATCTAAATCTTTAGCATTTTTTTTATATGCTATATCTGGATTTACTATACTACCTGTAGAACCATAAATATCAAAATTTTGAGAAAATTCGCTATATTGATTATAATTAGCACCTACAAGTGCACTTGTTGTAGAATTTAATTTTGGAGCAAATGCAATTTCATTACTTTTTGTATTATACATATTTTGAAAATATTTTTCACTATCAATAGGAGGGAAATATTGAGCTGGAGGAGGACAAACTCCATCTTCTTTTACTAAGGGAATATTTTTCTTTAACTTTTCTAAATTTTTAAGATGATTATAAGGTAATTGGTCTTCTTTCCCAATAAAACAATATAACCAATTTACATAATCTTGCATAGTCATATTTTGGGGATAATTTAAAGTAAAAGTACGTTTTTCTATTGTATTCATAGTACAGGGATCGGCATAATTTGTATTTCCATATGTGCAATCTTTAGTATGTTGATGATTCATAAAACAAATATTTTTAATAGCATCATGTTTTTCATAATCAAAATTCCAAACAGAAGAGTTATTATCATTTAATTCAATTTGCGAATAACCATTCACATTTGTGGGTTCAACGCTTTTAGGACCAAATGATTTAGAAAATTCATTATCAATTTGAACTTTATTTTTTTTATTTACATTTTGATAATTTTCTATTAAATATTTTTTTTTAACAATTACATATTCAGATTCGGCTTCATTTTCTTCTTTTATTAAATTTACTATATCATTTTTATGATTTATATTACTATTATATAAAATTTCTTCTTCACTATTTTGATTTAAATGAATATCTTCAGAAGTAATTGGTCTTTTTGTAATAAAACTTTTTTTTTCTTCTTCTTCTAAAATTTTACTTAATTGAGAATTAGAGTGATTCACTTTTTCTTCTTCTTCACTTTCTTTTTCTTCTTGTATACTTTCAATATGTTTCATTATATTCTTTTTACTTTGAAAATCTTCTCTTAAATCATTCATTTTAGATTTAAAAACAGATACCATAACAGTACCAAATATATAAGCACATATAATAACAATAGATATTATTAAAGTAATATTTTTAATGTTTATTATCATTTAAAAATTTATTTTAAAATAAAGAATTACTATTTTATAGAAAGAATTAATTTTAATAAGGTATACTTAATAATAATAAATTCGCACAAATGTTTAAAATAAATTATTATTTTATTATAGTTATATTATAAAATAATAATTTATTTATAATGGAATTAAATAATAGTATATTAGGGATTAATACACAAGATCCAATAATTAATGATGTTTTTAAAAATGATATTCAATATACACATATAACAGGGTCAGTAAATTTATGTGTAAATCGTTGTGGACAAGAAATAGATAATTGTAATGAGATTCATTTAATGAATATGGTAAATAATGGTAAAATATTAATATTAAATCAAAATCCTGAAAAAAGTAAAAATAATAAATGTAAATTAAAGAAAGCATATGATGATGATGTTGTAGGAGAAGAGTTTAGTAGTTATCATTTTGAAAAAATGTTTGTAATCACGTCATCTTTTCATAAAATAGATGGGATACTTTATGATTGTGAATTAGGTTTTATTTTTTCAAAAATAGATGCAAATGGGAAAAAGAAATATATCGTATTATGTGTATTAGCAAATAGTGCATCAGATAGTCGAACAGAAACATTATCAAAATCAGGTGATTTATTATTTTATAAATTAACAAATGAATTATTTAAAGATGTTCCAAACTTTTCAAATAAAAAAGAAATAACTTATGGTCCTAATCCAATTGATTTATCAAACTTTTTCCCACCCTATGGTGAACGCTCATTTTATGAATATACTTATAAAAATATTCCTCATATTTCATATCGAATATTTCAACGCCCAATGATAATTTCAAATAGTGCTTTAGGAAATTTACGTGAAAAATTAGTGCCAAATAAATTATATAATCAATATAAAGAAGCACTTCAAGCATATGAAAATCCAAAAAGAAATTTATTAATATTCTTTAAAGAAGATACAGATAAACCAATTATTGAATCACTCGAAAATCAAGAGACAAGTCAAATAAGTGATTTAAATAAAGCATTTAATGAAGATGAAAAAGATAATAAAGAAAATAATAATAAAGAAGATGATAATTTAAATATTGAAAATTATGAAACTGATTTTAATAATATTGATGAAAATAAAGATGATGCAAATAATGTAAATAAAGATGATGAAAAAGAAGATGATGAAAAAGAAGATGATGAAAAAAAAGATAATGAAAAAAAAGATGATAAAAAAGAAGAAAAAGAAAAATATGAAAATGATAATATAGATGAAAAGAGTATAAATGAAAATGATATAGATGAAAATGACCTTATTGAAAATGTTACTATATATGATGAAAAAAAGAAAAATGTTAAAGAAGTAAATAAAATCACTACTCCTATAAGAAATAGTATGATGAAAATGTATATTATTACAATATTGGTAATAGTATTTCAATTATCAAACCAAGTATTTATGAGTAATATTATAAATAAACAAACATCTGGATATAAACCAGATGCTGAATTAATGAATTATATATATTCAAAAACGCCATTTGCTACAAATATTTATTTTTTAAATAAATCTTTAAATATTATTTCAGTACTTTTATTAGCCATATTATATGTAGTATTAGTTGTGAAAGGTACATTTAACAATTTTAATGATAGTATAATTGGAAAAGATAAAAGTTTTAGAGATATTTTAATAACAATTGTTATATTTTTATTTATTTCAATTATTACAAATTTTATGAGTACATTATCACGATTATTATTACCATCTGAAAAATATGGTGAAATATCGTGTATAGATAGTTTTTTAAATATTGATTCTATTATATTATATTTTACATCAAATAAAAGTGTTAGTTCCGATTGTTTTAAAGATGAAAATTATAAATTAAGTGAACTATTTTCAAATGAAGAAGAAGAATCTTTGAAAAAATTCCAACAAATAGGTGGAGCTCCAAACAATGATTCATCTATTTCAAATTTATATGAAAATCTCCAATATATTATGGGTACAGGATTAACACAAAATGTAAGTAAAATTACTTCTTTTATAATGTATTTTGTATATATTTTTGTAGTTTTTGTTGTATTATTTAACCAATTTGAATCATCCTATGCTTTAAGTAAAAGTAATGAAAAAATATATAATCAAATATATAAATCATTTATTGGTTCATATATTATTATGTTTATTATATTTGGAATATTATTTATTGCAGCATTTGGTATAAGTATTACAAAAGTAATGCGTGAATTAGATCATTCATTAAGTATAATGAAAAAATTAGAAAGTTTATTCAGAAATCCACTATTTATTATCATGTTTATTATATGGTTTATTTTACTTATTTTTGTCATCGCATTTGGTGCCGCTCCTAAATTAAAAGGTTTGAAAGGAAGTAAAACATTTGTTATTGTTGGTATATTTATGATTATATTACTATTTTTAATGGTAGTATTCTTCTTATTTGAACCTATTCGAAGATTAGGTGTATCAATAATGGGTATACAAGAAGATTTAAGTGATGCTCCAGAATGGTTTAAGAGTATATTTAAGAAGAAACAAGAAATACAAGAAGAAAAAACATTAAATAATATTATAAGGGAAAATGAAGCCCGTGGTTTAAAACGTATTAGTGAAGTCCCATTAGACCCATTTGAAAAGAAATCATTAAAAGACCGTGGTACAGATGCTCATTTATTAAGAGGTTTATTAGGTGGTATTGGTGTAGATAGTGATTTATTACATTTAGTAGAAACAAATCCAATGAGTGATAAAGAAAAAGAAGAATTAGAAAGAATTGTGATTGATGGATTAGCTAGTAGAGAAAAAAGAACAAAAATTATTGAAAAACTTAAAGAAATACATAATAAAGAATATAAAATTGAAGAAACAAAAACAAGTATATAAATGATTTACGTTACTTTATTTTATACTTTTTTATAAAAAAATTGATTTTTAAAATATTATATAATTTTTACATATTTTAAATAAATATATAAAAAGTTTATTATTTATTCTTTATTCTTTATTAAAGATGAACTCTTACGAAAATCTTTCATCCAAAGAACTTAAAAATGTAGAAGAAAATCTTATGAAACAACTTGATAAAATTCGTAATGAACGTAAATCAAGACCAACAGAGAAATCATCTACATCAACATCAATGTTTAAAATTTCATTATTTTCGAATAAAGAAGATAATGAAAAAGAGAAAGCTAAAGCTGAAAAAGAGAAGACTAAAGCTGAAAAAGAGAAAGCTAAAGCTGAAAAAGAGAAAGAGAAAGAGAAGGCTAAAGCTGAAAAGGAAAAGGCTAAAGCTGAAAAAGAGAAAGAGAAGGCTAAAAAGAAGGAAAGTTCAAAAAGTGATGATACAAAACCACGTGCTATTAAAGCTACGATTTCTTCAATGAAGGAAGTTTTAAATTATCATCATGTGGATTATCCATCAAATGCTAAAAAAGATGATTTAGCTGAACTACTTCGTAAAAATAACCTTGTACGTGAAGCTGAAAAGAAAGAAGAAAATAAAAAATAAATATTTTCAAAATTATTAAAAAAATAATAATAAAATTCTTTTTGATAAAAATAAATAATTTTATAAATAAACAATAGAATAATAAATAGTATGGTAAAAAAAATAAAAAGTAAAAAAAGTAATTATGAATTATGTAAATCTAAAAGTATTGATAAAGTAATGAAATTATATGAAAAAGGTAATTTAATTATTCGCGGTAAAAAAGTAATTAACCAAAAACAAGCCATTGCAATTGGATTACAACAAGCTGAAAGTAATTGCAAATCGAAAATAGATGGTTCAGATATACAAAATATTGTAAAAAAGGTTGAACGTATCAACAAAGATAAACCATATACTTATAGTGATTTAAAACGTATTTTATTTTTAATCGATTATTATAAAAAGAAAAAAATGAATGTAAAAGCAAATATATTATATGAAAAAATTATAAATTATTTGTTAATAAATAATGATTTAAAAAAGAGTTATCGTAAACTACTTTTACACCCTTGAAGATTTAAAATGGCACAAAATTATTTTTATATAATTATAAAAATAATTTTAAATAATAGGTATTATAATGAAACATAAAAGTGAAGATTATAAAATAAGTGCTGTTAAACACTATTTAAATAAAAAAATTAGCATGGATAAAGTATGTTCTATTTTTAATTGTTCTAAAAGTTCATTAAAAAGATGGATTTATAGATATAAAAAATATAAAAATCTTAAAAGAAGAAATAGACCTTCTATTTCATATAAAATTAAGAAAATTCATATTCAATATGCTATTAAAAAATTAAAAGAAAACGAACAACTTAATATGGTTGAATTATATAATATTGTTAAAAGAAAATATAA
>JACCEB010931620.1_pt1 | contig 34141 bp, 18 predicted proteins | sample 7454761 | NCBI WGS metagenome assembly JACCEB01 (sample SAMN15323454, study PRJNA562643) | freshwater metagenome | isolation source: river surface water | place: USA:Blue River Watershed | collected 2017-08-18
ACGGCGGCGGCTGGAACATCCGCTTCCTCCACCTCGTGCAGAACGGCGACTACGGCTATCCGCGCCTGTTCAAAAACTTCGCCACCGAGATCATTCCCGCCCTCGAGGACCTCGGCGGCGGCTCCGGCGTCGGCGCCTTCTTCCTCTCCGAGCCCACCTGGCCCGCGCGCTACAACGACCAGCCGCTCATGGCCGACTGGGGCCGCAAGGCCATCTACCTCCACCGCCTCACGCCCGACGGTGCCTCGTTCACGCAGAAGGTCGAGGAGTTCGCCCAGATCTCGCAGGTCACCGACCTCGACGTCGATGCCTCCGGCCAGATGTTCGTCGGCGCCTGGGACGGCGCCGGCTACAAGGGCGACCCCGGCAAGGGCTACGTCGCCCGTATCGTGCCGAAAAACTGGAGCCACCGCCCCGCCCCCGATTTCGCGACGCAGAAACCTGCCGACCTCGTCGCCCTTCATCGCAGCGCCAGCGCCACCACGCGCTTCTACGCGCAGCGCGAACTCCTCGCTCGCCCCGCCTCCGCGCAGGCCGACGCAAAGCCCGCCCTGGTCGCTCTTGTCCGTGACACCAAGCTCGCCCCCGCCGCGCGCGTCGCCGCGCTCTTCACCCTCGCGCAACTCGATTCCGATCCGCGCACCGTTCTCGCATTTGCATCCGACGCCACGCTCCGCGAGTTCGCTCTCCGCGCCGCCGCCGACCGCCTGCCGCGTCTGAAAACGACCGCGCTCCCGCTCGAACCGTTCACCACCGCGCTGAAATCCGGCACGCCGCGCGAGCAGGCCGCCGCCACCGTGGCCCTCGGCCGGCTCGGCCGCCCCGAAGCCGCCGCCGCCCTGCTCGGCGTCGCCTTCACCAAACCCGACGACTCCGGCGACAATTCCTTCACGCAGAAAGACACGCTCAAGGGCAACCGCTCCAGCAATCTCACGCTCGGCGTGCGCGGCGGCGACGAACTCCGCCTCCATCTCACGCCCACCGACGCCAACACCACCTCCGCGCAGATCGCCCTCGCCGACGCCACGTTCACGCTCGCCGACGGCAAACGCGTGGAACTCTCCGCCCTCGCCCCCACCAAGGGCCGCGCCGCGATCGCCACTCCCGCGCCCGCTGCGAATCCCGCCCCCGCCGCCGACGCCGCCAAAACCAACAAGAAGGGCAAACGCCCCGGCGCGCCTGCCGGTCCCTCACTCATCGTTTCCGGCGCGCCGATCGTGACCTACGTCGTGCCCGCCGGCGCCGTCCAGTTCTCCGCCAAGGCCACGAGCGCCGGCGGCCCCGAGGACTCCATCGATTTCCTCGCCTCCACCGGCCGCCGCGGCGAATCGCTGCCGCAGTCCTTCTCGCCGCGCCACGCCACGCCAAACTCCGGGATCGTCGTCCCGCACCTCGCCGCTCACGCGCTCGTGAGCCTTCGCGCGGTCGGCCCCGCGCTCGCCGCGATCGGCACGCCCGCCGAGGACCTCGCCCTCTGGGCCCTGTCCCGCCTCCACGAACCCGCCGCCGTCGACGGCCTCCTCGCCAAACTCGCGGCATCTCCCTCGCCGGCCTTGCGCACCAAGCTCCTGACCACGCTCGCCCGACTCTACCAGCAGGAGGCGCCCTTCGACGGCTCATGGTGGTGGGGCACCCGGCCCGATACCCGCGGGCCTTACTACAAGCCCGCCAAGTGGTCCGAGTCGCCCCGCATCGCCGCCGCCCTAGAGGCCGCCGCCGCCGGCGCCCGCACACCCGAAGCGCGCGACTTTTTCGCCCGGCTCAACGACTCGCACCGCCTCGGCCTTGGCTCGCTCGGCACCCGCGAACCCACCGCCCCCGCCACGCCCGCCGCCCCCGCCATCGACCTCGCCAAGATCGCGAAACAGAGCGGCGCCGTCGCCACCACGCCGATCGAGGACATCATCGTCTCGCTCGACAAACTGAAGCCCAACCTCGTCCGCGGCGAAGCCCTCTACACCCAGCAGGGCTGCATCGCCTGCCACGCGCTCTCCAGCGGCGGCCCCGCCCTCGGACCCTACATGGGCCAGATCGGCGGCATCATGAATCCCGCCCAGATCGCCACCGCCATCCTCCGCCCCAGCGACACCATCTCGCAGGGTTTCCAGACGGTCGTGCTCACGCTGAAGGACGGCTCGACCCGCACCGGTTTCGCCACCGAGACCACGTCCGACAAGATCGTGCTCCGCGACATGGCCGGGGCTGTCACCACCGTCGCCACCGCCGACATCAAGGAAGACAAACACCTCCCCACCTCGATGATGCCCGAAGGCCTCGCCAACGCTCTCTCCCTCGAAGACTTCGTCTCCCTCGTCCACTTCCTCGCGTCCAAAAAATAGGCCGCGTTCGGAGCCTTGAGCCTGGCGCCCAGAGTCTGGCGACCAGAGCTCAAGCCGCTGAATTCAGAAGCCGGAATTCGAGGAGACGTCCCCTGCTCTCGCTTTCCACCGCCTTCTCCCTGGTTTCCCGGCTTCTGAATTCCTTCCGTCTGTTTCACTCGAGCCAGATGTGCTTCAACCGCCGGTCCGCAAAGGGCCGCGGCACCCAGCCCTTCACGCTCGGATGCACCAGCACAACCTGCGTCGTAAAGAAGAGCGGGATCGCCGGCAGCTCGGTCAGCAGCACCTCCTCCGCACGGCGAAACGCCTCCTGCCGCGCCGCCGTGTCCGCCGTCCACGTGGCATCGATCAGGCGGTCGAACTCCGCGTTCGACCACTTCGCCTCGTTGTAGAGTCCGCCGGTCTGCCACGCGCCGAGGAAGTAGATCGGATCCTGATACGTCGTCGCGTTCCACGACCCGCGCACCAGCTGGAAATCCATCGTGCGCTTCGCCGCGTTGAGCACCTGCGTCTCCTGGTTGCGCAGCGTCACCGCGATGCCGAGGTGCCGCTGCCACATCTGCTGCACCGCCTCCGCCACGATCACATGATGCTCGCGCGCATCGATCATCAGCTCCAGCGGCGGAAATCCGCGCCCACCCGGGAACCCCGCTTCCGCGAGCCGCGCCTTCGCCTGCGCCGCAGCGAAGGTCACCCGCGCCGGCGGCTCGTAGCCGCCCATCCCGACCGGCGTGAAATGCGTCGCCGCGCGCTTGCCGCCCTTGATCACCGTGCGCACGAGCGCCTCGCGATCGATCGCCAGCGACAACGCCTGCCGCACGCGCACGTCGTCCAGCGGCGGCTTCGCGACATTCAACGTGTAGAAATACACGCCGCGGTCGTCCACCGTGTGGATCACGCCCGGCTGTTCGCGCCGGTAGACGTCGATCTTGTTCAGCGGCACGAAGCTCGTCATGTGCAGCAGCCCGCTGCGAAACGCATTCTCCTCCACGCTCGGACTCTCGATCGGCGCAAAGTGTGCCTCGCGTAGTTTCACCTTCGCCGCGTCCCAATACTCCGGGTTGCGCTCCAGCACCACGCCTTGGTTCGCCCGCCACGACTTCAGCCGGAAAGGCCCGTTGCCCACCAGGTTTCCCGGCCGGATCCATTCGTTCCGCCGCTCGTCCATCGGCGCAAACCGCTCCAACACCCGCTGCGGCACCGGGAAGAAAAGATACAACGCCGACAGGAAAAACGGCGCCGGCCGCTCCAGCGTGAACTCCACCGTGCGCGCATCCGGCGCCCGCACGCCCACGCTCGCGAAATCCGGCACGCGCCCCGCCTGATACGCCCGCGCGCCGCGCACGAAGAACAGGTTGTTCTCCGCATGCGCCGCTCCGAGCTTCGGCGCCAGCAGCCGGCGCGCGGCATAAATGAAATCCTCCGCCGTCACCGGCTGTCCGTCGCTCCACTTCGCCCCGGCACGCAGGAAAAACCGATACGTCAGCCCGTCCGCCGACACCTCCCACCGCTCCGCCACGCCCGGCCGCGGCTCCAGCGTCTCGTGATCCGGCACCACGAGCCCTTCGAAGAGCGAGCCCACCAGCGTCCACTCCACCGCGCCGCGCACGAGGTGCGGATCGAGCGACTCCGGCTCCGATGCATTCCCGCGCCGCAGCACCTGATCGCGCACTCCGGCCGCGACCGACGTCTCGCGCCCGCCGCACCCGGCCAAGGCCACGCCCAACACCACGCCCAACATTCCCGCCACGATTCGCATCACGCGCCCCACACTGCGCGCCCGCCCCCTGCCCGCACTCCCAAACCCATCCGACCAAGGTGGTAAACCCACGCCGCCGCTTTTTTTGGCTTTGGCCCGCCCCGCCCGCGCGCGAGAGTGGCGCGATGCGTCGTCCGCTTCTCCCGCTCCTGTGCGTGCTGGCTGCCCTTGCGACCGGCGCCACGCTTCGCGGCGCGGCGGGCGATTTTCAAACGTGGTTCACCGGCAACCCCGCCGACGCCCGCCCGGAACGCACCGCCGGCGGCCTCCTCCTCATGGGCGGCGGCGGCGATGTCGACGAGGCCTTCCAGTGGTTCGTCCGCCAGGCCGGCGGCGGCGATATCGTCGTCCTCCGCGCGTCCGGCGCCGACGGCTACAACGACTACATTTTCTCCCGGATCGGCGGCGTCGACTCCGTCGAGACGATCCTCTTCCACCACCGCAACGCGTCCACCGACGCCCGCGTCCTCGCCTCGATCCGCGCCGCCGAGGGCATCTGGCTCGCCGGGGGCGACCAGTCCCGTTACGTCGCCTACTGGAAGGGCACACCCGTCGCCGCCGCGCTCGACGCCCACGTCCGCGCCGGCAAACCGCTCGGCGGCACCAGCGCCGGCCTCGCCGTCCTCGGCGAGTTTGCCTTCTCCGCCACCGAGCAGGGCTCCCTCACCTCGCCCATCGCCCTCGCCGACCCGTTTGATCGCCGCATCACCCTCGAACGCGACTTCCTGCACTTCGACCTCATGCGCGGCGTCATCACCGATTCGCACTTCATGCCGCGCGCCCGGCTCGGTCGCTCCCTCGTGTTCCTCGCCCGGCTCATGCCGGACCGCACCGGCAACCGTCTCCTCGGCCTCGGCCTCGACGAAAAGACCGCGCTCGCCGTCGCCGCCGACGGCACCGCCCGCGTCTTCACCCCCACCGCCGAGGGCCGCGCCTGGCTCATGCTCCCGACCAAGCCGGCCGAAACGCTCGCGCCCGGCCGCCCGCTCACGTTCCGCGACGTCCGCGTGATCGCGCTCGACCCCCATAGCCGCTTCCATCTGCCGACTCTCGCCGTGGAAAAGCCCGCCTCCGTCGCGGTCGTCTCCGTCGTCGACGGCCAACTCTCGCAATGACCCTGCCTCCGTCCATCGCCCGCCTGCCGGAACGCACCGCCGAATTCGGCGCCCTGCTCGTCCGCTGGGCCGAGATCAATTCCGGCTCCGGCCACCGCGCCGGCCTCGACCGCATGCGCACCGCGCTGCAGGAGGCGTTCGCCACGATCCCCGGCGCCACGCTCGAGGAACTGCCCTGCCCCGGCACCGCCGCCGCCCTCCGCGTCAGCATCCGCCCGCAGGCCAGGACCCGCATTCTCTTCAGCGGCCACTTCGACACGGTCTTCGAAGCCGACGATGCGTTTCAGAAATGCCGCTGGCTCGACGCCGGGAAACTCAACGGCCCGGGCGTCATCGACATGAAGGGCGGCCTCCTGACGATGCTCGCTGCCATCCAGGCCTTCGAGCAGACGCCGCACGCCGCCGAGATCGGCTGGGATGCCCTGCTCACGCCCGACGAGGAGACCGGCTCCCACGGCAGTCGCCAGCTCTTCATCGACGCGCCTCAGCGCGTGCACTTCGGCCTCGTTTTCGAACCCGCGCGGCCCAACGGCGACATCGTCCACTCCCGCAAGGGCACCGGCGGCGCCATCGTCACCTGCCGCGGCCGCGCCGCCCACGCGGCGAAGATTCCCAACGACGGCCGCAGCGCCATCCTCGCCCTCGCCGAGTTCCTGCTCGCCGCCAGCCGCATCCCCGCCGAAGTGCCGGGCGTCCTCCTCAACGTCGGCAACATCAAGGGCGGCACCCCCGCCACCAACGTCGTCCCCGACTTCGCCCAGTCCGAACTCGATCTGCGCGTCACCAAGGTCTCCGACCGCGAGCCGCTCCTCGCGCGGCTCAACGCCCTCGCCGCCGAATTCAATGCCCGCGACGGCATCAAGCTCGAACTCGATATCCGCTTCAACCGCGGCCCCAAGGAGTGCCTGCCGGCCGAAGAGAAACTCTTCCCCGAGTGGCAGCGCGCCTCCCGCGACGTCGGCCTCGCCGCCCCCGGCTGGGTCCACACCGGCGGAGCCTCCGACGGCAATCTCCTCACCGCCGCCGGTCTGCCCAATCTCGACGGCGTCGGCCCGATCGGCGACCAACTGCACAGCAACCGCGAGTTCATCCTCGTGCCCACGATCGCCCAGCGCGCCCAGGTCGTCGCCCTCGTGCTGCACCGCCTCGCGGCCGGAGAGATTGCGTTGCGCTGAGCCGGCCGGCGCGGACGCTGTCGCCCCATGCGCGTCCCTGCCCTGCTCGCGTTCGTTTTTCTCGCCGGCGCCACCGCGCCGCTGTCCGCCCAGTCCCTCTCCGCGGCGCTGACCCGCGCCGCCGCCGACCTTCCCGCCGGCGGTTTCGCGTATGCGGAAATCAAGGACGGCAACGTCACCCACGGCCACGCCGGCAAACTCACGCTGCCCGCCGGCGTCCCGTCCGCGCGCGTGCTCTTCGAGATCGGCTCCATCACCAAGGTTTTCACCGGCCTCCTCCTCGCCCAAGCCTCCCTCGACGGCAAAGTTGCCCTCGACGATCCGATCGCGAAACACCTGCCCGCCGACCTGAAACTCGCGCCCACCGTCGCCGCAATCACGCTGCAGCAACTCTCGTCGCACACCTCGGGCCTGCCGCGCCTGCCCGACAATCTCCGCCCCGCCGACGCCGCCGATCCCTACGCCGACTACACCGTCGAGCGCCTGCACGATTTCCTGCGCCGCTTCGTTCCGGACAAACCCGCGCCGCAGCCCGCCGACTACTCCAACCTCGGCACCGGTCTGCTCGGCCACCTGCTCGCCCGCGCCTACGGCGTCACGTTTGCCGAACTCGTCCGCACCAAAATCACCGCGCCCCTCGGCCTGACCGACACGGTGATCGACCTCGATGACGACCAGCGCGCGCGCTTCGCCCCGCCGCACTCCGGCAAGGTCGCGGTTTCTCCGTGGCGACTCGGTGCCCTGCCCGGCGCCGGCGCGCTGCGCTCCACCACGACCGACCTCGCGAAGTTCGCCCAAGCCCTGCTCGACCCCGCGAGCCCCATCGCTCCCGCATGGCGGATTGCCCGCGAACCCCGCGCGCCCATGGGCGCCCGCGGTCAGGTCGGCCTCGGTTTCTTCCTGCACGAGCGCGCCGGGCGCACGGTCTACAACCACGGCGGCGGCACCGGTGGCTTCCGCGCCCACTTCGAAATCACGCCCGCGACGAAGTCCGCCGTCGTCGTGCTCCTGAACAACGACCATCCCGACCCCGGCGCCCTCGTCGCCCTCGCCGCCACGCCCGTCGCCGCGAAGTCCGGCGCTCCCGCCGAAAAGGCTCCCCCTGCCGTGCCGATCACACCCGCCGAAATCAAGGCCTTCGCCGGCGTCTACGAAATCGATGCCCGCGGCCGCTTCACCGCCGTGGTCGACGAACAGCATCGCCTCCGCATCCGCCTCACCGGCCAGCCGTTCCTCCCGGTGCGCTTCATCGGCCAGGACCGCTTCGCCGCGACCGCCGTCGCCGCGCAATTTCAGTTCGCCCGCGACGCCGCCGGCAAAATCACCGCCGTCACGTTGCACCAGAACGGCCGCGAGACTCCCGCCCGGCGCACCGCGGATGCTCCGACCATTCTGTTCCCCAGCGCGGAGAAACTCCGGGACTTCGCCGGCGACTACCAACTCGCGCCGAATCTCGTGTTCGAAGTCCGCGTCGTCGGCATCAATCTGATCGTGAAACTCACCGGCCAGCTCCCGCTGCCGGTGCACGCCACGAAGCCCGACCACTTCGTCTACGACGTGGTCGACGCCGCCCTCACCTTCGAACGCGACGCCACCGGCGCCGTCACCGCCGTCGTCCTGCACCAAAACGGCCGCGACCAGCGCGCGCCCAAAAACTAGTTCCACGCCCCGTATTTTCCGGGCCGTAGAGCCCGCCGCTTGCCGGCGTGCCGTCGCGCGTTGCATGCCCTCCACGCGACGGCCAGGCGGCCCACAACGGTCTGCCTCCAACGCGGCCTACGGCACTCCCAGCCGAGCGGAGTGAATATCCGCGTCATCCGCGAAAGCCGCGGTCTCAATAGACCCCGCGCCCGCCCGCGCCAGTGTCCCGCTCAGCGCTTCGCCTCCGCGCGCATCCGCTCCTTCGCCCGCAGCAACACCCGCAGCGGATGCAACGCTTGCTCGGGCGTCAGCGGCATCGCCGCGCCCGTCGCGAGGTGCGCCGCCACGGCGTCGAAGTAGTCGAGCGCCGGCACCTTCTCCAGCGGCTCCACCAGGTCCTTTGCCGTCACGAGCCGCGTCCGCGCGCCGCCCTGATCCGACTCGATGAAGCCCTTCGTCCCGAAAATCCGCAGCGTTTCGTTGCCATGCGGCAACGCACTGTGCCCCGGGTTCAGGTAATTGATGATGATCGTGGCGATGCCGCCGTTTTCCAATTCCAGCTGCGCCGCCGCCGCGATCTTGCCTTCGCCTTTTTCTTTCTCGGGTTTGCCGAAGCCGGTCTCCCAGCCGGTCACGCTCCGGATCCGCACGCCGCCCACGTGCTCGATCATCCGCACCGCATGCACGCCCGCCTGGAGAAACATGCCGCCGTCGATCGCCTCATCCTGCGGTCGCCCTGCCCCATAGCGGTAGGATTTCTGCACCAGAATCTGAATCACCTCGCCCACCGCGCCCTCCCGCACGCTGCGCCGCATGCTCGCGTAGTGCGGCGCAAACGCCGTGCCCGCCATCTCGTGAAACTGCCGCCCCGTCCGCTGCGCCACCGCGAGAATCTGATCCAGCTCCGCTTCCGTCAGCGCCGACGGCTTCTCCGCATACACGTGCTTCCCGGCCTCGAGGCACTTGATCGCATCGCGCGCCTGGTCCGCGCGCCGCGCCGAACAGAGCGACACGATCTCCACCGCCGGATCCTTCAGCAGTTCGTCCAACGTCGCATACGTCGCGACACCTTCCGGCACCTTGCTCTTCCGGAAATCCGCCACCGCCACCAGCCGGGCATGCGGATGCGTCGCCAGCTTGGCCGGCACGAGCTGGTGCCCGTTGGAGCCATACAGCGCCACCCCAAGCTTCCGCCCCTCCGCCGCGGAGGCCACCACCGCAAAAACGAACAGCAATAATCCCACGAAAACATTTCGCATAGACAGATTCGTTCTTCCGACCGCTCCAGTCTCTCAACTCTCAACCTTCAACTTTCACCTTTCAACTCCACCGCGCCCCCGCGCGGCGGCCCCTCACACCGGGTGCTTCAACGCCAGATCGACCGGCGGGTTTGTCTTCCACGCGCCGCCCGTGAAATCGGGGATGTCCACCGACGCCGACCGGTTCGCGACCGACTTCTCCGACAACAGCCCCACCGCCGTCCACGCCGCCGCGTCGTAGACGTCCATGTCCAGCGGCAGCCCGTGACGCAGCAGGCTCGCCCAACGCCAGTCCATCAGGAAATCCATGCCGCCGTGCCCGCCGACTTTCTTCGCGGTGGCGCCGATCTTCCGCACGAGATCGAAAGTATATTTCTCCTCCAGCGCCTTCTGCGCCTCGGGCTTCAACCACGCGTGTTTCCCGTCGGAAATCCGCCCCGGCTCCGGATACTTCTGCGCCATCGCCTTCGTGCCGATCACCGTGTGCAGCCGCGAATACGGCCGCGGACTCGTCACGTCGTGCTGCACCAGAATCGTGCGGCCTTTCTCCGTGCGCACGGTCGTCGAGTTCATGTTGCCGCGGTAATTCTTCCCCGCAAACGGCGCGAAGTGCGGATCGTTCGCCGCCAGTTCGTCCGCCTTCGCCCGCATCATGAAATCGTTGCTCTGCACCGACACGAGGAAGTCGAAGCGGTCGCCCCGATTGATGTTCATGATCTGCGCGATCGGCCCGAGGCCGTGCATCGGATAGAGGTTGCCGTTGCGCGCGGCATTTTCCTTGAGCCGCCACATGTCGCGGTAGCCGTTCTTGCTGAAATTCAGCCCCATCAGGTCGTGCAGATACGCGCCTTCGCCGTGCACGATCTCGCCGAAGAAACCCTGCTGCGCGAGGTTCAGCGTGAGCAGCTCGAAGAAATCGTAGCAGCAGTTCTCGAGCATCATGCAGTGCTTCTTCGTCCGCTCCGAGGTCTCCACCAACTGCCAACATTCGTCCATGCTCACCGCCGCGGGAATCTCCGAGAAGGCATGCTTTCCATGCTCCATCGCAAAGACCGAGATCGGCGCATGCAGGTGCCAAGGCGTGCAGTTGTAGATCACGTCGAGATCGTCGCGCGCGCACATTTCCTTCCAGGATTCCGCCTTCCCGAAATGCGTCGCCGGCCGGTGGTCCGTGCCTTCGAGCCGCCGCAGCCCATCCTTCACGCGCTCCTCGCGCACGTCGCACAGCGCCTTGATCTCGAGCCCTTCCACATGCCGCAAGCGGCCCACCGCACCGCTTCCGCGCGAGCCGATGCCCACGATGCCGACACGGATCCGCTCGAGCTTCGGTGCGGCGTAGCCGCACATGTTGAACACCTGCTTCCGCGCGCCGCCCCGCCCCGCCGCGGTCGCCGACGCTGCGGGTGTGGCGCCCGCGCCGCGCAGCACGTTGGCGGCGAGCAGCCCGGTGGCCGTGAGGCCGGTGGAGACGAGAAAGTCGCGACGGGAGGTCTTCATACGATGAATCGGGGAAAGGAGTGGGGCCGATGGACCCGCAGGACGTTCCTGCCGCACCCATCGTTGCGCGCAACGCAAGGCCCTCCGCCCGCCCCTGCCAACTCCCAACTCGACGTTCACCTTCCTCCCTCATCCTCCGTTCCCTCCTGGTTTCCTGGATTCCGGCTTCACTCCTCCGCCTTCCACCTTTCGCCATTCCCCCGCCCCCCCGTTTCATCCTTCCCGCTTTCCCTCTTTCATCTTTTCCACCTTCCGCCTTTCCCCTTTCACCCGCTTTGACTTCGCCGCCGCTCGCGGAATTTTCTCTCCGCGTCCATTTTCGGCGTGTTTCTCCCGTTCCCCATTTTCAAAGTCCCCTCGCCCATGCGTCCCCTCCCCGCTTTGCCGCTCGCTGCTGCGTTTGCCGTGTTCGCTGCCGTCGCCTCCGTCCGCGCCGCGCTCACTCCCGCCCAGATCGCGCAACTCCCCGCTCCCGCCGCCCGCCCCGTCGATTTCGCCCGCGACATCCAGCCCATCTTCGAGGCCAGCTGCGTGCAGTGCCACGCCCGCGGCAAGGCCAAGGGCAGCCTCAGTATCGAGACGCGCGCCGACTTCCTCACCGGCGGCGACACCGGCCCCGCCGCAGTCAGCGGCCGCAGTGCCGAGAGCCTCGTGATCGAGACCATCTCCGGCCTCAACCCCGAGAATATCATGCCCCAGAAGGGCAAGCGCCTCACCCGCGAGCAGGTCGCGCTCTTCCGCGCGTGGATCGACCAGGGCCTCTCCTGGCCCGCCGAGATCAACTTCTTCAAACACGAGCCCGCCAACCTCCGCCCCCGCGACCTCGCCGCGCCGCCCGCCAAGCCCGGCCTCTCCCACCCCGTCGACCGCCACCTCGACGCCTATTTCGCCACCCACCGCCTCACCTGGCCGCAGCCGGTCGACGACGCCACCTACGCGCGTCGCGTCTATCTGGATACCGTCGGCCTTCTCCCCACACCGGCCGAACTCGATGCCTTCGTCGCCGACCGCGCCGCCGACAAACGCGAGCGCCTCGTCACCCGCCTCCTCGCCGACAACCAGCGCTACGCCGAGCACTGGCTCTCGTTCTGGAATGATCTTCTCCGCAACGACTACAAGGGCACCGGCTACATCGACGGCGGCCGCCGCCCCATCACCCGGTGGCTCTACACCGCGCTCGCCCGCAATCTTCCCTACGACCGCTTCGTCGCCGAACTCGTCAACCCCGGCGCCGAGGCCGAGGGCTTCACCAGCGGCATCGTCTGGCGCGGCGCCGTCAACGCCAGCATGGTCCCGCCCATGCAGGCCGCGCAGAGCGTCGCCCAGGTCTTCCTCGGCGTGAACCTCAAGTGCGCCTCGTGCCACGACAGCTTCATCAACGAATACACCCTCGCCGACGCCTACGGCATCGCCGCCATCTACGCCGACTCGCCGCTCGAGGTCGCCGAATGCGACAAACCCACCGGCAAAATCGCCAAGGTGAAGTTCCTCTACCCCGAGCTCGGCACGATCGACGCCCAGGCCGACCCCGCCGCCCGCAAGCAGCAGCTCATGGAGATCATCACCGGCCGCCAGAACGGCCGCCTCCCCCGCACCATCGTCAACCGCCTCTGGCAGCGCCTGCTCGGCCACGGCCTCGTCGAACCGGTCGACGAAATGGACAAACCCGCCTGGTCGCCCGCGCTCCTCGACTGGCTCGCCGAGGACCTCGTCGCCCACCGCTTCGACCTCAAGCACACGATCGCCCGCATCCTCACCTCGCGCGCCTACCAGCTCCCCGCCGCCAGCCTGCCCGAGAGCGAGGAAGCCTACGTTTTCCGCGGCCCCGCCGTCCGCCGCCTCAGCGCCGAGCAGTTCTCCGACGCGCTCCTCGCCGTCACGCGCCAGAACCTCCCGCGCGCCGATGCCCGCATCAACCGCCTCGCTTCCCTCCAGCCCCCGTCCGAGCCGCTTCCGCTCCAGCCCAAGTGGATCTGGGGCACCGCCGGCGCCGACCGCAAAGCCCGCCCCGGCACCTTCGTCTTCACCCGCTCCCTCACCCTCGGCAGCGCACCGCGCGACGCCCAGCTCGCGATCTCCGCCGACGACAACTACAGCCTCCGCATCAACAACAAGGCCGTCGCCTCCTCCGGCCGCCGCAACAGCACCGGCATCGATTGGATCGACCTCGCCCCCCACCTGAAGGCCGGCGTCAACGTCTTCGAAGTCACCGCTTCCAACATGCCGCCCGATGAGGGCCGCCTCGTCTCGATGAAGACCGACGAGGTCCTCAACCCCGACTCCCCCGCCGGCCTCATCCTTTACGCGCGTATCCGGACTCCCGATGCGACCGTCGACCTCATCACCGACGCCTCGTGGACCGTCACCTCCACGGGCCGCGCGCCCGATCCGCGCGCGAAACTCGTCGCCGAGGTCGAGCCGCCGACCAAGGCCGCCCCCGCCATCGAACTCGGCGGCCTCGACCTCGCGCCGTGGCGGCTCGGACACCATTTCCTCGATGTCGCCGCCGCCCCGGCCGACAAACTCCCGGTCCAGCGTTCGTCGCTGGTCGCCGCCGATCCGCTCATGGCCGCGCTCGGCCGCCCCAACCGCGAACAGATCGCCACCACGCGCCTCACCACCGCGACCACGCTCCAGGCCCTCGAACTCACCAACGGCTCCACCCTCGCCAGGAGCCTCAAGGCCGGCGCCGAGAAACTCGTCGCCGCCCACGCCGGAAAATCTGCCGGGGAAATCGTCGACTCCGTCTACCGCCACACCCTCGGCCGCCTGCCCAACGCCCGCGAACGTGCCGCCGCCGTCGAGTTGGTCGGCGCCCCCGCCACCGCCGAACACCTCGAGGACCTCCTCTGGGCGCTCACGATGCTCCCCGAGTTCCAACTCATCTACTGACCCCGCGCCGCCCCGATCTCAGATCCCAAATTTCAAATCTCGGATCTCCAATTCCCATCCGCGCTCGGCCCCCATGAATCTCCGCCACCTCACCCTCCAGTCCGCCCACCGCCGCGCCGTGTCCGGCACCGCCGCCGACGTCTCCCGCCGCGATTTCCTCAAGACCGCGAGCGCCGCGACACTCGCCGCCCTCGCCGCCGGCGCGCCGCGCCTCGCCCGCGCCGAGGAGCCGAAAGAAAAGATCACGCCCACCGCCGACCGCGTGATCGTCCTCTGGATGGCCGGCGGCATGGCGCACACGGAGACCTTCGACCCCAAGCGCTACGTGCCGTTCACCTCCGGCATGAACCCCAACGACGTGCTCAGCACGTTTCCGTCGATCCCCACCAACGTCGACGGCGTCCGCTTTTCCTCCGGCCTCGAGCGCCTCGCGCAGGTCATGGATCGCGCGACGCTCATCCGCACCATGCAGGCCGCCGACCTCGGCTTCATCCTGCATTCGCGGCATCAGTTCAACTGGCACACCGGCTACGTCCCACCGCAGACCGTCGCCGCCCCGCACCTCGGCGCCTGGATCGCCCGCACCCTCGGTCCGCTCGATCCCGCCGTCCCCGCGTTCATCAACATCGGCCAGCGCTTCGACCTCGGCGAGGGCGAGGAACTCAAGGCCTTCACCACCGCCGGCTTCCTCGGCAGCGAATACGGCCCGTTCAACGTCGCCTTCCCCGAGCAGGCCGCCGACGCCGTCCGCCCGCCCGCCGGCATGAGCCCCGGTCGCTTCGCCAACCGCGAGAAATTCTACCGCGAGCTCCTCGCCGCCAGCCCCGTCGCGCAGCACGGCAGCGACTTCCAGCGCGAGTCGCTGCTCCGCGCGATGGACAACGCCCACCGTCTCCTGAACTCGCCCGCCGCCAGGGCCTTCGACCTCGCGCTCGAACCGCTCGAGAGCGTCCGCCGGTATTTCCCGGCCTACGAACCCGGCATGCGCTTCGACACCCCGCGCGACCGCTTCGGCGCCAAATACGAGGAGGGCATGGTCGGCCGCTTCGGCCTCGGCTGCCTGCTCGCGCGCCGCCTCTGCGAAGTCGGCGCCCGCTTCATCGAGGTCACCACCGAATACATCCCCTTCCTCAACTGGGACACCCACGAGAACGGCCACAGCCGCCTCGTCGGCATGAAGCAGTCCATCGACGCCCCCATTGCCCAGCTCGTCCGTGACCTCGAGGAGCGCGGCCTCCTCGACCGCACGCTCATCGTCCTCGCGAGCGAGTTCAGCCGCGACATGATGGTCGAGGGCAAGCCCGAGAAAAAAGTGAAGGATCAGGTCGAGGTCCCGCAGATCATCACCGACCCGAAACACTACGGCATGCACCGCCACTTCACCGCCGCCGGCAGCGTGCTGATGTTCGGCGGCGGATTGAAACGCGGCTACGTCCACGGCGTCACCGCCGACGAACGCCCGTGCCGCACGCTCAAGGATCCGGTCACCATCACCGATCTCCACGCCACGATTTACCGCGCCCTCGGCATCCCCGCGAACCACGGCTACGAGATCGAGAAACGCCCGTTCTACGTGACCAACGACGGCAAGGGCCAGGCCGTCATGCCCCTCTTCGCCCGCACCTGATTTCCCGCCCCGGCCTCTTCCGCCCCGGCTACCGCGCCGCTGCGGACCGACCGGCCGCGTCCGTCCCGCTCTCCCCGCGCCGCATGCGCTTTCCTGCGGCCGCCCTCCCTCCTCCGCTACCCCATGAGTTCCGTTTCGCCCGCCGTCGCTTCCCCCGCCTCGGCCGATTCCGCGGCCGATCCCGCACCGGCCGCCCGCCTCCAATCCCTCGACGCCTACCGCGGCCTCATCATGGTCGCGCTCGCGTTCAACGGCTTCGGCCTCGCCGCCACCGCGCGCAACCATCTCCGCGCCTCACCCGACTCCGGCTTCTGGTCCGCCGTGCATCATCAATTCGAACACGTCGAGTGGACCGGCTGCGGCTTCTGGGATCTCATCCAGCCGTCGTTCATGTTCATGGTCGGCGTCTCGATGGCGTATTCCTACGTCAACCGCCAGCGCCAGGGCCACTCGTGGGCCCGCATGTTCGGCCACGCCTGCTGGCGCGGCGCCGCCCTCGCCGCCCTCGGTATTTTCCTCATCTCCAGCGGCCGTCCCTCGACCACGTGGTCGTTCATGAACGTCCTCACCCAGATCGGCCTCGGCTATCCGTTCCTGTTCCTCCTCTGGGGCCGCAGCGTCCGCACCCACGCGTTCGTTGCCGTCGCCCTCCTCGCCGGCACCTGGGCCCTCTACGCGCTCTATCCGACGACCGGCATCGATCCCGCCAAAGGCAACTCCGCCGTCGGCGTCTCCGCCAAATGGGCCCAGGAGAACCTCGCCGGCCTCGCCCCTGCCTGGCACAAGAACGCCAACGTCGGCCACGCCGTCGATCTCTCCCTGCTCAACGCTCTCCCGCAGCGCGAGCGCTTCGCGTTCAACGCCGGCGGCTACCAGACCATCAATTTCATCCCGTCGCTCGCCACCATGCTCTTCGGCCTGATGTGCGGCGAACTCCTCCGCTCCGCCCGCGATCCACGGCGCAAGTTTCTCCTCCTCGTCGCCGCCGGCATCGCCGGACTCGTCCTCGGCCAGCTGCTCGCGTGGGCCGGCGTGCCGCTCGTGAAACGCATCTGGACGCCCTCATGGGCCCTCTACTCCACCGGCTGGTGCTGCCTCATCCTCGCTGCGCTCTTTCACGTCATCGATCAACGCGGCTGGCGGCGCTGGAGTTTCCCGCTGCTCGTCGTCGGCATGAACTCCATCGCGATCTACGCGATGGGCATGCTGCTCCGCGGCTGGACCGCCGGCACGTTCCGCACCCACCTCGGCCCGCAATTTTTCAACGTCCTCGGCGAAGCCTGGGCCCCGTTCGTCCAAGCCACGCTCGTCGGACTCGTTTTCTGGCTCGCGTGCTACTGGATGTATCGCCGGAAAATCTTCCTGCGTCTCTGAGCGCGCGTCCGTTCACTCCGCTTCGTCCTGCCGCGCCGGCCGCCGCCTGACTCCGGTGTCCCGCGACTTCGCTCGACGCCCAACACCCCTTCCCCCAAGCCATGCCTGCCACCCCGCTCCGCCTCGTCCGCGTCCTCCTGGCGCTCGCCGCGTTCGCCGCCGTTCACGTCGCCGACACGGCCCGCGCCGCCGATACCGCCGCGCCCGCCGGCACCGCCACCGGCAGCATCGAGGGCCGCATCGTCAACCCCCGCAACGCCACCTCCGTCGAGAATGCCCGCATCAGCGTCGAGGGCACCGACCTCGTCGAGTTCTCCGATGCCGACGGGGTCTACCGCCTCGACGGCGTGCCCGCCGGCACCGCGCGGCTGCGCGTGTTCTACACCGGCTTTGCTCCGCAGCTGGAAAACGTCGCCGTCGCCGCCGGCCGCAGCACCACCTTCGACATCACCCTCGCCACAGGCGGCCCCATCGCCCCCAAGGGGTCCGATCCCGTCGTCCAACTCGATGCCTTCAAGATCAGCGAGTCGCGCGAGATGGAGGCCGCCGCCATCGCGATCAACGAGCAGCGCTTCGCCTCCAACGTGAAGAACGTCGTCTCCACCGATGAATTCGGCGCCGTCGCCGAGGGCAACGTCGCCGAGTTTCTCCGCTACATGCCGGGCCTTACCGTCGATCTCAGCGGCGGCGACGCCCGCACCGTTTCCATCGACGGCGCGCCCGCCGCCAACACCCCCGTCACCCTCGGCGGCCTCAGCCTGCCTTCGCCCACCGGCACCGGCCGCTCCGTCGAGGTCGGCTTTTTCAACCTCAACAACATCTCCCGCATCGAGGTCTCCCTCTCGCCCACGCCCGACTCCCCCGGCTCCGCCCTCGCCGGCTCCGTGAACATGGTTCCGCGCAGCGCTTTCGAGCGCACCCGCCCGGTCTTCAACGGCAGCATCTACCTCATGATGCGCGACGACCTCATCGAGTTCGGCAAACTCGCCTCGCTCTACCGCGATCCCCGCCGCGTTATCCACCCCGGCGTCGACCTCTCCTGGATCGTGCCCGTCAACAAACGCTTCGGCTTCACCGTCGCCCTCGGGAACTCCCGCCAGTATTCCCACCAGGTCGGCCACACCAACACCTGGCGCGGCGTCAACGCCGCCACCAACGGCACCGCCTTCCCCCACACCACCGTCGACCGGCCCTATCTCTCCGCCTACCAGGTCACCGACGCCCCCAAGGAGTCCGGCCGCGAGTCCTTCGGCGTCACCTTCGACTTCCGCCTCTCCGCCCACGACCGCCTCTCCCTCTCGTATCAGTATTCTTCCTTCGATGGCTGGACGGCCGCGCGCAACCTCCAGTTCAACCCGAACCAGATCGTCCCCGGCACGTTCACGCCCACCGCCGTCCAGGGCGTCGCCGGCGCCGGCAACATCGTCGCCACCTCCGGCAACGGCCGCGTCCGCGAGAACCGCACGCGCCTCCCCACGCTCAACTGGCGCCACGACGGCCCCATCTGGAAACTCGACGCCGGCGTCGCCCGCGCCGAGGGCACCAACGCCATCCGCAGCACCGACAAGGGCATGCTCCTCACCGCCGCCGCCCGGCGCACCGGCGTCACCGTCGGCTTCGACCAGATCTCCGACACCCGCCCCGGCGTCATCACCATCGTCGACAACACCACCCGCCAGCCCGTCGACCCCTACCGCCTCGACTCCTACTCGCTCGCCACCGTGACCGAGAATCCGCAGCGCGGCTTCGACGACAATCTCAGCGCCTTCGCCAACGCCCGCCGCGACTTTCACGGGCGCGTGCCGTTCACCCTCCGCACCGGCCTCGATTTCCGCCAGACCGAGCGCGACGTCACCGCCGGCGCCTTCTCCTGGGCCTACCGCGGCGCCAACACCCCCGGCTCCGCCGCGCCGTTCCTCGACACCACGATCGCCCAGCGCACCGGCCCCTACGGCTTCCCGCGCCTGCAGTTCGTCGATTACAAAGGCATCTTCGACTACTTCAAAGCCAACCCCGGCGATTTCACTCTCGACGAAAACGCCAACTACCGCGCCCGCGTCACCGCCTCCAAATACGCCCGCGAACGGATCTCCGCCGCCTACCTCCGCGGCGACGCCGCCTTCCTCGAGCGCCGTCTCCAGCTCGTCGGCGGCGTCCGCTACGAACAGACCAACATCGACGCCCAGGGCCCGCTCACCGATCTCACCCGCAATGTCCGCCGCGATGCCGCCGGCCGTCCCATCCTCGATGCCGCCGGCCGCCCGCAGGCCATCGCCACCAGCGCCCTCGAGATTTCGCGCCTCACCCTGCTCGAGCGCCAGGCCGTCGTGCGGAAGGAATACCTCCGCGCGTTTCCCAGTCTCAACGTCAGCTACAACGTGCGCGAAAACCTCATCGCCCGCGCCGCCATCTCCACCGCGATCGGCCGCCCCGACTTCGACCAGTATGCCGGCGGTATCACGATGCCCAATACCGACAACCCGCCGTCCCCCGGCAATCGTTTCACGGTCAACAACGCCGGCATCAAGCCCTGGAGCGCCACCTCCGAGCGCATCCGCCTCGAGTATTACTTCACCGGCGTCGGCCAGTTCGCCGTCGGCGCCTTCCGCCGCGACTACAAAAATTTCTTCGGCAGCACCGCCATTCCCGCCACGTCCGAGTTCCTCGCGCTCTACGGCCTCAGCGCCGACGACTACAACGGTTACGACGTGAACACCCAATACAACCTGCCCGGCACCGTCCGCATGCAGGGCTGGGACGCCTCCTACAAGCAGGCCCTCACCTTCCTCCCCGCGTGGGCCCGCGGCCTGCAGGTCTTCGGCAACATCAGCTTCCGCAAGACCTCCGCTCCCGATATCGGCGCCATCGGCTTCAACGACATCCCGCACAGCGGCTCCTGGGGCATCAGCCTCACGCGCCCGCGCTTCAACGTCCGCCTCAATGTCAGCTTCCGCACCTCGCAGCGCCAGGGCCTCGTCACCGGCACCGGCATCGAACCCGGCACCTACAACTACGTGCCCTCGCGCAACACCGTCGACGCCCTCGGCGAGTATAACCTCAACCGCCGCCTCACGCTCTTCGCCAATCTCCGCAACATCGGCGACGTCCCCAACGAAACCGTCACCGAGGGCCCCAACACCCCCGGCTACGCCCTCCTCCGCCTCCGCGAGCGCTACGGCTCCCTCTGGACCGTCGGCCTCAAAGGCACCTTCTGATCCCCGCCCCATTTCACGTATTACGTGAAATCCCCTCCGTCCCCTCCCGGGGAGCGCCCCGGTTTCTTTTCACGTATTACGTGAAATTCGCTCCGCCGCCCCGGCTCCGGCTCGTGTCACGCCCTACGCGACCAGCGCCACGGCCGCGGCCCGAGCCAGCTCATCCTTTCTCCGCCGAGCTCGTGCCAAACACCCGCTCCGGCAATCCGGGGTGCGCGTTCTCGCCGAGAAACATCCGCGTGTAACCGCGCTGCACCGTGAAGCCGTAGCCGCGGATCACCGCGAGCCCCGCCGCGTTCGGGTGCGGCACATCCACAAACACCTGCTTCCCCGGCACGCGCCGCCAGAACGCCCGCAGCAACTCGTCCGCCGACTCCGCGTCCCGCGCCACCCACGGACCGATCTGCACGGCACGGTGCCCTTGCCGCGCAATCAGATAACCCGTGATCGCACCCGCCGTCCGCCGCACGAAACAGAACTCCGGATTGCGCCCGCTCATCGCCCGCAGCACGTCGGCCCGCGGCGCTCCGAACGCCTCCGCGTCGAACTCCACCAGCTCCGGCAGATCCCGCTCCGTCATGAACTGCACCGCCGCACTCGTCGCCGGCACCTGCGCCGGCGCCGCACCTTCGAAACGCGACAACGCATACTCGTCCCGAAATCCCATCGGCACATAGACCGTGCGGCCCATCGGCGTCGCATCCAGCTTCACCGCGCGCACGCCCCGTGACTGCAGATAATCGATCGCGCACCGCAACAGCTTCGTTCCGATCCCCGCCCGCCGCCGCGCCGGATCCACCAGCACCATCCCGATCCAGCCGAAACGGTCGCCATAACGGATCGACGTCGCCGTGCCCGCGGGCTGCCGGTCCACCTCCGCCAGAAAACACCCATCCGGCTCGTAATCGAGGTAGCCCGCCCAATCGCGCTCCGACTGGTTCCACCCCGCCGCGTTCTTCACCGCCATCGCAAACGGGATATCCGCCGCGCGCAGCGGACGCAGGGTGACAACGGGCAAATCGGCCGGGGAACTCATGCGCCGCAACGTGAGCCCATTTCCGCGCGGAACCAAGCCGTTCGTCGCCGCCTCGCCGCCTGCCGCGACACCGACCTTGCGCACCTCGCCGCCGCCGGCAGAAACGTCACCGCGCCATGCCCGCCGCCGCTTCCGCCTCGTCTCCGCTCCCGCGCAGCGTGCGCCTCGGGCTCTCCGTGCTGCTGGTGACGGTGGCCGCGATCTACGCGCATACGCTCCACGCTCCGTTTCTCTACGACGACATCCTCTCCATCCCCGAGAACCCGTCACTCCGCTCCCTCTGGCCGCTCACCCGGGTGCTCGTCCCCGATGTGCCGGGCGGCGTCACGGTCAGCGGCCGACCGCTGCTCAACCTCTCGTTCGCGCTCAACTACGCGGTCAGCGGCACCGCGCCGTGGAGCTATCATGCCACCAACATTCTCATCCACGCCGGCGCCGCCCTGCTCCTTTTCGGTCTCGTGCGCCGCACGCTCGCCCTGCGCAGCCCCGGTGCGCGCCACGTCGATGCCCTCGCGCTCACGATCGCCGCGCTCTGGGCCTTGCACCCGCTCGCCACTCAGGCCGTCACCTACACCGTCCAGCGCGCCGAATCCCTGCTGGGGCTCTTCTATCTCCTCACGCTCTATGGCTTCGTCCGCGCCACCACGTCCGCCGGCGCCGCCGCCCACCGCTGGACGATTGCGAGCGTCGCCGCCTGCGCCTGCGGCATGGCGACCAAGGAGGTCATGGTCACCGCCCCGCTGCTCGCGCTCCTCTACGACCGCACGTTTCTCTCCGGCACCTTGCGCGCCGCGCTGCGCACGCACGCCCGCCTCCACGTTTCGCTTGCCGCCACCTGGCTCGTGCTTGCTGCCGCCCTGTTCAGCACGGGCGGCAACCGCGGTGGCACCGTCGGTCTCGGCGTCGGCCTGCCGCTCTGGGCGTATCCACTGACTCAATTCGAGGCCCTCGCCACGTATCTCGGCCTCGGCGTCTGGCCGTCTCCGCTCATCTTCGAATACGGCACGTTCTGGGTCCGCGATCCCGCCGCGATCGTTCCCTACGCCGTCCCCGTCCTCGCCCTGATCGCCTTCACGCTCGTCGCGCAGATACCCAGCCGCGGGGCACCTTCGGGGCGTTGGCCGGCCGCCGGATTTCTCGGCGCGAGTTTTCTCCTGATCCTCGCCCCCACCTCGCTCGCCCCCGGGACGATCCAGATGATCGTGGAACACCGGATGTATCTTCCCCTCGCCGCCGTCCTCGCCGCGCTCGTCCTGTCTGCCGCGCACCTCGCCGGCCCGCGCGCCCTGCCGGCCCTCGCGCTCGGCGCCGTGGCGCTCGCACTCCTCACCGTCCGCCGCAACCACGACTACCGTTCCCCCCTCGCCCTTTGGCACGACACCGTCGCGAAACGTCCATTGAATCCCCGCGCCCACGAGGGCCTCGCCGAAGCTTTCGCCGCCGCCGGCCGCTTCGACGACGCCATCCGCGTGCGCCGTGAGTCCGTGCGCCTCCTCCCCGACGAGTCGCACTACCACTACAACCTCGCCCTCACGCTCGCCCAAGCCGGGCGCGAAGAGGACGCCGTGCGCCACTACCGGCTCGCCCTCCAACTCGTCTCCGACGAGCCGCGCACGCACAACAACCTCGCCATCCTGCTGGCGAAACTCGGCCGCCCTGCCGAAGCGCTGCCGCACTACGCCGCCGCCGTCCGCCTCCGCCCGCTCGAGCCGCTCTACCACTACAACCGCGGCATCGCCCAGCAACGCCTCGGCCAACTCGAGCCCGCCCTCGCCAGCTACCGCGAGGCGCTGCGCCTGCAGCCGGACAACGCCGACATTCACCTCAACCTCGGCACTGCTCTCGTCCAACAGGGCCGCGCCGCCGAAGCCCTCCCGCACTACGCCCGCGCGACCGCGCTTCGCCCCGCCGACGTCGAACTCGCCCTCAACCACGCCGGCGCCCTGCTCTTCTCCGGCCGACCGGCCGACGCCCTCGACGAGTTTCGCCGCGCCGAACAACTCGCCTCGCCGCCGCCGCTCGCTGCCTTGCTCGGCCGCGCCAACGCCCTCAGTGCCCTCCGCCGCCCGGCCGAGGCGGTCGACGCCTGCCGCGCCGTGCTCGCCCGCGATCCGGACCATCCCCACGCCCATTTCAAACTCGCCAACGCGCTCCTCGATCTCGACCGCGCCAGCGACGCACTTCCGCATTACGAGGCCGCGGTGCGCCTCCACCCGCAGGACGCCGAAGCCCACCACAATCTCGGCGTCGCCTTCGCCCGGCTCGAGCGCTTCGACGCCGCCCGCACCGCTTTCGACGCCGCGCTGCGTCTCAAGCCCGACTACGCCGACGCGCGCCGCAGCCGCGAACAACTCCGCCAGCTCACCGGCCGCTGAACCGCCGGTCCACGTCTCCTGCTCACGCCCAACCGCGCGCAGCTTCGCGCCCTGCTCGGCAGCCGGAATCGCCCCTACACCCCGAGAAACCGCGCCGCGTTTCCACCCGCGATCGCGGCGTAATCCGCCGGCCGCGTCCGCTGCACATTGGCCAGTTTCACCAGCGAGCCGCCCACATAATCGAAGGGCGCATGCGTGCCGAATCCCACCGCTTCCACTCCGAGCGCCTCGATCAGCTTCGGCACCTCTTTCCGGAACAGCACCTGCAGCCGCGCGAAATCGATCAGCACGCGCCCCTTCAGCCCCGCCGCCGCGAGCACCTTGCCGTCGAGCGCGGCCCAGTTCACCAGCACGAACTTCAGCCGCGGAAACGCCTTCGCCGCCCCCAGCAGCGCACTCACCGTCAGGTCCTCCGCGCGGTCCCACGCGTGCCGCTGCCGTCGATCTTCGAGCCGCTGCGTCAGCACGACCGGCAGCCCCGCCGCCTCGATGCGCCCGAGCGCGGCGCGGCCTTTTTCGTCGAGCAGCGTGTAGCCGTGATGCTCCGGCGCCAGGGCCAGCGCCTTCACGCCCCAGGCCTCGATCGCCTCCGCACAGTCCCGCTCCCAGCCCACGTAGTTCGGATTGACCGTCGGCACCGGCACGAATCGCCGCCCGTGCGGCCGCACCGCGGCGAGCAGCTCCTCGTTCCCGCGGTGCGCGTCGCGGTAAAACACCGCGTGCAGCGAGGTCACCAACGCACGCTCGATCCCGCTCCGGTCCATCAACGCCACCATCTCGTCGGCGCGCGTCAGCGGGAGACGGCGGAACGGATAGTGCCCGAGCGCGGCGTTGAGGTCGAAGATCACGCCCGCCTCCGTTCCAGGATGCCTTGGAAGTTCCGCCAGAAGATCGCCTCGCGTTCGGCGGGCGTCAGCTCGGCGGAGAGGATTTTGCCGACGCAGCCTTCCATCGTCGCATCCGTCGCAAACAGGATCCGCTCCACGCCGAGGGACCGGACCAGCAGCTCGATCGTCGGCGCCTCGAGCACGCTTCCGCTCGTATCCACCAAGACATTGCCGCACTCGCGCAGCCCTTTGATCGCCCACTCCCAATCCCCGCCGCCGTTCACGTGCCCCAGGATGAGCATGAGTTCCGGATACCGCCGCGCCAGCGCGCAGAAATCCAGCGCGTGCGAGGTCTTCGGCTGCAGCGCGAGCGTCTTCGGATCCGTGAGATAGGCCGAGTGCCCGAGAAACGGCACGCGGTGCGCGATGCATTTCTCCGCCACCGGAAACACCGTCGGATCGGAATACTTGAACTGGTTGTAGAGCTTCACGCCGATCATCCCGGCGTCGAAGCACCGCTCCATTTCCTCGAGCGCCGCCGCCCCGGTGCCCGGCTGCACGAAACAATAACCGGCGATCCGCCGCGGATGCCGCCGCATCGCCTTCAGCACCGCGTCGTTCGACTCCCGCACCAGTTCCGCGTTGGCCATCACGCCGCCCGTCACCGGCCGCGAACAAAACAGCCGCTCGATCCCGAGCGCATCCGCCGCCTCGATCAGATCGTCGACCTCCGCCCAGTTGTCGTTCGGCCGCAGTCCCAGCCCGAACACGTGATTGTGCGCATCGAGCTTCCGCCAACTCCGCCAGCCGTCGGGCAAACCCGGATCGCCGCCCGCGGCCTTCGGATCCGCTGCCGCCGCCCGCGCGGCCGTCGCGCCGCGCCCGGCGAGCGCGACCAAACCTGCGCCCGCCGCCACCTCGCCGAGAAATGCCCGCCTCGTCCGCTTCATGTGCATGTCCAACGTCCTCCCGCGACCCGTCGCTGACGAGTCCGATTTCCCGCCCGTGCCGCGGGCGTTCCTTTCACGGGCCCTTCCCCGATCCGCGCCATCCGGCTCATCCGCGGTCGAAATTTCCCACGGACGCTCCCTCAGAACCGCGCGCGCACTCCGGCCACAAACCCCGTGCCTTGGTTCGTCTTGAACGTATACAGGCGCCCGTCCTCCGTCTGCTCTTCGCGCGCCGGTGCGTCGAACAGGTTGTAGGCTTCCCAAAACACTTCGTAGGTGCGGTTGATCCGGTAGAGCAGCTTGAAGTCCACGAAGAGTTTTTCCGCGTTGTAGATCCGCAGGTTCGCCGCCGGTTCGTTGAAGAAGTAGCGCGCCGTCCAATTTGCGAGCAGGTTGGCCTGGAAGCCGTAGCCGCGGAACGAGAGGCCCGCGTTGCCCGAGCGGGGCCGGAAACCCGCGAGCCGCGTCGTGGTCGTCACCGTGCCGAAGTCGCCCTCGGTCTCCAGATACGTGTAGTTCGAGTTGAACCCGAGCCCGCGCAGCGCTCCGGGCAGGAAACTGAACTGCTGGTCATAGCGCAGCTCCACACCCTGGATCCGCGCGTTGCCGATGTTGCGCGCCTGCGTGAGATTGTAGCCCGCATACGTGCCCGTGCCGTCGAGGCCGCCCGCCCCGAGCGGCGTCGTGAAATTGCGGAAGTAGTCCGAGATTTCCTTGCGGAAGAAATTCACGCTCACGACTCCGACCGGCTCGAAATACTTCTCCACGCCGAGTTCGAAGTTGTCCGCCGTGTAGGGTCTCAGCCCCGGATTCCCGAGCGTCACCGTGGGCGTCGCGGCATCCGGATTCTCCGTGATCGACGGCAGGAGATTCGGCGACGGCGGCCGCGTGATCGACTTGTTGTAGCTTGCGCGCACCAGCAGACCGTCCCGCGGCTCGTAGACGAAATGCACGCCGGGAAACACATTGCGGTAGCGGCCGTTCGCCGTCTCGCGCCGCACAAACGACCGCGCCGCACGCGCGAGGTTCGCATTCACCACCGCCGGATCGAGGCTCGCCCCACCCACGCTGTTGCCGCCCCACGAGACCGCCTGGTTGCGCACCCACGCCGTGCCGCGCGTGCGCGTCGCCTCGAGCCGCACGCCCGCCAGCACGCGGAGTTTTCCGAGCTGCGTGTTGCCCATCGCGTAGGCCGAACGGATCGACTCCATCAGCTTCACGTCGTTCACGATCGAGTTCGCGTAGTCGACGTAGGCATCCGCCGCCGTTCGGCCCCAGTAGCTCGCCGGCACCGCCAGCGTGTCGCCCGGACCGCCGAGTCCCGGGATGCCGGTGAAGGGAAACGGACCGTAGCGCCCGTCGCCCTGCTTGTAGATCAGCGCCGTGTAGCGCGCCGACGAATCGTCCGCCGAGTTCGGCACCCCGTCGGCCCCGACCCACGTGCGCTGCGAATACTCCTGATTCGGCGCCCGCTCGTCGCGGTCGAGCTTCACGCCGGTCTTCACCCAGAACGGCCGCGCCGTCGCAAAGGTGTGCTTGTAGTCGACGCGCCCGCCGTAGACGTCGTTCGGCGCCTTGTAGGACTGCCGCGTGTAGAAGCTCAGCCCGTAACTCGCCGGATCCGCGAGCGAGGGACCCGCCGTCTGCGTGAAGGTCGGATACCATGGGTCGCCCGCCGCGCGGTCGATCGTGTAGCCGATGCCGCGTGCGATCGAATGCACCCGGATCCACGCCGGGTAGTTGATGTTCGCGTGGGAATACGTGCCGCGCAGACTCAGCGTGCCCGCACCGTTGAACACCTTGTGCTCGCTGCCGCCGCTCAGGTGCCAGTTCAGCGACTTCTTGGTGAAGTCCGACGACTCCATGTCCGCCGTGACGTTGGCCGAGGGCAGCAGCGTCGTGCGGAGAAAGGTGCTGTCCGGCGAAAACGCCGCCGCATTCGCCGCCGTGTTGCCGATCGTCGGCCGGTAATACTGCTGATACTGGTAGTTCGTGTTCACCTGCACCTTGAAGTAGGCAAACGAGCCGTCGTTCAGCTTGTAGTCCACGGCCAGGCCCGAGTTCTTCGAGTCCGCCTTGTAGCCGAAGTCGCCGGTGCCGAACACCCGCTGCAGCGGTTGCACCCCGAGCGGATTCAGCCACGCATTCGGCACGCTCGTCAGCGCGCCCGGCCCCATCTCGTCCTGCGTCGTCGCGGACTTCCGGTAGTTGAAATTGAACGCGATCCCGAGATTCCGCTTTTTGCCGAACACGCCGTAGGCGTCGGAAAACGAAAGCGCGAACAGGTCGAGATCGTCCGCCCGGTCCTGGAACGGACTCCCGCTGAATCCGCGGTCGCGCCACAACACGCCGGCCGTGAGATTTACCACCCGCCGCGGCGAATCGAAGGAGCGCCGCGTGACCAGGTTCATGTAGCCGCCGATCGCGTTCGCATCCATCTCGGGCGTGGGCGCCTTGATCAGTTCCACCTGCTGGATGTTGCCCGTGCCGAGTTGCTCGATCTGCACGTCGCGCCCTGCCGAAGTGCCCGCCGAACTCGCCATCCGGTCGCCATCCACCGTCAGCTGCGCGAAGCCTGCCGCCATGCCGCGCACCGACACCGTGCGCACCTCGCTCCCCACGATGTCCACCGCGATGCCGGGCAACCGCTGGATCAGCTCGCCGGGATTCGCCGCCGGATTCCCAAAGACATCCGTCGCCACCACCGTCTTCACATTCATCGCCTGCCGCTGCTGCTGCAGCGCGAGTGCGTTGCTCTCGCGGATGCCGGTCACCGCCACCGGATCAAGCCGATACACGCCCGACGACAGTTGCACCGCCACCGGCGTCACGGCTCCGGCCGTCACCGTCACCGGCATCCGCGCGGCATCGAGACCCGCGTAGCTCACCAGGAGCACATGCGCTCCCGCCGGCAGCGCCAACGTGAACTCACCCCCACGCTCGCTCACCGTGCCCGCCCGGCCCCCTTCGACCAGGACCGAGGCGCCGACGAGCAGATCGCCGGTCGCTTGATTCGAAACTATCCCGCGCACCGTGCCGCCCGCGGCGCCTTGTGCCACCAGCGGAACCAGGCAGCCGAGCAAGGTCAGGACCAGTCCCGGCAGGCGCAACGAACGGACGCACGACACCACGGAAAGCAAAGGCAGGTTCATGGGAGGGAGACAAAGGTTTGCCCGCGTTTCGCCAGGGGAACGGGAACGCGCGGGCCGGCGCAGGGTGCCGGCGGCAGTGGAGGGAAATTACGTAACCGCTAGGTTACTTCCTCGCCGCGCCGCAAGCACAATTCCCGCGCGCGAAAGCGAATCCGCTCCGCCCGCGGCGCGGGCTTGCGGCTCCGCCGCCGCGCGCCTTCCCTTCGCCCCCGCCCGCGCCGCCGCACCGGTGTCGACGCGTCGTGCGTGCACTTCCCGACCTTTCCCTGCTCCATGTTCCCAGCCTTACCCTCCGCGGGCGCCACCACTCTGCTGGCGCTCACCCTCGCCGTCTCGCTGACCCCGCGCCTCACGGCCCAAGCGGCCGTTCCCGCTGCTCCCGCCCCTGCGGCTCCGCCCGCAGACGCCATCGTGCTCTCCCCGTTCGAGGTCTCCGCCGCCGAGGACAAGGGCTACGCCGCCTCCTCCGCCCTCGCCGGCACGCGCACCAACGAGAAACTCGCCAACCTCCCCAATTCCATCTCGGTCATCACCGCCGATCTGCTCTCCGATCTCGCGCTCAACGATTTCTTCGGCGCCGTCGAGTTCGCCGTCGGCGCGGAGAACATCTTCAACGATACCGGCACCGTCGGCGCCCCCGTCGGCTCGCGCTCCGGCAACCAGATCAGCTTCCGCGGCATCCCGTCCATCCGCCAGCTGCGCGACGGCTTCCCGTGGTTTCTCCCCGCCGACACCTACAATACGGAACGCATCGAGTTCGCCCGCGGCCCCGGCGGCCTCGCCTACGGCGACGTCGATCCCACCGGCATCATCAACGTTTCCACCAAACGCGCCCACTCGCGGCGCGCCGCCAGTGCCACGGTCCGCTACGACAACTACGGCAGCCAGCGCTACAGCGTGGACATCAACCAACCGCTGCTCCCGCGCCTCAGCCTGCGCCTCAACGCCCTCAACTCCGAGGTCGAGCAGTTCCGCCAACGCGCCAGCCGCGATTTCCGCGGCTACGCTCTTGCCGCGCGCTGGGAACCGTTCGCGGACCGCCGCACCCGCCTCGACGTGAACTTCGAGACCGGCCACACGCGCAACAACCAGAGCACGCTCCGCCTCAATGACGGCACCGCCGCCTACGTGCCCGGCACCGGCACCAATGCCGCCGACGCCGATCCCGTCGCGCCCGGCGTGCAGGTCAACGGCGTCGGCATGCGCCGCATCGCGGCCCCCGGCAACACCCGCGTCTTCTTCGACGTGGGCGGCACGCTCCACGACATGCAGTCGACCGCCACGACGACGTTCCGCACGTCCACGCTCCTTACCGGCGCCACCGTCGCGACCGGGACCGACCCGCAGAACCCACGCCGCATCCCCCTCGTGCCGGTCCCGTATTCATATTATCCGGACGGCGAGGACTGGGGCGGCCCCGACAACCGGCACGACACTGATTTCCACGCCTACAACATCGAGCTCAGCCACTCCGTCGGCCCGAACCTCCGCCTGCTCTTCGCCCACAACGGCCAGGTCGACGACACCACCCGCCTCCAGACCTACTCCGCCGCCGGCGCTCTCGGCATGAACGCCCGCGCCGTGTTTATCGACGTCAACCGCCTCCTCCCGCACCCGACCATCCCCGGCGCCACCATCCCCAATCCGCGCTTCGAACAGCTCTTCCTCGTCTACGCGCCCACGTTCACCACCGACGGCAACAAGGCCACCGGCTGGCGCACGCAGGCCGTCCACGACGTCAAACTCCCGCTGCTCCGCGACTCCTCGCTGCGCACCGTCCTCGGCGCGAGCTACCGCCACGAGCAGAACTACCTCGATACCTATGCGTTTGCCATGGACCAGGCGGAGATCGCCCGCCGCGGCTTCACCGGCGCCGCCGCCTCCTACGCCAACAACCTCGTCCACCCGATCCACTACCTCGCCGACGGCAACAGCGACGAACAGCTCCGCCTCCGCGTCGTTCCCGGCGTCACCACGTTCTACCGCAGCGGCAACGCGCAGACGCGCTTCGACCAGACGCTCGGCTCCGGCAACCTCACGCTCCTCGGAAAAATTCTCGGCGGCCGTCTCCACACCAGCGCCGGCGTCAGCCGCGACTACTTCCGCCAGAACCGCAATCGCACCCCGATCACCGTGCCCGTCATCGGCGGCACCCAGCTCGTCGATCTGCAGAACCGCCCGATTCTCGACGCCACCGGCTACAACGTGCCCTACGAGCCCTTCAACCGCACCTACGCCACCAATCAGACTTACGGCGGTGTCCTGCGCCTCCTCCCGTGGCTCGCGGTCGGCGCCGGCTACTTCGAGTCCTCGCTCTTCACCGACAGCGTCAGCTTCGAGCTCAACGGCCGCCCGCGCCTGCCCCGCACCGGCGAGGGCCACGAGTTCAGCCTCCGTTTCTCGTTCCTCGACGACCGTATCAACGCCACCGTTACGCGCTTCCAGACCACCTCGGAAAACAACGCCCTCAACCTCAGCGCCCCTATCCAGACCGAACTCAACGCCCTCCTGCCCGCCGCCGAGCGCCTGATCGGCACCGGCGATTATCGCGACCAGGAAACCGAGGGCTGGGAGGTCGAGGCGCAGGTCAACCTCACCCGCCAGTGGACCGTGCGCGCCACCTACTCCGTGAACCGCGCCGTCTTCGGGCGCTTCTTCCCGCTCGTGCGGCCCTACCTTGCCTCCGCCCGTGCCGCCGCGACCGCGCAGGGTCTCGATCCCGACGACGCCACCGCGCTCACCCAGCAGTTGATCGACGACACCGAAGGCGCCGTCCGCGCCGTGCGCCGCGAGACTGCCAACATCACCGCGCGCTACAGTTTCACCGAAGGCCGCCTCAAGGGCTTCGCCCTCGGCACGTCCGCCCGCTACGCCCTCGGCAAGGCCCGCGCCGGACTTTCCTCCGGCGGCGTCGTTGTCCTCCCGCCGACCAAGACCGACGACTACGTCCTCGTTAACCCGTTCGCGAGCTACCGCCGCAAACTCTTCGGCCGCAACTGGACCCTCCAGCTCAACGTGAACAACGTCTTCGACCTCCGCTCCGACCAGGGCAACAGCTACACGTGGCCCCGCTTCACCGAGCCCCGCCAATACATCACGACCGTCACGCTCGACTGGTAAACGTTTCCCTCCGCCGCCGCCACTGGCGGTGCCTTATTCCCGTGCTGCGGCTGCTGCGCCGCAGCCGCACGCCAAGATTTCGCTCCTCGGCGAAATCCATCCGCGGCAGCCAGCGTCGGGCCTGTGTCTGTTCACTTCACCGCGCCGACACCAAGCCCACCGTGTTTACCGCCCGCACGACATAGCGGTGCTCCATCCCCGCCACCGCCGTCGTATCGGTGAACACCATCCGCACCAGCGGCCACGCCGGCGTGTCGCTGTATTGCAGACCCTGGAAGACCGGCCGACCATACGGATTCTTCGGCGCCGCCGGCACGCGCGCGATCTCCACCCCGTCGCGCTCGATCACAAATCCCGCCAGCCCGCTCTCCAGATCCGCCTCCGCGTCCCACGCGAGCTCCCGTCCCTTCACCTGCAGCCGCGTCGGCGCCGGCGGCGGGGTGCTGTCCGGCACCTCCGTGTCCTTCACGTAGTGCATCCACGCCCGCGCCACCGCTTCGTCCGGCAGCCAGATCGCCTCCCGCATGTCGCCGCGGAATTTCCCTGCCGCCACCGCCTCGCTCCCCCCGAGCGCCGCCAGCCACGCCCCGTCCCGCGGCATCGGCCGCAAGGCCCCGCCGTTCGCCGTCGGCAGCCGCAGCGCCAGACACGCGTCGAGCCACGGCATCGCGAGGTAACGCTGGTTGCCGCACTCGTGGCTCGTCCGCGGATCGACCGCCACGCTCACCAGCCCGCCGCGCCCGCGCAGTGCGCGGAAAAATGCCTCGTTCGCCGGCCACACGCCCGCGAAGCGCCCGTCCTTCACGCTCACCCCTTCCTTCGTCCCGAGATTGCACATGATCGGGACTTCGAGGGCCGCCGCCGGCACACGATGCGGCGCGATGTTCGCCCGCTTCGGATCCGCCTCCAGCAGCGGCACGCCCGACCGCAGCCACGCCGCCGCTACGCGCTCGGGAAACAGCATCACCATCCCGCCCGCCCAGTGGCCGCCGCCGCTGTGTCCCCACAGCGCCCACGGCACCGTCGCGAGTTCCGGATGCCCGCTCTGCCGCCCGAGGTCCGCGAGCGCCCGCTGGAACGCCGCCGCCGAGCCGTGGCGCGGATCGCACCACTTCTGGCACTCCGCTCCCTCCGGCTGCTCATACGCCGGCGACAAAAGCGCGCACCCGTGCTTTTTCGCCAACGCCTGCCAGTGCAGGTCATACGCGCCCGTGAGCCCCGATTTGCACGAGCCTTCCCCGCAGCCGTGCTGATGCACGATCACGCCGCGCAAGGTCTTCACCCCCGGCGGCACCCACAGCGTGTAGTTGACGGGAAATGCCAGCCCGCCCGGCTCCGCGGACGCCTCGTATCGCACGCGGTGATACGGAGGCTCCGCGGCGGGAAACGCATCGTAGGGCGCCCGCTGCGCCCAGCCCGTTCCGACCACCAGCAACCCGAGCATGAAAATACGGAGCAACATGCTTTCCCCTTCGCAGCGCTCCCCCGCCGACGCAACCCGCGAGACGGTCCCGCGTAACCTACCGCCCTGGCCGAGTCACCGGCCGACGCCTCCGCCCACCACGGACCGTCCGCCCTCTCGCCACCCCTCGCCGCATCTCGCTCCGCCTTAGCGCCCCGCGCTCTTCGTCTGCCGCGGCATCTCCGGCAGTCCCTCCGGCCGCACCGCCGCCGCGCGAATCGTCGGCAACGCCGCCGCGAGTTCCGCCGTCCGCACTGTGCCGCCTCCCGTCGCGAGAAAGTAGCCGTCACCCTCCACCCGCGCGCCCGCCTCGATGTTGTCCCGCGCCTCCCACGTGGCGCGCGATGCCGTGAACCGCGCCGCCGTCAGCGGCGTCCATGCGCCGTCCGCCGCCTTCACCCAGCCGCCGCCAAACCGCGCCCGCCGCACGTCGTGCACACTTTTCCCGTCGCGCCGGAAATCCTCCACAAACGAATTCAGCCCCCGCAGCAGCTTGCCCTGGTTGCGCGTGCGAAACGTCACCAGGTGCCGCCACGCTCCCGTCCGCGGTTCCTGGATCCAGCCCGCATACGCCGTCTTCCCGCCCGGCGTGCCGTCCGTCCCCGGATGCGCTTCCGCGCGCACGAGAAAACGCACCGTCGCACCCACCTCCCACGCGAAATCCGTCATGCACTGCCCGCCCGTGCCTTCCCCGCCGAAGCGCTTGATCCGCACGCCCTCGCCTTCGTGCAGCAACTCCACGCGGTCTTCCAGGCGCACCGCCTTCGGGTCATCGCCCTTCGTCGGATCCCAGACCGAAAAGATCGCCACGCGCTTCCCGTCCCGCTGCTCCTGCATGCCGAAATACCCGCCGCTCCACCCGCACGCCATGAAGAAGCTCCCCGGCGTCGTCTGCTCCACCGTCAGCTCCAGCAGATACGCCTCACTCTCGGCGGCACTCCACTGCAGGTGCACCGAACGCGCCGCCCGCGGCGCCTCCTTGCCACCGATGCTCTCGACCGCGGCGGCTGCCTTTGCCGACGCTCCCGCCACCACCACGCCGGCCAACGCAAGCGCCCGCGCGACCGCGCCCCAACGCCGCCGCCCCGCCCCGCATTGCCCATCATCCCGCCGCCTCAGTCCCACGCCGTGGTTGTGCATGCCCGACGTGATGTTTCCCCCGCCCTCCCGCCGCAAGCGCCCGTCCCACATTTCACGTATTACGTGAAATACCCGCCGCGGCCCTCCCGAAAGTAGCGGGAGCTTCCAGCTCCCGCCCACGCCCGCCTGCGATCAGCGGGCGCCGCCAAAATACCCGCGGCGGCGATCAGCCGCCGCCGCACTCCC
>JACCEB010634786.1_pt1 | contig 34073 bp, 26 predicted proteins | sample 7454761 | NCBI WGS metagenome assembly JACCEB01 (sample SAMN15323454, study PRJNA562643) | freshwater metagenome | isolation source: river surface water | place: USA:Blue River Watershed | collected 2017-08-18
CCAACACCTATAACCTGTTGAAATATCATTTCTTTCATAGCACATCTTTTTCTTACAAAGATAATGCTTATTCCGGCGTTTAAAACTCATTCGTGTTTGTGCGGCCTAGCTCCATGGGTATTTCATACATAAATAGTTTTATAAATTTATTTTAATTAATATACTCTTTAATAAAATTATTAGAAAAGTAAAAATTATTTTTATTTATTTCATAAAATTTTATGTAATCAGATTTTTCTCCAAAGATTAAAACAGATTTAATCTTTAGTTCATTAGTTTCATAACTTAAATAAACACGATTGCTATTTTCTACTTTTTTAACATAAACTTTTAATGGCTTAATTCTTTTACGTCTTAACAAATAGGATAATAAATAAACATCATTATCAAGTACTAAAACTTTATAGATAAATTTATTCATTATAATTAATAAACAGATAATAATAAATATTACAATAGCAACTTTAGCCATACTATCAGCCATAAATAAAAATACGATTAGTATAAATAATGAAAAAAAACTATTGCTTAAAGTTCTCATACCATAGTCCCAAATTGCGGTATTAAACTCAATGTTATTTTTTATTTTCTCCATTAGGTTTATTTTTATTATCACCTGCTGCATCACCAACATCTTTTATCGCTGAATAACTTGTGAAAACTTGATTTGCCGCATCCCAAACCCCTTCAAATTTTTTACCGTCAGCAAAATTAATTGTTATATTTGTTAATGATTTCAATCCATCTTTAACACTAACTGTTAATTTAGCTCCTTTAAAAACTTTTAAGCTTTTTTCTCCACCAAATTTTTCAACAACAGATTCAAGTAAAGTGTTTTCCTCATTAATATTAGTTAGTCCATCAATTGATAAAGCTAATGTTGCACCTTGATAAAAAGTGAATCCAGCTTCTAATAAATACAAAGATCCTCCACTAATTACAAGTCCTGCAACACCAACACCAAAACTTAACCCGTTTTTCATTCCTTTAGGTCCTTCCATACTTGCATCTTTAGCATATAGCCATTGAACAAAAGTTCTATCTACATCTTTATAGAATGATTTCCCACTTCCACCTTTATAGGAGTTTTTATGGGCAAATTTAGCTATGAAAGTCCCTGTTGAATGCCCCCATTCATCACTTCCATTTTGAACTTTCCAAACTTCATCTTCCCTATTTTTAGATTCTGGATTAAACCAATCTGAATCATAGTTAAAACCTTTAGATTCAAATAGTATTTTTAATTGGTCAGAATTCATTAATGTAATATCTATTGTACTTTTAGAATTTCCAAAATAAACTTTTTCTAAACCTTCAAGCTCAACAAAAGCAATAGTACTATTCTCACTGAAAGCATAACTACTATTCCAAGGAAATTTGGTAGCTAAAGGATCTACACTAAAAAATCTACCTAACCTTGGGTCGTGCATTCTGTATTTATAGTTAATACTGTTACCCTCGCCTTTCATTTCACTATCCTTTTCCTGTCCTTGGAACCCATACCTCGCCTTATCACTACTTACACTTCTATCCGACATTTGGCTACCAAATGGATAGTAATCCGTAGCGGAGGTAACTTCGGCTTGGTAGTGGGTGGCGAAGTTGTTGGAGTTGTTGTTAGAAAAACCTAGTTTTCTGTCGGTTATGGTAGCCAGTACATTCCCTAAATGGTTGCTGAGTTCGTAGGTTTTATCCCCACGTATCCTGCTGTAATGGTTGCTATTGGCTATTGATATTTCCACCTTGCTAAGATATAAATTTACTTCCACACCACTAACTTCGCCACTAAAAAATTTTAGCATTACCATATCAGAATCTGCCACAAACTCAAAAACACGCTCGGTAGTTTTATTCAACCAGCCCGATCCCCCGATAGATTGCGTACTTTCCACCCCGCCATTATACACCTCCATACCACCACCAACACTTCCGCCATGCACATAACCCAACTTAACACGATACCTTACACCCGGTTGCGTAGCAATTATTTTTTTAATTGCCCCCCATTGTGTACTCGTTTGTAAACGTAATCCCAAATTAGCAGATGTGGTAAAAAAAGTTTAAGCATAAGAATGGAGTTTTGATAACCACTTTGGGTTTTTAATAAAAAAAAAGCTGTCCGGAATGGACAGCTTTTTTTATTTTATGATTTATCGATATTAAATCTGAGCAGATTTAACTGTTTTGATAATTCTTGCAGCGATTTTGTATGGGTCGCCGTTAGAAGCAGGTCTTCTGTCCTCTAACCAACCTTTCCAACCTTTTTGTACTGTAATTAAAGGAATACGAATAGACGCACCTCTATCAGAAATACCGTAAGAGAAATCGTTGATTGAAGCAGTTTCGTGCTTACCAGTTAAACGTTGCTCGTTGTGTGCACCGTAAACAGCGATATGTTCTTTAGCAACTGGACGGAAAGCTTCACAAATTTTTTCGTAAACCTCTCTAGAACCACAAGTTCTTAAAGTAGAGTTAGAGAAATTAGCATGCATACCCGAACCATTCCAGTCTGTATCACCAAGTGGTTTAGGGTGATACTCGATATAATAACCATATTTCTCAGTTAATCTATCTAATAAATATCTAGCAATCCAAATTTCATCACCAGCTTTTTTTGCACCTTTAGCAAACAATTGGAATTCCCATTGGCCACATGCAACCTCTTGGTTAATACCTTCGAAATTTAAACCAGCCGCGATACATAAATCAGCATGCTCTTCAACTAATTTTCTACCATGAGTGTTTTTACCCCCTACAGAACAGTAGTACATACCTTGAGGAGCTGGGTAACCACCAACAGGGAAACCTAAAGGTAATTGAGTTTTAGTATCCATAATGAAATACTCTTGCTCGAAACCAAACCAAAAATCATCATTTTCATCATCGATTGTAGCTCTACCATTAGATTTGTGAGGAGTTCCATCAGCATTCATAACTTCACACATTACTAAGTAACCATTTAATCTTGCAGGATCTGGGTAAATAGCCACAGGAACTAACAAACAATCAGATGAACCACCATCCGCTTGTCTTGTAGAAGAACCATCAAAAGACCAATTGCTTAATTCTTCTAAAGTTCCTTTAAAATTTTCATGCTCTTCAACTTTCGTTTTAGATCTCATGTTTTGAGTTGGTTCATAACCATCTAACCAGATGTACTCTAATTTAATTCTTGCCATGATAATTGTTTTTAAATATGTAAGTGATTTTTTTTCGTTGTGCAAATTTACACACATTTCATAAAAAAACAATATTTTTTTAAAAAAAGGTACTAATAAACACCCCCTTTGTTGAAAAATTATATTTTTTTTTAAACAACACCCCCCTATTTTTATATACCGATATAAAAAAACACAAAAAGTAAATATTGATAAATTTGGTTGTAAAACAAAAAAAGGTGCCCTAGGGCACCTTTAAAACTTATAATCGTTTGACAATTAGTTTTTAACCACTTTAAAATTAAGTACTTCTTTGTTATTAGTTAATTGAACAACATAAGTACCCGCTTTTAAGTTAGAAGTTGAAATAGTATTAACACCACCATTAATAAAGCCATTGTTTACTAAACGACCGCTTAAATCGAAGATACTGTAATTTACATCTGTATTTACTTCTAATCTCAAAGAGTTTTGAATTGGGTTACTGTAAACAACACCCCAATTTTTGATTAAATTAGCAGATGTAGGATCCGAAACTGGTAAAGCAGTTACATTACCTTCGCAATCCAATGCATATAAGCCAAACTCTGTAGCACCTGAAGTACCTACTAAACCGCTAGCAAATACAATTATAGATTTTTCATCTAAACCTAAAGTTTGTAATGGAGCTTCGTACCCTTTAAATACACTGTTATCCGAATTTAATCTTACCTGAATTTTGTAATCGTTAGTTGGCAAAGACAAATACTGAGTGAATTCATTGTAAGATACATTTTCTGTACTTGCATCCAATAAATTTCCATTATCTAAAGTAATATTTACCGCAGGCGCATTAGGTGAAGCATGTAAAACCAATACATCTGTTACCCCCTCGGCAGCGTCACATTTAGTATTTTCGATTGGCAACAATGCAAAACCATTATTTTGTCCAACATTTGAAACTAAACCATTAGCAAAAATTGTATAATTAGTATTTGCTTTGAAAGGAACCGAATAATCGAACAAAGCATCATTAGCACTTGAACTTCCAGCTAAAGCAATATCCACTAGATTATTTACACCAGCTTCAACCTCAATATAACCAGTAGCAGCTCTGAAACCAACATTTGATAATTTAGTATCTTTATTTAAATAAATATCTACATTACCCGCATCTGGAGAGTTGTGAACAATTTGAATTTTAGCCATAGATACTGGTAAAGCAACAACGTCGCCAGCAGAAGTTACCGCATACAAACCAAATATTGGTTCATCACCAGTTGCATTTAATAAACCTGATGCAAATACAGTAATTGCCTTACCTTCTAAGCCTAAACTTTTTAATATAGCTTCGTAACCTTTAACAACTACATCCGTTCCTGCAACTCTTACTTGAATAGAGTAATCATTTTCTGGTAAATTTAAATATTCAGTTAAGTTACCATAAGCAAGATCACCTTTTAAAATTGTTCCATCCTCTAAAGTTACATCAACCGAAGGAGCATCTGTAGCACCGTGAAAAACTCTTAAATCAACCCCAGATTTAACAGTCGATTTAGTATTACTTAATAAATACAAATCAAAACCTTTATCACCTTCAACACCTAGCAATCCATTTGCAAAAATTTGAGTTACAGAGTTTGCAGCAAACGATACGTTATAATTTAACGGCGCATCATCAACACTTACACTTCCTGCTAACGCAATATCTACAGCATTTTTTACCCCAGCCTCAACTTCAATATAGTCTGTTGCAGATCTAAATCCAAAATTAGATAACTTTGTATCCTTGTTTAAATAAATATCTACATTACCAGCATTTGCAGAATTATGAACGATTTGAATTTTAGCTTTAGAAACTGGTAATTCAATTACATCACCATTTTTAGTTGCTGCAAATAAACCAAAATTTGGTTGTCCGGTTGCAGGACTTAAATAACCACTAGCAAAAACTGTTAAAGCTAAACCCTCAGTTTCTAAAGTTGATAATGGAACTTCGAAGCCTTTAACCACATTATCCGATCCAGCAGCCCTAACTTGGATAGAATAATTGTTTACCGGTAAATTTACATAACCTCTAAAATCCCCCAATTGAACATTTGCAGTTCCAGGATCATTTAATAAGGTTCCATTTTCTAATGTAATATCAACTCCTGGCGCATCAACAGAGCCATGAAAAACTAATAAATCAGTTCCTCCAGCAGCAGCATCAATTCTTCCTTGATCAAAAGAATAAATTTTTAATGCTTTATTACCGTTACCCAAAACTTCACCAGTTGCAATTAAAACATAATGTTTGCCATCCTCTAATGTAAAAGGGAAATTCCTAAGTGTGTCGGATACACCAGTAGAATTTCCAGGAGCAACACCTATATTTAATAAAGTATTAGAAGGAACAACCTTTACACCGGTTGCTTTTCGGAATTCGAAATCATCTTCTAAAATACCTCCGTTAAGATAAATATCCACTTTATTCGCCAAAGGGTCTGCAGAATTGTGGATTACTTGTAATGTTGATGTTTGAGCAGAAACAGCCATCGCTGTTAACAAAGCTCCTACTGTTAGTAGTTTTTTTCTCATAACAATTTTGTTTAAATAATTAAGTGAATAGTTAAACAAAACTATATAAAATCATTTAGTTTTACAATGTAAAAATATGTTACAAAATACTAACAAATAGTTAAATAGCTTATTTTACTACACTTTTATTGTTACAACAAATTTTATCTTAACAAATTTTATTTTATATTGTTAAAATTCCTTTTTTGAAAGATTTTTAGTTTCAGAACTAGTTATAATTATAATAAACTTAAGTTATTATATTTTTTTGATTAAATATTTTTTAAATGATTTTTTGGCACATACAAAACAAGCTATTATCTTTACTTAATGCACGAAAACAATTTTACAAAAAAGAATAAATTAAAAGGTGTAGTAGCTACACAGCAATTATTTGCAAAGGCTAAACAAAAAAAAGAATTCCCATTAAAAGCGTTTTATACAATTGATAACAACCATAAAGAACTTACAAAATTTGGAGTTTCGGCACCTAAAAAATTATTTAAACGAGCTGTTGATCGAAATAAAATTAAAAGATTATTGAGAGAGGCGATTCGTAAAAACAAAAACATTTTAAGTTCTCAACCCTATTGTATTGATAAAATTATGATTATTTATATCTCTAATTATATACCAAGCGCTATCGAAATAGAGCAAAAAATTATATCTTTATTCGGCAGTTTAGTACTGGAAATGCAAAATTTATCTTCTAATAATTCAATCAAAAATGAAAATTAAAAAAACTCTATTTATACTAATCCCAGTTTTTGCTTTATTATCAGCTGGTAAAATTGCCGTTGATCGTTTTGAAATAGTAAAAAACCTCGACATATTTACTGATGTTTACAACAAAGTTAGTACATTGTATGTAGATGATGTAAAACCTGGGGATTTGATGAAAGTGGGAATTGATGAAATGTTAAAAAGTTTAGATCCATACACAGTATATTACCCGGAATCGGAAGTGGAAGATTATAAATTTATGACGACCGGACAATATGGTGGAATTGGTGCCCGAATAAGAAAAGATGGCGAAAATATTTTAATTGCCGAACCCTATGAAGATTCCCCTGCAAGATCTGCAGGATTGGTAGCTGGAGACATGATTATTGAAGTAGATGGAACCAATGTTAAAGGAAAATCTGTTAACGACATGAGTTCATTTTTAAAAGGCACACCAGGTACAAAAGTTAAATTAAAAGTAAAAAGACCATTAGTAGAGGATTTAATTGACATTGAAATAATACGAAAAGAAATAAAAGTAAGCAGTGTACCTTATCATGCAGAAATCGATAAAGGTATTGGCTACATAAAATTAACCAGCTTTACACAAAACGTTGGCGAAGAAGTAAAAGAAGCTTTAGTTGATTTGAAAAAAAACAACAATATCCAAAAACTAATTTTTGATTTACGCGATAATGGAGGTGGTTTATTAAACGAAGCTGTTAATATTGTAAACTTATTTGTTTCAAAAAATATAAAAGTTGTTGAAACTAAAGGTAGAGTTGAATCTTGGAACAGTACTTATAAAACTTTAAATGCACCAATTGATAAAGAAATACCTGTTGTAATTTTAGTTAATTCTTCATCTGCCTCGGCATCCGAAATTGTAAGTGGAAGTTTACAAGACTTAGATCGCGCAGTAATAATTGGAAAAGAAACCTATGGAAAAGGGTTAGTACAAACTACCAAACCTTTAAAATACAATGGTTCCATAAAAGTAACAACTGCAAAATACTACATTCCTTCTGGAAGATGTATTCAAGCTGTGGATTATGGAGATAAAGATGAATTTGGTAAAGCTAAAAAAATTCCAGATTCTTTATTTTCAACTTTTACCACATTAAACGGAAGAAAAGTTCAAGATGGACATGGAATACAACCAGATGTAGAAGTTGAACAAGATAAATATAGTTTATTAATTAAACAGTTGGTGAACGAGAGCCATTTATTTAATTTCGTAACCGATTTTTATTATCAAAACAAAACTATAGAATCTCCCGAAAAATTTAAAGTTACCGATAAAGAATTTAATGCATTTAAAGCTTATTTAAATGATAAAAAATTTGTTTACGAATCCTTAAGCGACAAAAAAATAAAGGATTTGGAAAAAATGTTAGAAGAAGAGAAATTTACAGAAGCAACAGCAAACCAATTAGAAAACTTAAAAAAAATTATTTTAGCCGAAAAAGAAAAAGCCTTTGAAAAAGATAAAGAAATGATTAAATTTTTGTTACAATCGGAAATTGTTACCAGATATTATTTTCAAAAAGGCCGAATCATAAACTCTTTAAATAGAGACCCTTATATTTTTAAAGCTAAAGAAATTTTAAACAACTCCAACGAATACAATAAAATTTTAGGTAAATAAAATGCGTAAATTATTTGTTTTATTTTTAATTATCTCTCATCAAATTTGGGCACAACAACACACTATTGAAATTCAATTAGATGAAATGCCCAACGAATGGATAAAATTAGCAGTTTATAAAGGATTAAAAAATGAAATTTTAGATAGTGTACTACTTAACCAAAATGGTTTTGGAACTTTAAATTACGATGCATCTTTTAAAGGAATTGGGTATATAATTAACCAAAAAAATAAAGTATTAAGTATTGTTTTAAATCAAGAAAATGCAAAATTTAAAGGAAAAAGTATACAAGAACCCGAAAACATTATTTGTACAGAAGGTACCGAAAATAAAAATTATATTTCCTATATAAATACTTTTCCTAAATATCAACAAGCCAATATGGCTTGGGATTTTTTGAATAATTTATATGGAAAAAATACTCAAAACAAAAGCGAACAAAAAGTATTTAAACAAATTACAAAAGAGCAAAACCGAATTAAAACTTTTGAAGAAAACTTTTACAAACAACTACCAACAAATTCCTTTGTTGCTCAATACATACCTTGGTACAAACTCATTAACTCGGTTAGTTATATTGCACAAAATAAACCTCAGGAAATTCCTGCAACCCTAAACGAACTTCGAAATATTAATTTGAGTAATACTTATTTTTACAATTCGGGTTTGCTTACAAATACAATTGATATGCAAATTAGTTTAATTTTAAAACATTTTGGAAACAATCCTAGAGGTACAGCAGAATTAAAAATATCAATTGATTATATCCTTAATTCATTAATCAACGATGAAGAAAAACTTAATGCAGTAGCAGATTATTTATTCGAGAAACTAGAGCAAAAATCGTTAACTGAAAGCTCAGAATATTTGGCAACACAATTGCTTAATCAAAATTCATGTGAAATTAGCGACGACCTAACTAAACAATTGGAAATTTACCGTAAAATGAAAATCGGAAACACTGCCCCAACCATTTTGTTTAACGGGTTAACTTATAAAAACGGAAATGAAATTTCGGATGTTTTTTTAAACGCCAATTATACTGTTGTAGTTTTTGGCGCTAGTTGGTGTCCGGGTTGCAACGAAATGATGCCATTATTAATAAACGCTTACCCACGATGGCAAAAAAAAGGTGTTGAAATTATATTTATTTCATTAGATACTCAAGAAGAAGACTTTAAAGAATATGCAAAGAAACTTCCATTTACAAGTACAAATGATTTTAAAAAATGGAATGGAGAAAACGTAAGTAATTATTGTGTTTTTGCAACGCCTACAATGTTTGTTATAGACGAAAATAATAAAATCGTACTTCGTCCGTATCACCCAAAACAAATCGACGATTGGCTTAAAAAATAAAAAACTCTGGTTACTTTGCTTAAAGATAATCAGTTTAATAATTATTTAGTAACCAGAGTTTTTAGGGATAAAGAACGTCCTTATCTTAAAACTAACAATCCTAAAACAAACAAAAATCGCAAAAGTTACAATACTCAAAATTTTAAACGATTAATTTAACCTATACATGGATATTACTTTTTTCGAACATCAACAATTATTTAGAAACTGGTTGGAAAAAAATCATTTAATTAAAACGGAAATAATAGTAGGATTTTACAAAATAAAAAGTAATAAACCATCTTTAACTTGGTCGGAATCAGTAGATCAAGCACTATGTTTTGGTTGGATAGATGGTATTAGAAGAACAATAAACAACGAAAGTTATAGTATAAGATTTACGCCACGCAAAGCAAAAAGTATTTGGAGCACGATTAATATCAAAAAAATTGAAAACTTAACAAAAGCAGGATTAATGAAACCAGAGGGATTAAAAGCTTTTGAACTAAAAGATGATAGATACACCAAAGTTTATTCTCATGAAAACTCAATTTTAGATTTATCAACAGAGTATATCAAAGAATTTAAAAAGTATCCTAAAGCATTTGAATATTTTAAAAATCAAGCTCCCTCCTATCAAAAAGTTATTATTCATTGGATAATGAGCGCAAAAAAAGAGTGCACAAAATTATCCAGATTACAAAAAGTTATTCAATCTAGTATTAATAATAAACGAATACAATAAAACAAATAACTCTAATTTAACGACGGAGAAAAAGCGTAATTGGCAAGAAAAGATTGTTTAGACTTAGAAGCCTTAAGAACAGTTTGCCAAATATTTGAAGGGTTTGCGCGCAGTAAATAAGATTGTTTCATTGGACCAACTACCCAAGATTCATTTTGCAGTTCTTCCTCCAATTGATTTTCTGCCCAACCACTATATCCAATAAAAAAACGTATTTGATTCACATTAATATCTTTAGCCAAAATTAATTTTTTAACCTCAGAAATATCACCGCCCAACCATAAGTTTTTGGTAATGGGTACACTACCTTTTATTTTTAAACCTAAATTATGAATATAGTACACAATATCCTGGTCCACAGGTCCGCCGTAATAAATATTTGAATCAAAATGAGGAAAATTATTAAAAACCTCATGAATTTTTAATTCGGTTGGTTTATTAACAATAAAACCCATAGCACCAGCAACACCATACTCGGTTAAAAAAATTACCGAACGTAAAAAAATTGGATCCAACATATATGGATTTGCCACTAAAGTTCTGCCAGATTTTAAACTATACAACTCGTCCATTTTAGCCTTCAAAAGTTATACAAATTGAAAATAATCTTGATTTCATTTGATCAATCACATTTGTAAATGGAGTACCATCGTTAATTAGCAAATTATTTAAACCAAAATTCCATTTTAATTGAGGCGTAAATTTAAAATATTCCAAAAAAAACTCACAACCAAAACCAACCATATAAGAATAATCCCATCTATTTAATCTAATTACAGATTTATCGCTTTCGGTAACATTTTTTTGCGAAACCATATCATACGCAATATCCCCACCAGCCATCACAAAAGTTCTAAAATTACCATATCTATCACTTTTGTAACGCACTTCCATTGGTAAACTTAAATAAGTGGATTCAATAATACGTACATCATTAAAAAATTTTCCTTGCTCATTTTTTAATTTATAAACAAAATCTCTTTGTCCGAAAACCAAAGAAGGAAACATAGCTCTTATATCCCAAGATTCTCCAATATGTAAATTGGTAACAACACCCAAAGTAAATCCTGGATAAGATTTTAAATTAACTCCAAAAATAGTATCACTTGCTAACAATTGATTGTTTAAAGTAAGTTTGCCGCCCATATTATTTAAAGCAACATAAAATCCAAAATGAATAAAATCTTTATCAAAAGCAGGTAAATTAAGTACAACATTGCGTTGGGCTTGAATCGACTGAAAACAAAAAATAAATACAAACAGTAATTTTAGCTTATGTATAACCATTGTATTATTTTTCATTTTTATAATTGGGCAAAATTTTACTTTGCTTTCTCGGCAATATAAATAGATGCAATACCAAACGTAACTGGATAAATTTTAGTATTAGTATAACCTACTTTAGTTAAAATATTAGTAAAGTTTACCCCATCAGGAAAAGCATCTACACTTTCGGGTAAATAAGTATAAGCAGCACTATCTTTAGATATTTTTTTACCAATAGTTGGTAAAATTCGTTTAAAATAAAAATTGTACAAGTTTTTAATTGGAAAAGATTTAGGTTTAGAAAACTCCAATACTGCACAAACTCCACCTGGTTTTAAAACACGCAACATTTCGGATAAACCTTTTTCTAAATTTTCAAAATTACGCACACCAAAACCAACAGTGATGGCATCAAAACTAGCATCAGGAAAAGGTAAATTTTCCGAATCACCCAAAACCAGCTCAATACGGTCGTCCACCTTTTTTTGTTTAATTTTAGCTTTACCAACATTTAACATTCCCTCCGAAATATCTAAACCCACAACTTTTTTGGCACCAGAGTTTAAATTTTCAATTGCAAAATCCGCAGTTCCAGTAGCAATATCTAAAACATTTTGAGGTTTAAATTTTTTAATTAATCGCACTGCTTTTTTTCGCCACAAAATATCAATTCCAAGAGATAAAACATGATTTAAAAAATCGTATCTAGGCGCAATGTTGTTAAACATTGTTTTTACTTGATCTTTTTTTCCACCTTCTTCACCTTCGTAAGGAACAACTTTTTTTTCCATTTTTTTATTTTAGCAGGCACAAATATAGGGAATTACAATGTATTTTTGTTTACATTTTGTTTATTTAGGAATTTGGCTTTGCCAATTTAAATGCTTGTATGGAAAATCCAAATTTAATATCTGTAGTAATTATAACTTTCAACGAATCCGAAAATATTGCCCGTTGTATTCAATCTGTACAAAAAATTGCGGATGAAATCTTAGTAGTAGATTCCTTATCATCGGACAACACAGTTGAAATTGCTCAAAGTTTAGGTGCAAAAATAATTTCACAACCTTTTTTAGGATATATCGAACAAAAGAATTTTGCCAAAAACTTAGCTCAATACAACTGGGTTTTATCTTTAGATGCTGATGAATGTTTAAGTGAGAATTTACAAATACAAATACAAAATTTAAAAGCTAGCATACACTTAGCAGATGCTTACAGTTTTAACCGATTAACTAATTATTGTGGTAAATGGATTAAACATTGCGGATGGTATCCCGATAAAAAATTGCGATTATTTAAAAAAAACAGCCACCATTGGGGTGGTTTTAATCCACATGATCAAATAATTACCCATCCTAAGGATAAAATTATTCATATTAATGAAGATATTTTACATTACAGTTTTAAAAGCTATGCACATTTTAAATTACAAATGGAAAAATTTAGTTTAATTAGTGCCCAAAGTTATTTTACCAAAGGTAAAAAAGCATCATGGTTAAAAATTTACGGCAGTGCAATTATAAAGTTTATAAAATCATACATTATTAAACTAGGCTTTTTAGATGGAAAAGCTGGATGGATAATTTGTTCACATTCCACTTATTACACCTATATAAAATACAAAAACTTAAGGGATTTGTGGAGGAATAATGATACAAATATTTAAAAAGGAAAGAAAACAGGGATTAAAAAGGTTGCTAAAATCCAGAATAGTATGTTTAAACCTGTACCAACTTTTACAAAATCCATAAATTTATAGTTTCCAGCTACATACACCATAGTATTGGCATGATAACCAATGGGTGTCATAAAACTTGCAGAAGCAGATAACATTATCGCCATTACAAATGGTGTTGGATTTATACCCAAACTGGTTGCAGAGGCAATTGCAATTGGTGTTAAAAGCGCTGCTGCTGCATGATTACTCATTATTTCTGTTAATAAAGAAGTAACCAAATACAATCCAGATAAAACAGCAACATAACCCCACTCACCTAAATAACCTAAAATTCCGTTAGCCAAAAATTGATCTAAACCAGAATTTTGCATAGCTTTTCCTAAGCTCAAGGAACCTACCAATAAAAATATAATTTTCCAACTAATAGCTTCATACGCTTCTTTCATACTTATTATTTTAGCCAATACCAAAATGGAAACACCAGCAATAGATGCAATCATTATATCCATAATATCCAAACTACTTAAAACAATAATGGATATTAAAACACCAAAAACAAGTAACGATTTAGGCTTATCAAATTCTAAAATTGGGTTTTCGGACAAAACAACAAAAGGTAAACTTTGTTTGCTTTCCATCTTTTTTAATTCCTCTACAAAATGATTTTTTACCTCAACCAACAATACGTCGCCATTTTTTAAAGGAACATTGTATAAATTGCTTACCAAATCTGGACGATTTTTTAAAGCAATTGGTGTTGCACGATATTTTCTTCTAAAATCAATTTCTTTTAAAGTTTTTCCTTCAATATCTGTATCAGCAGTAATTACAATTTCGATTAATGTTGAATGAGTAGAAGCAAAATCATCTCCCCCAACCTTTACAGCAGGAGTTTCCTTAATTTTAATACGATTTTTTAAAACTTTCATTTTTTCAACATCACAGCGCACTTTTAAAATATCTCCTGCTTGTAAAATAAAATCGCCCGATGGTAAATTAAAAGAACTTTCGCCACGTGTAATTTCCATAATATCCATCTCTAATTCCTTTACCAATGCAGATTCCATTATGGGTTTACCAACCGATGAAGCATCTTTTAACAACTCAATCTCTGTTACATAAGCACGTAAATTAAGTTCATTATTTTTTTCGGTTTTACGATCAGGTAACAATCTAATACCTATAAAAGACATATAAGCAATTCCTGCTAAAGCGAAAATTGAACCTATAACTACAAAATCAAAAATCTGAATTTCGGCAAATCCATATTTTTCAACAATTCCCGAAATTAAAATATTTGTTGAAGTTCCTATTAAAGTACAACCTCCTCCAAAAATAGATGCAAACGACAAAGGAATTAGCATTTTTGTAGGACTTTGTCCTGATGAATGAGCAATTTGAATTAAAACTGGAATAAAAATGGCAACTATTGGTGTATTATTGATAAATGCCGACATGATTGCGATTAAAACCATCATTAACGCCATGCCAATATGAAAATTATATTTAAAGATATGAGAAACCCGATGTGCCATATATTGTAAAGCTCCTGTTTTTAAAACGGTGGCACTTAAAATAAACATAAAGGCAGTGGTTATAGTTGCCTTATTACTAAATCCATCAATACTTTCTTGTGGTGTATTTACTCCAAACACAACCAATAAAACAATTATCAACAAAGACACTAAGTCTATCGAAATCAACTCTGTAGCAAACAAAATAATTGCCACACCAATAATAATTAAAGTAATAATCGCAGGAAATAACACAGTATATTTTTTATAAAAGCATACCAAATATATAGACTAATATCGGTATTCCAAAAGATATGAGGAAAAATTATTTATTTTTTTCCATATCCACTATGTTTGCAACGGTTGATTGTTTAAGCAACTCCAAAGTATTCATTCGTACTTTTAAAAAAGCATCTCTAATTCCGCAGTGTTCTTCATCCACACAATCCTCGCATTTTTCGTAATAATTTAAACTTACACAAGGTAATAAAGCAATTGGCCCATCAAACAAACGTAAAATTTCAGCTAAATTAATATCTTCGGCACTTTTGAGTAAATAATATCCACCACCCTTTCCTTTTTTACTTGATAAAATTCCAGCTCTACGCAAATCCAATAAAATAGCCTCTAAAAATTTTTGAGGAATTTTACGTTCTTTAGAAATCTCACTTATCAACACAGGATTACGATGTTCTAAACCCGCTAAATACACAACTGCACTAATGGCATACTTGGTTTTTTTGGATATCATATTACACCTAAATTATTTAATCGATTAATCACAAAACTAAAGATAACATTTTAACTTAAAAAACAAAAAATAAATTACCAAATTAATGTTTACTCACTTACTACTTGAATAAAACCATTAGCTTTATAATCGTTTATGGAAATTACATAAAAATAAGTACCAGTTGCTAGTTTTTGATTGTTGTAAAAATTATAACCATTAAAACATTCACTAAATTCTTTAGAATCATAAATTTTTAGTCCCCAACGATTAAAAACTTCTAAATGTGCACAAGCATTAAATTCTCCATTTAATTTATACTCAAAACATTCGTTTAATTTATCGTTGTTAGGCGTAATAATATTAGGCGCATCAATTCGTATAAAATCTTTTGGATTTTTAAAATCCCATTTTACCGTTGCTGTATCAAAACAAGTTTTATTATTACCAACAATTAAACTAGTGTTAGTTTGCGTTCCAAAGGAAAAAGTATGCTGCGGATTAATATTATTACTAAAATTTCCATCTCCAAAACTCCATTTCCATTCATCCGCCAATACACTTTCATCTTTAAACTTAACTAAAAAACCATCGCAATTTGGAGCTACAGTATAAGTAAAATTTGCTTTTGGTTGATCGTTTACATTTACTTTTATAATAACAGAATCGGTACAATTTTTATCCGTAGCAACAATAACTTTTAAATCGGTTGGCTCCGTAAATCTTAAATTTTGAGTAGGTAAAGTATTATTATCAAATAAATTTTGAGGATACCAAGTATATTTATTGCCTCCAGACACCCAAAATTTACTTAAAACACTATCGCAAACTAACGTATCTTTTGTAGATAAAATATTGGGTAAAGGGTTTACTTGTATTAAAATACTATCTTTATTTTTACAGCCAAAAGTATCTTGGACATTTAAGAAATATTTAATGGTTTGATTAGGTGAAAAAACAACATTAATAGCATTTGGATTATTTATTCCTTGTGTTGGAAACCATTGATAATCACCCAATACAGTTTGCACATTTAAATTCACACTTTGCCCAAAACAAATATTGGTATCCTTAGGCATATTTATAATAGGTAACTGCAAAACCTCCACTTCCACTGTGTCTATATTTTTACAATTATTTACATCTGTACCTAAAACCCAATATTGTTGTGTTTGTGCTGGATAAACTTTTACAGTTGATTGATTTATAACAGTATTAACAGTATTTATCCATTGATAACTTAAGGCGCCTTTAGCATACAAAGTAATTGTATCTCCAAAACAAATTGTTGTGTCTTTTTCTATTTGCACTTGAGGTAGCGGAGCAACTTTAATTAAAATACTATCACTATTACTACAAGTATCCTTAGTTACAGTTAAATAAAACAACATTGTATCATTAGGAAATAAATAAGCAAAAGAACTATCTGGATGTGAAGCAAATAAAGCTGGCGACCAACTAAAACTAGCATTTTGTAATGTATGTTTTAAACCAACACCTATGCTATCACCCCAACAAATTGTGGTATCATTGGGCAAATCAATTGGTATTTTGGGATTTACATCTACAAATACAGAATCATTATAAGTACAATTTACACTATCGGTAATAGTTACAAAATACCATCTACTTACATCAGGATTTACTATAGGATTTTTACTATTTACATTATCAATAAATTGGTTAGGTGACCAAGTATATTGCGTTCCCCATCCAAATGGATTTAATTTTGCGCCAAAACCCGGACATAAAAATTGGTAATTATCAATCCCAGATTGTGGATAAACATAAACCGTAAAAGTATCTATACTAGTACAAGATCTATTTCGAATAAAAATTGGCAAAACTATTTTTTGAATAGTATCTGTTAAATTTTGATGTGTAAAAACAGGTTGTAAAGCAGTAAAATCAATTAAATAATCATCTACCAACCATTGCACACCATCAGGAGAAACGTTAAATAAAGTATTCAAAGTAGTTGGTGCGTTGGAACAAATAAATTGTTGTTTTGGTTGTAATAAACTGGGTTTTGCTTTGTATAAAATAAAAATAGAACTATCTAAAGTACAACCATCAAAAGTTGCAGCTAAGGTTAGCACATTTATTTGATCATTGTTAGTAGGATTGATATTAAACGTTTGCGTAATGGCGCTATCGGGTTGTGTAAATAAATTTCTGGGAGTCCAACTGTACAAATAATTAGCTCGTTTATCAAAACCAACAGTAATTGTATCTTCGGAGCAAATTTCCCTACTAGGACCAGGATTTAAAATGGGTTCTACCAATCGAATAAATCTATCATATGTTTTAACACATGTAGCACTAGGAGTGGTAACCGTAACTTTATAGTTTAAGATTGTTTCTTCTTGATAATTTCTAGCTAAAAAAGTTGGGTTTGAAATATTAGTTTGATTTAAAAAAGTAGCTGGCAACCAATTGTAAATGTAATTATTCACCGGATTTACACCAATGTTTGTTGGCGTATTGGCACAAACTTTTAAAGTATCCGAAAAATCTAAATGCGGACTTTCATCAATTGTTATGGTTTGATTAATTGTTTCGCTCCCACATTCGTAAAAAATTTGTAAGGAAATGTTATATGTACCAGGACCGCTAAATTTATGCGTTGGATTAAAAATAGAACTGGAATTGTTTACACCAGACGCTGGGTCGCCAAAATTCCAATTCACCTCCAAAACATTAGTTGTATTTTGAAGTCGGAAATTAACGGGCTCACCAAAACAATTATTTTGAACTATGATATTATTAGGACCACTAAAAGTTGGTGGAGAAGTAAGAGTAGTATTAATAATCCCATAACCAGACTCCCTAAAACCAAGATACAAGGCAGTTGAGCTATAAGAAGCTGAGGGTGAATCAGGATTTGAAATTCTTCCCAAATAATTACTACCATAATCAGCTACATAAATACTTCCATTACTTGCTAATCGAAGTGACCCATAAATATTTCCACCTCCTAAGCTGGAGGAAGTTGACAAAATTTGCGTATTTGTTCCATTGTTTACATCATAACGTATTACACCATTATCTGTTGAATTTATATATAAATAATTAGAGCTAGGCGAAAAAGCACAACCATGCGGGTTTCCATCCTTTACAATAAAAGCTTCATTATTAACACTTCCATTAGAATTATTAAAATCGGCTAAACTTACCCTTGAGTTTAAATTTCCATTAAAAGAAATTTTGGTATTATCTAAAGTACAAGCCACTTTTTTACCATCAGGAGAAATAATCATATCTCCATGATCGCTAGTATGAAGTAATACACCCTGACTAATTACACCTGGTAATTGAATACCTAATTCTGTTACTAAAAATGCTTCATAATTTCTCGAATCATTGTAGTGAACTAAAACCCAAATATCAACACCATTAGCATGGTAAGCAACAGTAATTCTACCTAAAGAAGCACTATTTAATTGAATATTTTTTTGAATCACATTACCTAATCCATTATCTCCATTCATATTAATAATTGAATATCTTAAACCATTTTGCAAACTTGTTGTAAAGAGATAATAGGTAGATTTGCTTTTGGGAACTTTTACTATCAATGCCGGAGAAGTATTGTTTTGATAACCTAAAATTCCAGTTCCATTACTCATGATTCCACCCGAACGATTCCAAATTGTTACTCCATCTGTATAAAACAACAACCTGCCCTCACAATCAGCAACAGCAGCAGTACCCTCAACAGTTAATACATTACTAGTTCCAGAAGTAGGTGGATTATTATTAAAATTTACAGAAGCACCTTGACCGAAATGCCAAACATTAAACTCCTTTTGAGCCTTTAAATTAAAGACTAAAAATAAGCTAAAAAAAAGGAGAATTTTATTCATGCAAACCAAAAACGCTATAAGCTTTAAAAAGTTGTGTAAAGATATAAATTGGATTAAATAAAATATAAAATAACAGAATTATGCGTTTTTATTTTAACATCTTTAACATTGCAATTTCTTGCTCAGTTAAAAATCTGTACTCACCTCTTTTTAAATTCTTTTTAGTTAAACCAGCAAAATAAACTCTATCCAATTTAACCACTTTGTATTTAAAATGCTCGAAAATACGCTGTACAATTTGTTTTTTTCCTGTGTGGATTTCTACACCTAAAATACATCTATTATCCTTGGTAGCCCAAGCAATTTCATCAGGTTTAACAAATCCATCTTCCAATCTAATACCTTCTTGCATCGCTAAAAAATCTTGATGGGATACTGGTTGATCAGTAGTTACTTGATAAATCTTTTTAACATCATGTTTAGGTGATGTAAGTTTTAAATTTAAATCGGTATCATTGGTAATTAATAAAACACCCGTTACATCCCTATCTAATTTTCCTACAGTAAAAACTTGTTGTTTACAAGCATTTTTAATTAGGTTGTAAATAGATCTTCGATTGGTAGGATCGTCCATTTTACAAGTAAAATCCTTCGGTTTATTTAATAAAATGTATACTTTTTTTTCGTTTCGGATAGTTTCGCCAGCTACTTGTACTTTATCGTTGATATTAATTTTAGTACCCAATTCCATAACCACTTTTCCGTTAACAGATACAGCACCAATTTCAATCATTTTATCCGCCTCACGCCTTGTACAAACACCTGTTTGCGCAATGTACTTATTTAATCTAATCGTATTTTCATCCTTTACTTCACCAACTGGTTTTAGGTTAGTTTTGGGTCCGCTATAACGTTTTTTTCCATATTTTAAATACGCAGGTTCTTCCCCTCTTTTTTTTCCTCCTTTACCTTTGTTTGCTTTTTCCATTGTAATTTTATTTTAATTTCGGTAAAAATACCAATTTTTTGGGGATGAACATAGTTTATTGTAACTTTAAAAAATGAATCAGGCAAAACATTATCAATTAGGTAAATTGGGCGAGCGTTTAGCTATCGGACATTTATTATCAAAAGGTTATGTGATTTTAGAACAAAACTGGCGATTAAACAATTTAGAAGTTGATATTATTGCAGATGATGGCGAATGTATTGTTTTTATTGAAGTAAAAACACGCTCTACAGATATTTATGGGGACCCAGCTGATGCTGTGGATAGAGAAAAAAGATTACATTTAATAAATGCTGCCGATGTTTATGCTGGCAGATTACATGTTGATGTACAAATTAGATTTGATATTATTGCCATTATTGCTAACGATAATGAAACAAAAATACAGCATTACGAGGATGCTTTTTTCCCTGGTGATGATTGGATTGATGAATTACCTGGAAATTAAAAAAATATACCATGAACATTTTAAAACTACTTTGCCTATTTTTTATGGCTACAGCATGCTCTACACAACATTCTATTTATACCGAAGCTGTTTTTACAGATGGAATAGAAGGTCCGTATATAAATGCTAAAAACCAATTATTTGTGGTGAATTTAACCCACAATGGCACCATTGGTTTGGTAGAAAAAAATGAATATAAAATTGTGGCTACACTTCCTGATAGCGGAATTGGTAACAGTATTCAACTTTGGAACGACAGTACTTTTATTGTTGCAGATTATATCAATCATATCATTTGGAAATTAGATAATAGAAATTTTACTTGGGAAAAATGGATTGTTAACGATAGTATGAATCAACCCAACGATTTAACTGTTCATCAAAATGGATGGGGTTATGCATCCGATCCAAATTGGGCAAAACAAACTGGAAATATTTGGAAATTTAACGCAGATGGAACAATGCAACTGTTGTTTAAAAACCAAGGAACTACCAATGGTATTACGGTTTCGTTAGATGGAAAGTATTTATGGTTTAACGAGAGTATCCAACGTAATATTTGGCGCTACGATATAGATGATTTGGGGAATATTTTAAACGGGAAAATTGTTCATACTTTCCCAGATGCAGGTTTAGATGGGATGAAAAGTTTACCTAACGGAAATGTTTTAATTGCGCGATATGATGCTGCTGAAATTGTAGAACTTTCTCCCGATGGTACTATCGTTAAAAACTATCCTCTAAAAGGTAAAAAGCCTACCAATATTACAATTGACACCAATTTCGAATATTTTTATGTTACCCTTCAAGATACCAAATGGGTGGAAAAACTAAAATTGTGATTTTATACTTATTGCGCAAAAAGTATAAAAACACAAGGTTCTTTATCTAACTTAATTGGATTTTTTTTCCACCATTGTATGGGTTTGGAAATTACCGTTTCATCACTTTGATTTAGATTGTAAGCTACACAAAATAAAGTATTTGAGCCACAAGTATGAGTTATTGTTTCAATTAAATTATTGGTGCGATAAGGTGTTTCGATAAAAATTTGCGATTGTTTTAAACGATTACTTTGTTGCTCCAATTGTTGCAATTGCTTTTTTAAATCGTTTATGTTTTTTTGTAAATATCCATGAAAAACAAAAGATTGTCCGCTAAAACCGCTCGCCATTAAGGCTAATAATATAGAACTTGGACCAATTAAAGGTATAACCCTAATATTTTTTTGATGTGCAACCTTTACCAAAATACTTCCAGGATCGGCAATACCCGGACAACCAGCTTCGCTCATCATTCCAGCATTTTCGCCATTCTCCACACATTTAATTAACTCTAAAACTTCTTTTTCGCTAGTATTTTTATCTAATAAATCAATCTCGATTTCACGAATAGGCAAAGGATGATTACACGCTTTTAAAGTATGGCGAGTGGTTTTTAAATTTTCGGCAAAAAAATGTTTTAAACTATGAATAACCTCGATGGTTTGTGTAGGTAAAACATCCAAAGGATTGTTGAGACCAATTGGACAAGGAACCATGTAAATAATTCCTTTTTTATTAGGATTGGATGAATTCATTTTATAAGGAGGAGTTTAGTGAAATAAAAAAGGAAACACTAATTAGCATTTCCTGTTCTTTTATTAATTTCATCTCTAATTTCGGATGCTTTTTCGTATTCCTCGTCCTGCAATGCTCTATTCATTTCGTCTTCCAATTCTTTAATCGTATAATCGGATAATTTTTTTGGTTCGTTTTTTAATTCTGCCAATTCCTCAAAATCTTCATCGTCCATTTCTTCCGATTTTTCTTTTTCTTCGTCGATAATGATTCCGGCAGATTCTAAAATAAATTCGTGGGTATAAATAGGGCATTTAAATCTAACTGCCAAAGCAATCGAATCGGATGTACGCGCATCAATTTCGTGCACTTCTCCGTTTTGTTCGCAAATTAGTTTTGCAAAAAATATTCCTTCAACCAAATTGTAAATTAAAACTTCGGTTAATTGAATGTTAAAGGTTTCGGAAAATGTTTTAAATAAATCGTGTGTTAACGGTCGGGTTGGACGCATTTCTTCCAATTCAATAGCAATTGCTTGTGCTTCAAAACCACCAATAATAATCGGTAATCTGCGTTTCCCTTTTTTTTCTGCCAATACCAAAGCGTAGGCTCCGGATTGGGTTTGACTGTAGGATAAACCAATAATGTCTAAACCAATTTTTTTCATTAATTTGTTTTTCTGTACTTTAAATAAAGCTTTTACAACACTATAACTTTATTTAAAAAATCAATTAGTTGTTGAAATGAGCAATAAAAGTAATAAAAAAAGGAGCTTAAATTCAATAATTCAGCTCCTTTTTTTTAAAAGATATTAAGCATTTTTTTCAGCATCAGCCAACTCAACACATAAACAAACAATTTCCATTGCTAATTTAATTTCCTCTACCGAAGGTAAAGTTGGAGCTAAACGGATGTTTTGATCTTTAGGATCTTTACCGTAAGGGAAAGTTGCACCTGCAGCAGTTAATTTTACACCAGCCTCAGCAGCTAATTTAACAACACGTTTTGCACAACCTTCGTTCGTATTTAAAGAAATAAAATATCCACCGTTAGGATTGGTCCATGTAGCTAAATTTTTACCCCCTAAGTTTTTTTGTAAAATATCAATTACGATATCAAATTTAGGTTTAATTAAAGCAGCATGTTTTTTCATGTGTTTTTTCAAACCATCATAGTTTCCAAAAAATCTAGCATGACGAACTTGGTTAATTTTATCCGGACCAATAGTTGAAAAACTTAAATGTTTACGCATCCAATCCATGTTTGCAACCGATCCACCCATTGCAGCAATTCCTGCGCCTGCAAAAGTTATTTTAGATGTAGAACCATAAATAAAAACACGGTTAGCATTGTTGTTTGCTTTACAAGCATGTAATAAATTTTTCACAACATCTTCGTTATCTGATAAATGATGAACTGTATAAGCATTATCCCAAAAAATTCTAAAATCTGCCGCTGCAGTTGTCATTTTTGCTAATCTATCTACCACCTCATCCGATACCGATGTACCCATTGGATTATTATATTTTGGTACAATCCAAATACCTTTAATACTTGCATCCGAAGCAACTAATTTTTCAACCATATCCATATCCGGACCTTGGTTAGTCATTTCGATAGTAATTAACTCAAAACCAAAATGTTCAGTAATAGCAAAATGTCTGTCGTAACCAGGAGCTGGACATAAAAATTTAATTTTTTCCTCCTTACCCCAAGGTTTTGCGCTATCCACTGTACCATGAGAAATACATTTTGCAATAGTATCGTGCATTAAAGTTAAGCTAGAGTTACCGCCCACAATTACTTCATCCGCACTATCTGTTTCTAAAAACTCTCTAAAAAATTCTTTAGTTTCTGCAATACCATCCAAACCACCATAATTACGTGGATCTTCACCTTTAGCAGTTTTATAATCAATTGCTGTAACCAAATTAAGCATATCTAAGCTTAAATCCAATTGTTCAGCACCTGGCTTTCCTCTTGTCATATCTAAAGCCAAATTTTTAGCTTTTGCTTGCAAATATTTTTCTTGTAACGCAGATAAATTAGCACTCATATTTCAATATTTAGATTAAAAAATAATAACGTTGGCAAAAGTAATCAAAAGTTTTAAATTGATTTACTTAATTACAATATCGTATTGGTAAAAAATGTGGAATAATTAGGATTTTTTTTCTTTTAATCTTTCTAGTTCTTGTATATCCAACAAATCTTTTGGACGACTAGCTTTAATTTTGCTTAAAATTAAATCGTTATAATCAATTACCTTATATCTAGATTGAGGAAAACCTTTGTAAAAACTATCTTTTCCAATTATAAAAGCTTCTTCAAAAGATTTATTTACGTCAAACTTAGTAATTAATTCGATATTTAAAGATGTAGGCGAAAATTTTAAAGAAATATTTTGTTTTTGCTCCTGTATTTCGTTTGGAAATTCGTTTATATCGTAACCTAATTTTTGTAAAACGGATATCAAATTTTGTAAATTATTGTCATCTGTTGAAATCCAAAAATCCAAATCTGCCGAATGCCTTTGATAACCATAAAAATTTACTGCTCCTCCACCAATTAGCAACATTTTAACATTATACTTATTGCAAAGTTCAATAAATTCTAAAATACTTTTATCCCATTCAATCATGAATTTCCATTTTTTGGCGGAAGTTGGATTACAAAATTACCCTTATCTTCTTCGGGTTTTTCTGTGTTAAAACCATTCATAAAAATTGATAATTTAATAAACGCTCTAAATCTTTCCTCCGGACTCAGTTTTAAAAACGCTTCCTCTTGTAAACGTTTACTTTCTTCTTTGGATGTAAAACTAATTTCCATAATTTAAATATACCTTACTAAGGTAAAAAAAATTATTCTTTAATATTCAGATTATCTAAATGATTTTGGAAATTACGGGCATTTTTTAAATGCTCGTCGTAGGATGCTGTAAATACATGTAAACCACCACTTTTTGGTTTAGCACACATGTAAATGTAATTGTGTTTTTGATGATTTAAAACTGCATCGATAGCTTTAATAGAACTGATACGGATAGGTCCGGGAGGCAAACCTTGATAATAATAGGTATTATAAGGCGAATTGTATTGAAGATGCTTGTGTAAAACTCTGCGAATACTAAAGTCACCCACAGCATAAATCACCGTAGGATCGCTTTGTAACTTAATTCCTTGTTGTAAACGATTGTAATACAAACCAGCAATTACAGGCCATTCTTCTTCACGTTCAGCTTGTTCCGCCTGAACAATACTAGCAAGTGTACTTATTTGAGCCTGAGTTAATCGCATATTACGGGCTTTATTTTTACGTTCATCGTTCCAAAAGTTTTTATATTCTTGTTGCATTCGGTTTAAAAAATCTTCGGCAGTTGTATTCCAGTAAAATCTATACGAATTTGGAATAAACAAACTAATAAAATTGTTTTTGTTGAAACCTAATTTTTGATGTGTATGAGGCGAAGTGAGCAAATCGTACAAATCCGATTCTTTTGCTTCAATATATTTACTCACATGTTCTGTAAGTTCTTTTAAGTTTTTTAGATTATAAAAAGTGATTGTAATTTCATCGGATTGGCCAGAGCGCAACAATAAAATTAATTCGTTTTTACTCATCCCTTTAGGAATAGTATATCTACCTGGATGAATATTATTATGTAAATTACGTAATTTTGCAAACTCTCTAAATACTATATTGTTCGATACAATTTTATGTTCATCTAAATACTCCAAAACATCTTCAAAAGTGGAGTTGGTTTTAACATAAACATATAATTTTTCATCAGGAAAATTAATATTTTTAAGAAATAAGTTATAATATAAGAATCCTAAAACTAAACCCGCGGCAACAGAAACTACCAATAAAGCATTACCAATTTTTTTGATCATAAAATTCGATTTAAATTCCCGAAATTAATAAATAATCGTTAAACTATTAAAGATATTTTTAAGTAGATATTTTATGAAAAAATTTTCATGAAAAAAACTTAAATTAATTCAAAAAAAAAGCATCAGTAAAAACTGATGCTTTCGTTAGTTGCGGGGACAAGACTCGAACTTGCGACCTTCGGGTTATGAGCCCGACGAGCTACCAACTGCTCCACCCCGCGATTTGAGTTGCAAAGATAGTAATTATAGTTATACTACCAAATTTATTTTGTAAAATTTTTACGAATTAATTTCGATAAAACGTTTAATATCCTTAGAAGTACCAAAAACAATAATAGTATCCGTTGGTTTTATAACTGTATCTACTTCAGGTACACCTAAAATATGTTCTTCGGTAGTAAGTTCATCTCCCTCTTTAAACTCGTAAGCACGTTTAATTGTAATTAAATTTAACTTATATTTTGCTCTTAAAGCAATATCTTGAACCGTTCTGTTTGCACAATCAGCTGGAGGCTTAATTTCAGCAACCTCGTAATCATCAGGCAATTGTAAAAAAGATACAATATTTGGATTTATTAATTTTTCGGCAACCAACATTCCAATTTCCTTTTCGGGCTCCAAAATTTCGGTGATACCCATTTTTTGTAAAATTAACTTTTGTTTACTATCGTTGGCACGCGCAATAATTCTTGGTGTTCCCAATTCTAACAACTGAACACAACACAACAATAACGCCTCGAAATTAGCGCCAATTGCCACCACAACTGCATCACTCTCGTGAATATTTTGTGATTGTAAAGCCTTAATATCTGTAGCATCTAAAGTAACTGCTAATGCCACATCATCCACAACATCATCAATCATTTCCTCACGATTATCCACAGCAATAACCTCAGCATTTCTATCAGATAAAAATGTGGCAATAGATTTACCATATTTACCCATTCCTATAACTGTAAACTTTTTACCCTTCATAAACTTTAATTTATTCTGCTATTTTTTTATCCAACTCTTGCTTTTTTTGATAAATCAGCTTTATTTCATCCAAAGCCTTTAAATATTCCTGACTTTTACTAAACCCTGCATCGCTAGGCGACTTTCCTTCTTTTTGAGCCATTTCGCGTAAGTCTCTTACTTTAGTTCTTAATTCTTTATCTTTATTTTCCAAATCTGTTATTTCTTTTTGAATTTTATCCTTTTCCAAATCTTTTACAGATTTAGTATTTTCCTTTTTCACAGGGGTATTTTCCTTTTTCTCTAAACTTTCCTTAGGTTTATCGTTAGATTTTTCAATTTTTTGCTCCGTTTCCTCTAATTTTTTTAATTTCTGCTCCATTTTATCAATTTTATCAATTGCTTTATCTTTAACAGATTTAGCTTTTGAATTTCCAAATCGAGCAACAATCATAATTTCATGTGTACCAGCAGAATAACCACGAAGATTAGAATGTAATAAATCGTAAGCATAACCAAAACCTAATTTTTGATCAGGTGTAGTATAACCCAATAAAATAGAATAGGCATCTTGGGTTCGGAAAATAAATCCTAAATGAATAATATCTTTATATATAATTTTTGAGCCCAAATCTATTTGAGGCATAACTGGAGGTGCGTATTTAACTAAAACAGAAGGTTCTACCGAAAAATTATCGCCCATAGAAAAACGATAAGCACCATTTATAAAAATATGTGAAGTTAATTTACTTAAACTTTGAGCTTGAGTATCCATAAATTGCAAACGATTTTGGATAAATTGTGGAATAGAAATTCCGAAATAGTATTTATTTGGTTTGTAAATTTTAGCACCAAATCCAAAATCAGGGACAAAAGCAGTTAACATAGAATTGGTTAAAACTGCATCTCCTTGATCAGCTAAAGTTACTTTTGTACCATCCAATTTAAATTGCAACAATCCACCACTTAAACCTAATGACACTTTAGTTTCTTCGCTTAATTTAAAATGATATGCATAGCTTAAACCTAAACCAGTTCGTGAAGTTGGACCAGTAACATCAGAAAAAACAGTTCCGCCAATACCATAATTTTTAAATTTATGTGGACCATGTAAAGTTAAAATATAGGTTTTTGGTGCATCTGTTATACCAACCCATTGATGACGGTAATTACTCATAACCTCAAAACCATCGTTAGTACCAGTAAAAGCAGGATTAATCACAAATGGATTAAACATATACTGCGAATACAATGGTGTTTGCTGTGCAAAACTAAATTTAGTTAGCAATAAAAATATAATTATATGTAAATACCACTTTTTCAAAACACTAACGCATTATAGTTATTGGTCCGGTATATTTTGGCATATCCGCACCCAAATCAATTACATAATAATATGTACCTACAGGTAAATCTTTTCCGTTATGCGTTCCATTAAATTTCTCCGCATAACCTACACTTCTAAAAACCAATTGTCCCCAACGATTGTATACTTCAACTACTGATTGTGGGAATTCCTCAATTAAATCAATTCTCCAAATATCATTGTAACCATCGTTATTAGGAGTTATTGCATCAGGAATAATTATAGATTCAGTTACAATTATTTTAATTGATGCAGTATCCGAACAACCATTTTCGTTAGTTACCTGAAGAGTATATAACTGAGATTCTGAAGGATTTGCAATAGGATTTGCAATAGTTGGATCGGATAAACCAACAGGTGGGTTCCAATCGTACACCCATTCGTTTGGCGACGGGTTAACGCTTAAGTTTGCCGTTTTACCTTTGAGTAATACTGTATTTGAAGCTCCAATTGTAAAAGACGGTAAAGGATTTACAACTATATTAACACTTGCAATAGCAGAACATGAATTGTTAGTTGCCGTTACTGTAAGTGTAGAGTTTTGGGTTGGAACGTACTGAATATTTGAAGTAATATCACCAGTGCTCCATACATATGAAATACCTCCTGAAACAGATAAATTTAAAGTATCACCTAAACAAACAGTAGTATCAGAAACCACATCAGCAGTAACAATATTTAAAGCGGTAATATCCGCCGAATCCAAAACAAAACATGCTTTTTCATCCGAAACATTTACATAGTATTTACCAGTATCTAAATTATTCACAGCAGGCGTAAATTGCTCGAAACCAAGAGTATTATACCAACGCGTATTTAAAACACCCGTTCCACCTGTTGCTATAACATTTGCTTCTCCATCTTTACTATCGTTACAAGTAGCATTTGTGCTGTTAATAATTAAACTAATTGCATCAGGCTCGGTTATAATAAAATCTTGTTGAACCAAACAATTGTTCGAGTCTTTTAATTCTAAACTATACGTATTTGCGCATAAACTCACAATACTATCTACACCAATTACATTGTTCCATTTAAACTCATACTTCCCTAATCCACCTTGCGCTTCAACCAAAACTTTTCCGTCGCATAGGTTCGCACACGAAATATTATTTTGTTGTATCACATTAACAATTAACTCGCTTGGCTGAGTAATTTCAACATTTTTTATAATTGTACAATTTTGGTTATCCACTAAAGTTAAAGTGTAAGTATCTGCACACAAATCAGTTAACAAACTATCTTGCGAAGCATTACTCCAGTTAAAAACATACGGATAAACACCACCTGTTACTATAGGTGTAATAGACCCATCACAAACTTCAAAACATTTTAAAATTGTGGAATCTATCTCCAATTTCATCACCAAAGTATCGGTTAAAACTTTGGTTAAACGGTTAGTACAATTGTTCACATCCGTAACTACAACCTCAAAACTTCCTGTATCAACGTTGTTTAAAATAGCAGTTGTAGTTGCGGCAACATCATTCCAAAAATAACTTAAAACACCTGTTCCTCCTGATGCATTTACAGTAATTTGGGCATTAGTAGCACCCAAACAGGTAATTTCTTTTGCGCTGATAAATTGAATATTGATAGAATCTGGCTGAGTTATAATAAACTCAAAAGTATTGTTACACAATAATTTATCTTGTACCAATACCTGATAACTTCCTGCACAAAGATTAGCTATAGAATCTGTAGTTTGATTATCCAACCAACTAAATGTATAATCGCCATTACCACCTTCTATTGTTAAAGCAATAAATCCATCACAATTACTGTAACACAATGGGTTTTGAATGTTTGAGCTTTGAATTTTTATACTATCCACATTTAAAACTTCAACAGTATCTTTAACAGTACAGTTATTAAAATCAGTTACTTGAACAATATAAGATCCAGCACATAAATTTACCGCTACACTATCCGTTGTAGCATTATCCCAATTAAATTGATAAGGCAAAGTACCACCACTTATTACAACTTTAGCCTGCCCATCACAATTGTTGTAACATGTTACTTTTGCTGTATCTATTTTGCTTGAAATTAGTTGTAAAGGCTGAGTAATTTGAATATTTTGAACTATAAAACAATTGTTAAAATCATATACAGTATCGGTGTAATTACCCGCGCACAAAGCATTTACAATATTGGTAGTTGCTCCATTGCTCCAACTGTGGCGATAAGGTGCAACACCTCCGCCTATAACCAACACTTCCGCAGATCCATTACAATCCCCAAAACATAAGGTATTAGTAACATTGCTATTCGCTAATATTGGATTGTTTACATTTATCCATACACTATCGGAAATTGTACAAGCTAAATCATCGGTAACAGTAATAGTATTTAAACCTTCGCACAAATTAGTTGGACTTAAACTGGTATTGCCATTGCTCCACAATACACTTAAACTACCTATTCCACCTGTAGCTGTAAATACCGCAGAACCATCACAAATTCCCGAACATGAAGTTAAACCTGAACTTATAGAATCTAAAATAATTTGAGCTCCTTGTTGAACATTTATCTCCACAGAATCTTTACAACCTCCAACATTACTTACAATAACTTTATAAGTACCTACAGATAAATTAAATGCTGTATCAGTAGTTTGTAAAAGAGGGTCGTTCCACTGAACTGTGTACGGACCAGCAGTTCGATTATAATCCACAACTGCAAATGCCGAACTTGAGCCAAAACAAATGTTGGTATTGCTATTTACAATTCGCGCATCAATCACTAAACTATCAATCACTCCAACAGTTATCATGGAATCAACCTCACAACCTAAATCATCTTGCACAGTTAAAGTATAAGTTCCTGTACACAAGTTTTGAACCTGAGGATTGTTAACAGATAAAGTATTTGTCCACGAATAAACATAAGGAGCAGTACCACCCGTTACTTGTGCTAAAATACTTCCATTACAAGTATTACAAGTTGTATTTTGAATACTAACATTGGTAATTTGTAAAGCACTAGGCGAGGTAATTAAGTTTACGGTAACTGTATCAACACAATCTTCTGCATCTTTAACAATAACACTGTAAATTCCGTTGGTTAAATTATTCTGAATAGAGTCGTTTGTGGAAATCAAATTACCCAACCAAGTATAACTGTATGGATAAACTCCGCCAGTTACACCAATGGTTATACTTCCCGTATTTTGTCCGGCACAATCCACTAAAACCGAATCCGATACTTGCGCAACTAATTTTTGATTTTGAGTAATACTTGTCGAAATTGTATCCATACAATTTTTAGCATCTGTAACCGTAACAAAATAATTTCCTGCAACTTTATCTTCAATATCTCTTACCGTTTCTCCATTGTTCCAAGCAAACGAATATGGTAAATTACCCCCTGTTACTGTTAAAGAAACTGCACCTGTGGAATCACCAAAACATACTACAGGAACTATATTTTGTATAGAAACCATTAATTCTGCTGGCTGCGTGATACCAATCGTAGCTGTATCCTTACAATTGTTTCCATCGCTTACAATTACTTGGTAATTTCTCGGACAAAGATTAAAAATGGAATCTGTTATTGAATTTAAATCATTGTTCCACAAATAAGTATATATTCCATTTCCTCCAGTAACTTCAGCCTTAATATTTCCATCACACAAACCATTACAGCTAACATTTTGTGCAATTAAGTTGGTTTGAATTGGAACTGCTGGTGCAATAGTAAAATTAACCACCTGCGTACAATTTAAAGCATCTTGTACTATTGCTTGATAATTGCCCGGACATAAATTATTTACAGTTGGAGTTGTAGAATTGAATGGATCGTTGAAAGCGAAAGTATATGGTGCTGTTCCATTTACCGCGTTTAATGAAATAGAACCATTACATAAATCCACACAAGTTTCGTTTTGCAAACTAACTATATCTACCCTAAAACTACTTAAATCTTCCACTACAACTGGTGCAGTACTTAAGCAGTTGTTGGCATCAGTTAAAGTTAAAACATAGTTTCCTGCACATAAATTTATAGCAATAGAATCTGTTTGATTGGCAATATCGTTCCATTGGTAAGTGTAAGGATACAAACCACCCGTTACAATTGGAGTTGCAACAGCATCACAACTACAACTCACTTGTAAAGTGTCTGATAAATAATTAATTACAATAGGAGAAGATTGCAAAATTTCGATACTATCCACTAAAATACAACCCGCAGCATCTTTAACATTTAAAATATATTTACCTGATGGAATATCAGAAATTGAATCTACAGAACTAAATGCGCTACTATTCCACGAATATTCGTAAGGAGCTAAACCGCCATTCACTTCAGATTTTATCATACCAGTATAAGCGCCAAAACAAACAACATCTCGTTTGGTAAAATTATTACTTAATGACAATGGCTGAGTAATTTGAGCCGATGCAATTACAATACAATTATTAAAATCTCTAATGGTATCCGTGTAAGTTCCAATAACTAAATTCTGAATAGTATTATTTAAAATTCCATTGTTCCAAGAATGTGTATAAGGCGCAACTCCACCACTAACATCTGCAATAATTTGTCCATCCGAACCACCAAAACAACTCACATTTTGTGTTACAAAATTAACTTCCATCGAATCTGGTTGTGTAATAGTATAATTTTCAATTCGGATACAATTGTTGCCATCCGTAACTGTTACAAAATAATTACCTGCACACAAATTATTTACAGTTGCACCTACTGTATTAGCAACATCATTCCATTGATAAGTAATTGGTGCTATAGAATTTAGAGCTTCAACAGTTAAACTTCCGTTACAAGTTCCAAAACAAGAAGCATTGGATTGATTTACCAAGTTTACAGCAAAATTAGAGGTATCAGTAATGGTAACATTTACTGTTGTGGAGCATAAATTAGCATCTGTAACCAAAACTTGATAAGTAGTTGCACATAAATTACTTGCTAAGGCAGTAGTTTGCGCAGCAATATCATTCCATAAATATGTATAAGGACCTGTTCCACCTTGTGCACTTACAGTTGCCGAACCATTACAACTACAAACAGCCATAATAGAGTCTGTTATAGAAGCCTGTAAAACAGTTGGTTCAAAAATCTCAACAGAATCAATAGTTAAACAATTGTTACCATCAGTAACTCTTACTTTATATTCTCTGGCAGATAAATTATAAACTGTATCGTTTGTACTCGCTAAAACATCATCCCAAACAATAGAATATGGCATTGTTCCACCTGTAATTTCTGCCCAAACTAACCCGCTATTATTGTTGTTGCAAGTTAAATCAGTTCCATTTGTATTTACAATTAACTCAGTTGGTTGATTAATATTATAAACCAAAGTATCTATACATCCATTATCATCTGTAACTTGTAAACGATAAGTACCTACACATAAATTTTGTATTGAATTAGTACTTGGATTACCTGGTAATTGATACCAATTGTAATTGTAAGGAGCTACCCCACCGCTCACGTTAACAGTAATTTCGGCATCACAAACACCAAAACAAGATACTCCATTTAAATTTACTAGATACTGAATACTATCGGGCTCGGTGATATTAAAAGCAATTGTGTCTAAACAACCTAATGCGTCCTGAGCTACAACCTCGTAATTACCCGAAATTAAATTAGTTTGAAGATTTCCTGTTGGTGATCCAGGCATTGTAAACCATGTAAACACGTAAGGATTAGTTCCGCCAGTTGCG
>JACCEB011528763.1_pt1 | contig 34033 bp, 29 predicted proteins | sample 7454761 | NCBI WGS metagenome assembly JACCEB01 (sample SAMN15323454, study PRJNA562643) | freshwater metagenome | isolation source: river surface water | place: USA:Blue River Watershed | collected 2017-08-18
GGTTGAGTCCGGCAATCATGAATTCAGGCATTTGTATAAGTCTAAACAAGGGGAGTGCTGATTTGTTCCCGCCTTATCAACAGATGCGCCAACGGCGTGGTCATCTACTCTGTTGTGGCACAGACTCTTCTGGTGATTCACATTGTGCCACGTCCGAACATAAGAGGCGTTGAAAAGGCCGAACTGCTCTGGACGAAACGGGGTTGGCGACTCAGGACCGAGGGTTGCAATAAAGAGCTTTTGCGCTCGGTATTTAGGCCGTGGCCTATTCGGATGATGGCGGGCCTAACCAACCAGCTTGTTCAGGCACGCTCGGGCCGGGTTTACCTAGTTGTCGAGAGTTCGGTGCAACATCGCAGCCCGGAAACTAGGGGTCGTAGTCGGGCACGTGCGGTAGGTTTTGTGGCGGCAGGTCTTATCGCAGCGTTAACAACTGTCGGGGTTCTTGATGTGTCCCCAGGGCAAGAGAGCAGGGGTGCATCTCCGCTGAGCAGTTCTTCTTCATCTTCAAGTGCATACAGCCCAAATCCTGAGCCGGCGCCTCGGAGCGTAAACCCATGTGCCATACCTCTACAGGACTTGGAAGCTTTTCAGGCTTTCCTAGCTAAACGGACTGGTTACCAAGAGGTGTCTGTTAGTCAGATTGGCGGACTGAGGATGGTCGTAATTCTGCAAGACTGCGAATCTTTGCAGGAGACACGACGGCTAACCTTCACTGAGAAAAAGGATGAATGGAAGTTAAAAAAAGTTTCCCGGTAGGAACGCCTACCGGGAAACTAGATTCCTTGAGCTTAGAGGCCCAAAACCGAGTCGAAGTTTGCTTCTTCAAGGCGGGCTTTGACATCTACCAAGAATCTTGATGCGTCGGCTCCGTCAACCAGGCGGTGGTCATAAGAGAGGGCTAGGTAGACCATGCTGCGAATTGCAATGGCGTCCTGGCCATTTGCATCGGTTACAACCACAGGGCGCTTGGTGACCACACCAGTTCCGAGGATTGCCACCTGAGGCAAGAAGACGACTGGAGTGTCAAACAACGCGCCACGCGAACCGGTGTTGGTAAGAGTGAAGGTTCCACCGCCAAGTTCATCTGGCTTCAACTGGTTGGCACGAGTGCGGCCCGCAAGATCGGCGATCTGCTGGGCTGTCTGCATGATGGTAAGGGTTGATGCGTCCCGAATTACCGGCGTTAGCAGGCCCTTCTCGGTGTCGACGGCAAATGAGATGTTCTCAGTGCCGTGGTAGACCACGTTGTCGCCATCAATTGTCGCGTTCAGCTTTGGGTGCACTCGCAGTGCCTCGGCTGCCGCTAGGGCAAAGAATGGCATGAAGTTTAGCTTGCCACCAGACTTTGCCACGAATTCAGCCTGAACACGCTGACGCAATTGTGCAATTTTGGTGACGTCAACTTCGACCACAGTGGTCAACTGTGCTGTCGAAACCATTGATGCTACGGCACGCTCGGCAAGTACTTTACGAAGACGGCTCATTGGCTCGGTGGTACCACGAAGTGGCGAAGCCTCGCCAGGAACGTGTGCGGTCTGGACAGGAGCGGCTGCGGCAAAGGCAGCTGGTGCTGCTGCCGGGGCTGCACTTGCAGCAAGCACGTCATCCTTGCGAATGCGGCCGCCTACGCCGGTTCCGGCAACCTGAGTCAGGTCGATGCCGGTCTCGTTTGCCAGCTTGCGAACCAATGGAGTCACATAACCGGCGTCGGAGGTTACCGCCGGAGCTGCAACTGCAGGGGCTGGTGCAGCAACTACGGGTGCAACCGGGGCTACTGGGGCAACTGGAGCGGAAACGGCAGGCGCAGGGGCAACCGGAGATGCAGCAACAGTTGCTGGAGCTGCTGGTGCAGCAACAGGAGCTGCTTGTTCAGCTACCGGTGCTGGAGCAGGAGCTGAAGATGCGCCGTCTCCGATGATGACTAGAACGGCGCCAACCTGCACAGTCTCGTCCTCTTGGACCAAGATCTGTTCGATTACGCCACCCACTGGAGACGGGATCTCGGTGTCGACCTTGTCGGTCGATACCTCAACTAAAGGCTCGTCGACAGCTACGGTGTCTCCGACCTTCTTAAGCCAACGGGTAACGGTACCTTCGGTAACGCTCTCGCCCAATGCTGGTAGTACTACTGATTCACTCATTGATTGCTGCTCCTTGTGGGAATTTCTGCTTATGCGTGGGCGTGAAGTGGCTTACCGGCAAGTGCTAGGTGAGCCTCGCCGATCGCTTCGTTCATGGTTGGGTGGGCGTGGACAAGGGCTGCAACGTCTTCTGGGTAGGCCTCCCAGTTGACAATTAGTTGGGCTTCACCAATTTGCTCACCAACACGTGAGCCAATCATGTGCACACCAATTACAGGGCCGTTGTTTCTGCGGATTAGTTTGATGAAGCCGGCAGTGCCAAGAATCTGACTCTTTCCGTTTCCACCCAAGTTGTACTCGTAGGTTGAGATGTTGTCTGCGCCATAAGTTTCAGCAGCCTTAGCTTCAGTAAGACCGACTGATGCAATCTCCGGCTCACAATAGGTGACCTTTGGAATGCCATTCTCGTCAATTACTGCAGGCTGTAGACCAGCAATCTCCTCGGCAATGAAAATACCCTGTTGGAAGCCTCGGTGTGCAAGCTGAAGACCAGGAACGATGTCTCCGGCCGCGTAAACACCTGGGATGTTGGTCTGTAGACGCTCGTTGGTTAGCACGAAGCCGCGATCCATCTGGATGCCCTGCTGCTCGTAGCCAAGACCTGCCGTGTTTGGACCTCGACCAACTGCTACCAAAAGCAACTCAGCTTCTAGGCGCTCGCCCGACTCGAGGCTTACGACTACGCCGTGCTCGTTCTGCTCAACACCAGAGAAACGCACGCCGGTCTTGAAATCAATGCCGCGCTTGCGGAATGCACGCTCTAGGGCCTTGCTCACAGAGGCATCCTCGTTAGGAACTAGTGAAGGCAGACCCTCAACAATGGTCACTTCAGTTCCGAAAGACTTCCAGATTGAGGCAAATTCAACGCCGATAACGCCACCACCGAGAACGATTACTTTGTTCGGTACGAAGTTCAATTGAAGAGCGTGCTCTGAGGTGATAACTCTGCCACCGATTTCAAGTCCCGGCAGGCTTCGGCTGTACGAACCAGATGCCAGGACGATGTTCTGTCCGGTGTAGTTGTCGCCATTAACCTGGATGGTCTTCGGGCCAACCAAGATGCCTTCTCCGTTGACAACGGTGATGTTCTTTGAGTTAACCAAACCGGTAAGTCCCTTGAACAAACGGTCAACGATAGTGTTCCGGTAGGCGTTGACGGCCGGCATGTCAACTGCGCCGAAGGTGGCCTGAATGCCATAGTGGCCCGCGTCTCTAACGCTGTCAGCAACCTCTGCAGAGTGCAAAAGCGCCTTCGTTGGAATACAACCGCGGTGCAGACAGGTGCCTCCGAGTTTGTCTTTTTCGATCAAAGCAACGCTCTTACCGAGCTGTGCTGAACGAAGAGCTGCAGCGTAACCGCCACTTCCTCCACCAAGGATTACAACGTCAAAGTTGTGATCGGCCACTTATTACTCCCTTTCGCAGATACCTTCAAAACTTTACTATGTTTCCCTCTGAAAACTATCGAGCGCGCTGGTCGACTAACTCGATCAGGGTTCGAACCATGGTTCCGGTAGCGCCTTTTGGAGTGAAGCCATAAGCAGAACTCGAGTTATCTGACGGGCCGGCAATGTCAAGATGCGCCCAAGGAATGGTCTTGCTTGAATCCTTTTTCTGTTTTCCGACGAATTCGCGGAGAAATAACCCACCGATGAGCATTCCACCGGCACGATTGCCTATCTTCACATTGGCTATGTCAGCAATGTCCGAATTCAGAAGTGGTCGCAGCTCAGAAGGCAGTGGCATGTGCCAAACTGGCTCATCCACCATGTTGGCCGCTTTCCGGACCTCTTCAACAGCAGAGTCGTCGCCCATTAGCCCAGCAATTCGATTGCCGAGTGCGATTGTTGCCGCACCTGTCAAAGTTGCCACATCGACAATTAGATCGGGGTGTTCCTCGCTGGCAATCGAAAGACCATCGGCTAGCACCAGCCGGCCTTCAGCATCGGTATTCAGAACTTCAATGGTCTTGCCATTTCTGGCTTTGATGACGTCGTTTGGTCGCGTCGCGGTTCCTGATGGCATGTTTTCTGCAAGACACATCCATGCAGTGACGCGGATATTGATGCCCAACTTTGCAATCGCAACAATGGCCTGAAGTACGGTCGCTGCACCGGTCATGTCGTACTTCATACCAACCATGGACTCTGCGGGCTTCAGGCTTAGTCCACCGGTATCAAAGGTTATGCCCTTTCCAACTAGAGCAATATGCCCCTTCGCGCCTTTAGGCGTGTATGCGACTTTTATCAGGCGGGGAGGCCTTGAAGACCCCATCCCAACTGCGCTGATTCCACCGAATCCACCCTTTACAAGGGCCTTTTCATCCCAACTTTCAAGTGCCAGCGGCAGACCCTCAACGGCCGCCTTTGCAGCCACTTCGAACGATGCAGGGTAAAGATCATTCGCAGGCTGATTTACCAAGTCTCTAGACGCGTGAACTGCTACGCGCACAACCTCGATGCGTTCCAAGTCGTCCGCACCCAGTTTGAAATCTGAGATGAAAGTAAGCGACTCGGTCTTGAGTTTCTGCTCGGGTTTTGATTTATACGACTGGAATTCGTAGAGGCCCAAGTTGAAACCCTCAGCCAAAGCGATAAGTTGCTCTTTGGTTTCGAATGGAAGATCAACGAGAACCTTGGTAAACAAGCCAAAGTTTCTAGCAATTACGCCACCTAAACTGCGCCAGACACCGATATTTTCAGTGTCTAGGGGCAGTACCACAACACCGATTACCGCACCGTCACTACCTGGTATCGAGATGGTTGATTCAGGATTTGTGGTGAGCCCCAGAGCGTTCAGATCAACGAGCGGAGAAACTTCAAGTGCAGAAGGCAACAGCTCGCATTTGTCAGCTTTGTGCTCGGCAGCAATCACGAAAACAGTTCCCTTGGAACCGGTAGGAATTTTGGAAGCCGTTTGAGTCTTGAACTTTTTCATAATCCCCATGCTAGACGGGGCGTAGTTAGGATTTGAGTTATGGAATCGACCCAATCTCTTTATTCTTACCGGACCTCGTTCGAGTCCATTCCTTTGGGCCTCCATCTCGTAGCAGGATTGAGTGGATTTACCGACGCTGGCAATGTTCTCAGCCAACTCTCTGATCAAATATTCTCAGAACTAGACCATGAACTCGTTATCAAATTTGATAACGATGAACTTCTCGATTACAGGTCTCGTCGACCTGTCATGTTCTTTGAACGTGATCACATTGAGTCTTACGAACCAGCAGTGTTGGGGGTCTATCTTGTTCACGATGAGGCAAATCAGCCGTTTCTTTTTCTACACGGATACGAACCTGATTTCCGCTGGGAGGCCTTCACTGCCGCAATTCAAGAAATTGTCGATGACCTAGCAGTAAGTGATTTCACCTGGGTGCATGCAATTCCTTTTCCTGCACCACACACTCGTTCTATCGGAGTCACCGTGTCTGGCAACCGAGCCGACGTGATTGCGACTGTCTCGGAGTGGAAGCCTCAGACTCAAGTGCCAGGCAACGTACTTCACCTAATTGAATACACACTTGCCAAATCAGACCTGCCAATGGCTGGATTGGTGTTGCTTGTGCCTCACTACCTTGCTGAGACAGCCTTCCCGCAGGCCGCTGTGAAGGCGTTTGAGCAGGTTTCAGCCGCGACGGGCTTGGTGTTTCCAACTGACCGACTTCGTGAGCAGGGGCAAGACGTGCTTCGCAAGATCAATGAGCAAATTGCCAAGAACGACGACCTTGCCAAGATGATCGAAACCCTCGAAGCGGGCTATGGAAATGAATCCTCGGGTGTAGCTAAAGCTGCTGTTATGAGGCCTCAAACCAACCTGCCGTCAGCAGAGGAGATTGCAGAGGAGCTCGAAGGTTATCTTGCGACTCGTCGCAAGAACGCCGCCGACGAGAATTAGTTCAGAGCTTTCTCGTCTAGTTGGCGGCAGCTTTCCATCCAAAAGTTTTTGCGTTCAGCTTGGTTCATCGCTGATTTGGGTAATGGAATTGTTTTCGCTGCACCCCAAAGCTGAAACACTTTTGGACCCCAATAACCCGCTTGCGCTGATAAGCAAGCCTCGATAATGGGCTGAGCGCCACTCTTGGCGGACTGGGCTAACAGAAACTCCAGTGCCCTCACCAATCGATTTCCATATGGAGCAGCCCGTGCGAAACCCGGGTGTGCAGCCGACACTGTCAAGCGATTACCTTGGTTGACTTGTTGTCGTTGAAGCTCGAGGGCACTCACCAGGTTGAAAAGTTTTGAGTCTCGATAGGCTCGGCCCGGTGCCATTCCGACGTAATTCTGGCCAAGTTTCAGCTCGCCACGGCGTGCCACGATCGACGTGGTGAATACGACACGCGCCCCATCATTGGCGGAGGGCAACAGTCGGCGAGTTAGGTGGGCGTGACCAAAGTGATTTACCCCGATGTGCCACTCGAACCCATCGGATGTCAGCCTGTAAGGGCGTTCAATCTTTGCGCCAGCGTTGTTTACTAGCAAGTCCCATTTCCGCAGAAGAGTCTTGGTGAACTGGGATACATCTGCGAGGTCGGCAAGGTTTAGTTCTCGAAACTCAATAGAGACGTGCGGGTGGCACTTTTGCAGCTTGACGGCTGCCGTGTGGCCTTTGTTCCTGTCTCGTCCCGTGATGATTATGTCGAATCCATTTTCAGCGAGGGCCATTGCAGTGTGAAAGCCAATGCCTGAAGTTCCGCCAGTCACAATGGCCAATTTTTGCTGCATACCTCCATCGTATGGTTCAGATTCCTGCGAGGATGGGGGAATGAAGTCTCACCGCGCATCGCTGGTTATGGCGGCTGGAGCATTCGCCTACCTCGTGGCCGTGACCAATCGCAGCAGCCTGGGTGTGGCCACTATTGAGGCAACGGAACGTTTTCAAGTTTCTGCAGCGCAACTGTCTATGCTCGCAGTTGCCCAGCTGATTGTTTATGCGGCCATGCAGATTCCGGTCGGGATGTTGTTAGATCGCTATGGTGCCCGAGCCATGTTGGCTTTCGGCGCCATAACGATGAGCGTCGGGCAATTTTTTGTTGCATTTTCCGAACATCTTCCAATGGCCGTGATTGGTCGCATGTTCCTGGGCATGGGTGACGCTTTCGTTTTTATTTCGATGATCCGCCTAATTAATGGTTGGTATCACGGGGGAGCGGCAACGAAGCGCCAGCAATTATTGACGAACATTGGGCAACTTGGACAGGCAGTCTCTGCAATCCCATTTGCATCGCTTTTGCACTTATTGGGCTGGACTCCGGCTTTCGGTTTTCTGGCCACCCTTACGCTCATTCTGGTGTTCGTCAGTCTGGTTTACGTTCGAGACGACCGTGAAGGTCACTCAAGCCACCACAGGGTTGAAAGCTTTAGGAAAGTTATTGGAGGTCTAACGAATAACATTCGTCACCCCGGTGTTCGAATGGCGTTCTGGACCCACTTCACTCTTCAGTCCGCAACCTCGGTTTTCATTCTTTTGTGGGGATTTCCATTCCTGGTGAACGGGCAAGGCTTTTCTCGGGATCTGGCATCGCTCGTAATCGCCTCGTTTGTAGTTATGGGTTTTATGGTCGGCCCGATCATCAGTCGTGTGTGTTCGGCGCATCCAGAACTGCGTGATCGACTCGTATTCACTGGCATTATTTCGATTGGATCGATTTGGTCCGCAGTCGTCTTTGGCCCGGAACAGGTGCATCCTTTTGTTTTAGCGCTTCTGGTAGTCGTCTTATCGACCGCCGCCCCTATGTCCATGATCGCCTTTGACTACACACGGGCATTCGTGCCTAAAAAGTCCCTCGGCTCGACTAATGGCTTTGTGAACATCGGTGGTTTCTTAGCCACCTTTTCGATGATGTTTTTTGCGGGTGTAATCCTTGACCTCGTTCAAGCAGTGCAAGTCGCAAATGGTATTGATCAGGGTTTGTATTCGGCATTTGGATTCAAATGGGCCATGAGTATCCAATTCCTAGTTCTAGGACTGGGTCTGGGTATGTTCTTGCTTGAACGCAGCAAACTAAGAAGACTTAGCCTCACGGAATAATCCGGGAAACGTTCTGGTTATTCAAGAAGTCAATGTTGAGTGTTTCGCCAGATAAATTCGTGTATCTGTCCGGTTTCATGCAATAATTGTCGCTTAGACCCAGTCAGTCGCATTCGCGAATTTGACATGGGTCTTAGTAATGCCCGAAACAGTGCGTGCGATCGAGCTCGTAAGGCGGGGGATTTCGAGAGGTAACTGTGGCCAAGCAATCAAGTGATAGCGCGCCAGCTAAGAAGCGGGGGTTTCTTGCGAATCTGTTACATCCAAATGAAAAGTCGTCGGGGGACACAGCAACAATCAGTGAGGAACCTGAGACCATTTCTACAGAAGTAAAGAAGACCGCTGCAAAAGTTCCGGCTGCCAAGAAAGCAGCTGAGGCTGATGCAGTCGTTGAGAAGGTAACCAAGCCTAAAAAGGCCCCTGCGGCTAAGACTCCGGTAAAGGGGGAAGAGCCGAAAGCAAAGGCTGAACCGAAGGCTAAGGCCGAGTCAAAGGCGAAGGCCGAGTCAAAGGCGAAGGCAGATCCGAAGGCGAAGCCAGCGAAAGCTGCCAAGGCGTCGAAGGGCATGGTTGAAGGCGATGAAGAGGACATCGACGATCTAGAGTCTGTCGAAGAAATCGTTGCCGAGGCCGCCTCAGCGGTTGACATTATTGCAGTCGACGACGAGCACCACGACGAAGAGCACGAAGAGACAGAGAAAATCGTTGTTCCTGAGGGCGCGCTTGTGCTTTCGAACCGAGAAGAAGATGACATTCCGGTTCAGACCACCACTATTACCGGTGCTACAGCTGACCCGGTCAAGGACTACCTGAAGCAAATCGGTAAGGTTGCGCTTCTTAACGCCGAGCTAGAAGTAGAGCTTGCGAAGCGCATTGAGGCCGGTCTATTTGCGGAAGAGAAACTTGCATTGGCCACCAACCTAACTCGCGAAGATGAGCGCGATCTAAAGTGGGTTATCAAGGATGGTCAGCGTGCCAAGAGCCACCTCCTTGAAGCAAACCTTCGTCTTGTGGTGAGCCTTGCCAAACGCTACACAGGCCGAGGCATGCAGTTCCTAGACCTTATTCAAGAGGGAAACCTTGGTCTTATCCGAGCTGTAGAGAAGTTTGACTACACCAAGGGCTACAAGTTCTCTACCTACGCCACTTGGTGGATTCGTCAGGCCATCACCCGAGCCATGGCTGACCAGGCTCGAACCATTCGAATTCCAGTTCACATGGTTGAGGTCATTAACAAGCTTGCACGCGTGCAGCGACAGTTGTTGCAAGACCTCGGTCGCGAACCAACCCCTGAAGAGTTGGCCCGTGAATTGGACATGACACCCGAGAAGGTTGTCGAAGTTCAAAAGTACGGGCGCGAACCGATCTCGCTTTCAACACCACTTGGTGAAGACGGCGACAGCGAATTCGGTGACCTTATTGAAGACACCGAGGCTGTTGTTCCAGCCGACGCAGTGGGTTTCACCATGCTCCAGCGAGAACTTGAGCGAATCTTGGATTCTCTTCACCCTCGTGAGGCTGGCGTGATTAAGAGCCGTTTCGGACTTGGCGATGGCGTGCAGAAAACTCTGGACCAAATTGGTGAGGAGTTCGGCGTTACCCGCGAACGTATTCGACAGATTGAGTCAAAGACCATGTCTAAACTCCGTCACCCATCACGTTCACAAATGCTTCGCGACTATCTAGAAAACTAGGCATGTTCTATCTACCGGCCATCGTAATCGGGCGGTTGGTGCGCGCCTTAGTGCGACTTGTTCGCCCCGGTGGTGGATCAGCGCTTCCTGGGTTGGTAGTAAGCAAAATAGCTCCTGGTTTGCTGGCAAACACGTTGGCAAAATTCCCCGATGGCCTAGTTGTGGTGACTGGTTCGGCTGGCAAATCAACGACAACCAAGATGCTGGTTGGGATTGCTAGGGCACATGGAAAGTCCGTGTTCACAAACCCCTCGACCGCCAACATTGCCCAAGGGTTCTTTTCCTCAATCGTTGAGCAGGCAACACTGTCTGGGCGTCTCCGTGGCGATGTTGCAATCCTGGAGATGGACGAAGGGCATGCAGAGGAGATCACAAGACGCATCAAACCGAGTCAAGTGACCATTCTCAACGTTCTCGAGGACCAACTCGATCGTTTTGTTGACCCGGCTATTGTGCGAGACAAACTTGCGGCGGTTGCGTCTAGGTCTTCAGGGGCAGTTCTGCTAAACGCCGATGACCAGAACACAGTCATCATTGGGAGTCACCTAAAAAGCAGCAGTATTGATTGGTTTGGAATTGAACAGTCGATCATTGCCCAGACCTCACACGGCCTTGGCAGTGCTCCAACTTACCTGGAGATGCTTACAAGACCCGAGGTAGCTGCTGAGGTGGTAGGTCTTGACGACCGTACCGCAACAATCAAACTGGCTGACGAGGTGGTATCTGTTGAACTACCGAACCGTGGTCTGCATTTTGCTCTTGACGCGGTGGCTGCTTTGCACTCGGCTAAAGCATACTTAGGTGCAAGTTTCGACGCCGAGCTCGCGGCTGAAACCCTGAATGCCATGCCACCAGTATTTGCACGGGGTGAGATTGCCTTGGTAGATGGCCAAGAGGTCGAGTTCATCTTGGTTCAGAACCCGATGAGTTTTCAACTCAACCTCGACAACTTAACGACAAATCCTGAGCGAGTTATGGTCATGATCGGGCGCGATGTACACGACCCATCGTGGCTTTGGACAGTAGATTTTTCCGGGCTCAGCCATGCCGATGTTGTCTCTGGCTACAACGCTCATGAAATGGCTTTGCGACTGGAATATGCAGGCGTTCCTGTTGGTCAAGTCACTGACAACCTCGAAGCTGCTTTAGATGCATTTTTTGCTCTGCCTGCGCCCCAGCATTCACGCCGCACCGTAATCTTCTCGGCCGATGCGATGCGCCGTACTCGACGAATTTTAGGCTTCACAGACCCTGAGGCGGTACAGCGATGATTCGAATCGGTGTCCTATTTCCTGAGCATCTAAATCTCAATGGTGACGCAGCTAATGCCGAAGTCTTGTCAAAGCAACTTACCTGGCGCGGAGTTCCGAGCCAGATTATTGGAATTGATAAGTGCGTCGAGGCTCTTCCGAAAATCGATGTTCTGGTTGTGGGGCATGGTTCGATCGCTGCTTGGAGTGACGTGGCGTCCTCATGGTCAAGACTAAGTGGCGCTTTGGTCGAATTGATGCGGCATGGCCTTCCAGTTTTGGCAGTGTCTTCGGGGTTTGAGCTACTGTGCCGTGCCCAGAGGGGCAGTCTTAGTGGGCTAGAGGTATTCGACCTCGTCCCAGAAGATATCCAGCGCGTATCAAAATTTGAAGTGGCTGAGTTTGAAGGTTACGGGGTTCTCGGGTACAAGAACTCAGAGGCAAAACTGCCTACTATTTGTCGCAGCAACCGCGTGATTGGAACTCTACTGCATGGGCCGGTTCTGTCTAAGAATCCAGAACTTTTGGAGAGTTTTTTGGTTTCGATCAGTGAGTACGTTGGTCTTGATATTCCCGCGGTTAAGCCAGAAGTGGCCACCCGATTGGGTGACCACACTTCCAAGATTTGGGATTTGGAAAGAGAACTAGCGCGCGAGTAGTTTCTTACTCTCGTCGTGCCATGCGATTGCAATCGGCTCGAGCGTCGCTCGCTTCTCATTTCCGTGGTGTGAGCAGAAAAGTAGGTCTCCAGAGGCTAACTCGACGCGGATGTAAGCCTGGGCTCCACATTCATCACAGCGGTCAAGAGCATTAAGTTGAAACGCCTCCGAGTTCTCGGTGGTTTCTGTGGTTGCTTCGGTCTGCATGCGTGTTCCTCTCTTCCCTCCAATTTCATCACATTCAGCCTTGAAATCCGCCCTTTTCCAAGTTAGTTCGCTAACTGCGAAGTGCTTTGGGGGTACCGATTCAATCGTGTCAGTGCCTTCCCGAGTGGAGTTGACCGGTTAGCATCGTTTGGTGCCCAATTCAGAGTATTCAGCCCGCCATCTCTCGGTTCTAGAGGGCCTTGACGCTGTTCGCAAGCGCCCTGGTATGTACATCGGTTCAACCGATAGTCGCGGTCTAATGCATTGCCTTTGGGAGATTATTGATAACTCTGTCGACGAGGCTCTCGCTGGACATGGAAACCGAATCGACATCGTTCTTCACCCGGACCGCTCCGTAGAAGTTTCTGACAAAGCTCGCGGAATTCCTGTGGACATCGAGCCAAAGACTGGCCTCAGTGGTGTGGAAGTTGTCTTCACAAAGCTCCACGCAGGTGGAAAGTTTGGTTCGGGTAGTTACGCTGCCTCGGGCGGTCTGCATGGCGTCGGCGCCTCTGTTGTAAATGCACTCTCTGAACGACTTGACGTTGAGGTTGACCGCGATGGCAAGACCTATGCCATGTCATTCCGCAGGGGAGAGGCTGGAACATTCGATGATTCCAACGGAATTTCTCCATCGAACCCGTTCAAGCCTTTTGAAAATGAATCGCAGTTGCGAATCGTTGGCAAGGTTCAAAAAGGCGTAACCGGTACACGTGTTCGTTACTGGGCTGACCCACAAATATTCATCAAAGACGCCGTCTTTGCTGCCGATGAGTTATTTGGTCGGGCCAGACAGACCGCATTTCTAGTCCCTGGACTAGGGATTGGCATTCAGGACAACAGAACAGACGAAAAGGTTATCCACGAATTTAGATTTGACGGTGGCATTTCCGAATTCGCAGAGTATTTGGCAAACGATCCTGCGCTCACTGCAACTTGGAAACTTGGCGGGAATGGTGACTTCACCGAGACAGTTCCTGTGCTTGATGAAGCGGGGAACATGGTCTCTCGCGAGGTTAGTCGAAACTGCGAAGTAGAGATTGCCGTTCGATGGGGTACTGGTTACGACACGCAAGTCAAAAGCTTTGTGAACATCATTGCCACTCCAAAGGGAGGCACCCACATTGCTGGCTTCGAACAAGCTCTTCTGAAGGTGCTCCGCGCGCAGGTCGAAGCAAACTCACGCAAGTTAAAAGCTGGCAATGACAAAGTTGAGAAGGAAGACGTCCTAGCCGGACTAACCGCTGTAGTGACAGTTCGCCTGGCAGAGCCACAGTTTGAAGGCCAGACCAAGGAGATCCTTGGTACACCAGCTGTTAGGAACATCGTTGCCAATGTTGTCTCCAAGGCTCTAGCAGAAAAATTCAACAGTTCGAAACGCGACGATAAGACACAAGTGTCGCAGTTGCTCGAAAAAGTCGTTGCCGAAATGAAGTCAAGAATTTCGGCTCGAACTCATAAAGAAACTCAGCGTCGTAAGAATGCGCTTGAGAGCAGCTCGCTGCCTACAAAACTGGTGGACTGTAGAACTCAAGAGACTTCTGGCTCAGAGCTCTTCATTGTTGAGGGTGACTCTGCTCTTGGCACCGCGAAACTTGCTCGAGACAGCGAGTTTCAAGCACTCTTGCCCATTCGAGGCAAGATTCTCAATGTTCAGAAGGCATCGATTTCTGACATGTTGTCAAACACCGAGTGCGCATCGATTATTCAGGTCATAGGCGCAGGATCGGGCAGAAGTTTTGACTTGGACGTTGCGCGCTACGGCAAAGTGATTCTAATGAGCGACGCCGACGTTGACGGGGCACACATCAGAACCCTCTTGCTCACGCTTTTCTTTAGGTACATGAGGCCTCTGGTAGAGGCTGGGCGAGTTTTCGCCGCTGTGCCGCCGCTGCACCGCGTCGAGGTGATTAATGCTGGCTCAAAGGCTAATGAGGTTATCTATACCTACTCGCAAGTTGAACTTGAGGCGCTATTAAGCAAGCTATCTAGCTTGGGCAAGAAATACAAAGAGCCTATTCAGCGCTATAAGGGCCTCGGCGAGATGGATGCGGATCAGTTAGCCGAAACGACGATGGATCGTTCGCGCCGAACTCTTCGCAGGGTTCGGGTTGAGGACGCTGCGGCTGCAGAGGCCATGTTTGAGCTTCTAATGGGTAATGATGTTGCACCTAGGCGTGACTTTATTGTTGACAGCGCAGATGGCTTCGAGCGCGACCGCATCGACGCATAGGCGCTACGCGCTTTTCTGTCTTCGTTGCCCGTTTCTGCCGATTACAGTCCAACAGAACCAATAACTGCTGTGAGATTGATTCCAGAACCATCTCGTTTACCAGGGTCCTCGGCTATCGGCATGGGCTTACCGTCAGGTGTAAGTGCTTTCGCAACACCCTCAACTACTGATGCGAAATAGAGTTGGTCTTCACTGCGAATGAAGCGGTGTGACCGCACGCCGCCTGTGGCTCGACCCTTGCTAGGGAATTCAGTCATTGGTGTCCATTTGACGCTTCCCGCATCGGTTCCCGGGATTGCCATAGAACTGTTAGCTGCGGTTATAACCCGGGCATTTGCCAACTCTGAAATCACATCGAATGAAATCACATGGGCCCCCTCGGCAAGGTTGATTCCTGCCATGCCTCCCGCAGGGCGCCCCTGGGGCCGCACCAAAGACGCGCTGAAATGCAGTAGTTGGGCGTCGCTGGAGATAAAGACCAAAGTGTTGTCTTCATTGCAGACACCGGCGCCAACAACCTCGTCTCCGTCTTTGAGGGTGATCAGTTCGAACTCATCACGTGCTGGGTAGTCAGCAACAACTCTCTTTACGACGCCCTGTTTTGTCGCCAAAGCCAACGAGACAGATTCCTCAAGAGCAAATACCTGAATAAATTTGACACCTCTGCTTAGCCCCAAGAATGCACTCACTTCGGCGGCACTGGACAGCATCGATAAGTCAGAAATACCCGGAACATCACCAACATGTATGCGATGTACCAAGCCATCACTGGTAAGAAACCCGATGTCAGACCTGGTTGAAGTTGAGATCACGCTTCGGAGAGCATCATGGTTTTGTCTGGCACCAGCCTGCAGTGCCAGTTCACTTCCGTCGATACGCGCGACTCGGCCAGATGCGGTCAAAACTACTTGACACGGAGCGTCGGCCAGCTCAGCGCTGACAGTAACAGCCTTCGCTGAGGATATTGGTTTTACCTCGGACACGTTGTCTACTAGCGTCGTGCGGCGCGCATCACCGTATTTGTCAGCAATTTCGGCCAGTTCAACACTGACCACGTTTCGTAAGTTTTTATCAGAACTGAGAATTGCCTCGAGTTGGGAAATCTCATCTAGCAGAGAACTGCGCTCTGCATCCAATTCAATTTTCGAGAATTTGGTTAGTCTTCGAAGTCGCAGCTCAAGAATGTATTCGGCTTGAATTTCAGAGAGTGAGAATCTGGAACGAAGCTCACGGCGAGCATCGTCGACCTCATCACTCCGACGGATTATTGCGATTACTTCGTCAATAGAGTCGATTGCAATTAGCAGCCCGTCAACCAGATGCAGTCTGGCCTTTCGCTTGCCCAAACGGTTCGCCGTGCGCCTACGAGTCACTGTTATTCGGTGGGCCAAATAGACGCCAAGCATGTCACGGAGCCCCATTGTTTGCGGCCTACCGTCAACCAACGCAACATTGTTTACGCCGAATGAGTCCTCCATCGGTGTAAACCTATAAAGCAGATCGAGAACTACTTGCGGGTCAAAGCCGGTTTTTAGTTCGATCACTAATTTGAGACCGTTAGTTCTATCAGTAAGGTCAGTGACGTCAGAAATACCTTGAAGTTTCTTCGAATTGACGCCATCTTTGATTTTCTCGATAACCTTCTCGGGGCCGACCAAATATGGCAGTTCGGTTACGACAATGCCCATCTTGCGAGGTGAAACGCTCTCGATAGAAACACGAGCCCGAGTCTTAAAGACGCCGCGGCCAGTCTCATACGCGTCGCGCACCCCGTCGAGTCCCATGATGATTCCACCGTTCGGAAGATCCGGCCCAGGGATGTATTGCATTAGATCTGCGGTGTTCGCATGCGGGGTTTCGAGTAAGAAACGGGCGCCGGCAATAACCTCACAGAGGTTGTGCGGCGGCATGTTTGTTGCCATACCAACTGCGATGCCCGAAGCTCCGTTTACGAGTAGGTTCGGGAAGGCAGCAGGTAACACAGAAGGTTCGGTTAGCTGCGCATCGTAATTCGGCTTGAAATCGACTACGTCTTCGTCAAGTCCTTCATTCATCAGCAGCGAGGCGATCGAGAGTCTAGCTTCGGTGTAACGTGCCGCAGCCGGACCGTCATCCAGGCTTCCAAAGTTGCCGTGACCGTCAATCATTGGAACTCTTAGCGAAAACGGTTGAGCCATGCGGACTAGAGCATCGTAGATAGCACTGTCGCCGTGTGGGTGGAGCTTTCCCATTACCTCACCAACAACACGAGCAGATTTCACGTGCCCGCGGTCAGGGCGAAGACCCATTTCACCCATCTGAAAAATGATTCTCCTGTGAACAGGCTTCAGCCCATCTCGAGCGTCTGGGAGAGCTCGTGCATAGATGACCGAGTAGGAATACTCCAGGAATGAATCCTGCATCTCTTGAGACAAATCAATGTCGACAATGCGCTCGTCAAACTGGTGTTCCTGGGTCATCTTTTGGGCTACTCAAATCGGGTTGTGGCAGACTGGGGTGATGCTTTCGATGCTACCTTCCCTTCCTAAAACCTTCGGGAGGCTCCCTGATGTGTTTGTCTCCGCGTTAGGAGCGATTACGGGTTCAGGAAACCGGCTTGGCCTTCGGCGGGTTACCAGCGCTTGCGTGATCTTGGTTGATGGCTTGGGAGCACATAACCTGCTTTCGAATTCAGGGCATGCCCCATTCATTTCGCAGGCAAGCATGTCTAAAATCGGCACAGTGTTTCCGAGTACCACCGCTGCGGCAATTTCCAGTTTTGCCACGGGGCAAATGCCCGGTGTTCACGGAGTAGTTGGCTATCAGGTGTTCGACCGCAAAGCTCAGGCTCCACTGAATCTGTTGACTGGCCTTAACGACCAAACGGTTGGTGATTGGCAGCGATTTGAAACAGTTTCAGCGGTTGCCAGAGCGCAGGGTGTCAATGTCTATTCCGTAGGTCCGGGGGAGTACAGCAAGTCTGGCTTTACCAGCGCAACCATGCCGGGGGCTGAATTTGTTGCTGGTAAAACAGTCTCCGACCGATTCAGCGCCGCTGCAAAATTGCTTTCGACTGGCAAAAACAAACTCGTCTATGTATACGTCCCGGAGCTGGACCAGCGAGCCCACGCCTATGGAACTGCTTCGTCACAGTGGCGAGACATGCTTGAAGAGCTCAACGCGGAAGTGAAACGATTTGTTCAAGACCTCCCGAAGGGGACCGGGGCACTTCTGACGGCTGATCATGGAATAGTTGATGTTGATAAAGCACACCATGTCTACCTCGATGAGTACAACGATGCAATTCCCGGCTTAGTGTCGGTCGGTGGCGATCCTAGAGTCTTGTATCTCTACTTTGAACCCGGTGAAACTGCAGAAAAAAGGAAAGAGCTTCTACAGAGTGCGCTGAAAGAGCGAGCAACAGTTTTCACTAGCCTTGAAGTGTGCGCGGCTGGTTATTTCGGCGACATTTCGCCTGAATCTAGCGACACTTTGCCCGATTTGATGGTGTTTGCCAGAACTAGGTCAGCTTTGTACCATCGAGGCTTTGCCAAGCCGAAGAGTCTTCAGATGATTGGGCAGCATGGAGGTATTTCACCTGAAGAACTTATGGTCCCGCTGGTGCGTTTCGGAGCTTTCGTCTAGTCCTCTGCTTTAGTGCCGAAGACGATTTCATCCCAGCTAGGCATGCTGGCGCGGCCCTTTTTCGGTGCCGAACCGGTGACCTCCGCATTCTCAGTAGCGGCCGGAACTTCATTGTCCTTAGACAAAGAATCTGCGCTCTTCGAATCACTAATCTGATTTCCGGCAGAGGCTGATTCTCGCTCGGTGCGTTTGCGACGGAGGGCCTCAAGCAGATCGGCTGTCGCACTCAGCGGTTCAGCGGCGGGTGCTGGCATGGCTGGACGCTTCGTAATTACAGGCGGAGCAGAGTCGGCTACGACGGCAAGCACCTGCGTTTGATTATCGGTCTCGGTCTCGGTTTCAATGGAAGAAACAACCTTTAGAGGTGTGGCACTAGGCGCTTGATTCCCAGCAAATGCCGCCGGCGTTTGAACTTGTGCTTGTGCAGATTCATTATTGGTCAGCTTGATTGCGCGGTCATTCTCAGGTGAAAGAGCAAGTCGCTTCGGGTCGAATGACCAAACCGCGAGAGCCGGTTCGCCATCAATTTCGTAACTCGCGGTTAGGTGCCAAATGCCCAGGTCACTGCGCTTAGCACTCCACGAAACATCTGCTGCACCCAAACCATGAAGCCGCGAATTCATAAGATCACCAAACTCGGTGGTCGGGTGATCCTTATCTGTGTTTAGACCCAGTCTCACAGTCAGAGCAGAATCAACGATGTGGTTGAGCTCGGCGATTACTGGGGCGGCAATCTTCTCGACGAAATCAAGGCTGGCTCCAGATTTCGCTGCTATCTGAGCCACTGACTCGCCTTCGCGAATGGCATCCTGTATCTCCCGCGGAGACATTGAGACGTTATCTAGTCGCTGCGCTGCATCTCTCTTCAGAGCTGCACGAACTCGGTCATCGGCGATAAGGCGGAATTTTTCGCCCGCCAAACTTTCGAGCACCAGGTATTCTCCGTCGGTGTCTACAAATCTGATGTCTTCCATTGCTGTGCCTCCACAGCAAAGTTTGGCATCGAACTAGGCATTTTCCAGCGATTATCGCGGGTGTGCCGAAATTCATTGCGACACGTTTTATTTTTTTTTGGCGTTGCAGGTTTGCTATCTGATGTTTTCTGTTGCACACTATGCACGCTTAGAAATGCAAACGAGAGGCAAGCCAAATGGCAACCGATTACGACGCTCCTAGAAAGAACGACGACGATAACGAGTCGATCGAGGCTATCAAGGAACGTATCCCTGACAAGCTTTCCGGCGTTGTAGACGTCGACGAGGAGCACGGTGAGGGCTTCTCGATTCCTGACGTTGTCTCAGAAGATCTCGATGTAGTTGTTTTGCCGCCGCAAGACGACGAATTCACCTGTTCAGAGTGCTTCATCGTCAAGCACCACTCCCTGCTATCAAGCACCAAGGGCAAGTTTGGTCAGATTTGCGTTGAGTGTGAGTAATTAGGCAGTCGGCCTAGTAATAACAGATTTAACAAGATCTGGTGATCTTGAAGAAACCAACCAGTACGGGGTTGGGTCCCACGGGTCATTCAAATGAATCCTGACGAGACCAGGGACACTCGGTTGGATCTGAAGGAATGCCCTGGCATCTAGATCCGGGCCCGTAGCGCTCCGTTTTCCAAATCGGTCGATTACATCGACGCCCGTTACAAACTCCAATGGAATCTTTGCCTTGCCAACAATGAGAAGTTCCTCTGAGATGAAGATTCTTGGAGAGCTTCCTAGCATGGTCGCAATAACAATTGCGTTTGCCAGAAGGCCAGCTATAAGACCAAGCGTTGCGTTGATTGGTGCCATTGCCAGCCAAATTGTTGGCGCTACCAAAAGCGTGGGCAAGAACGCCCCAAGGCTAGGGCGAACAAGTTCTCGATAAGGCAGTTTGGTTGGCGCGTTCACTGAGGTCATCACTGATTTAGATTACGCTCTTACCGTGAACAATCAATTTCCAGTACTCATCGTTTGCGATGACGCAATGCTGCCTTCATACGCTCAACCAGGAGACGCGGGTGCTGACTTGCGCTCCAGGGTAGACGGAGTGGTGCCGGCTAGGGGCCGCCTCATGGTGCCCACTGGTGTCTCGATAGCACTTCCGGATGGTTATGTGTGTCTAGTTCACCCTCGTTCAGGCTTGGCAGCAAAGCACGGCGTCACGGTACTGAACACCCCGGGTACTGTTGATGCTGGCTACCGAGGGGAGATCGCTGTCAATCTTTATAACACCAGCGATGAAGACTTTGTCGTGAATGTCGGTGATCGGATTGCTCAGGCGGTTTTTCAGAAAGTTGAGCGCGCGGAATTCATTCGCGTAGAGACCTTGCCTGGTAGTCACCGAGGCGAGGCCGGCTTTGGATCGACGGGAACCAAGTAGTGAACGCACTCTATTCAAACGGCAAATCAGCTCCTTCAGATCGACAGTCAGCTGGTCCAAGGGATGTTTCTGAGGTAACGGAGGTCTCTCCATATCTTGATTTTGGTTCCCTACGTGTTCCAACTTTCGAGGGGCTGCAGATGCGGCTCGACGTCGAAGAGGGTTCAAACCGCGTAGTGGCAATTACCCTCGAGAGCAATGGATCCACGATTCAGCTACAGGCATTTGCAGCCCCTAAGTCTGAGGGCATCTGGCACGAAATCCGTGCCACGATGGCTCAGTCAATCGCGGCGCAGGGTGGCACCACGGAAGAGCGCATTGGTTCCCTGGGTCCCGAATTACTTGCTCGGATTCCACTCATGGATGAATCGGGCAATCAGGCTGGATTCCGTGCGGCAAGATTTGTCGGAGTAGATGGCCCGAAGTGGTTTCTACGAGGCGTAGTTGGTGGAGCCGCCATCAATGACCCGAAGGCGGCTGCTGACATCGATGACATTTTCAGGTCAGTGACGGTAGTCCGAGGCGACGCCCCTATGCCTCCGAAAGATTTGCTTCCACTAACCATGCCTGGTGGCACGGTTACTCCGCCAAGAGTTATCTAAATGCCTTCAGAGCCTAAATCAGCGTTGGGTATCGTCAAAGATGGCGACGGATACTCACTAAACCGGCAGGGCGTCCTCGGGGCGCTCGGTGGATGGTTTGGTGTTTTCGAGGCCGTTGTTCCGGCATTGGTCTTCGTCACGTTACTGTCCCTAACCAAGGACAGCGTTCTTGCCGTGCTTTGTGCCGCATCGCTATCAGTGGCATCACTCGTCATTCAACTGGTGCGCAAGAAACCAATTACCCAGGCAGTTGCAGGAGCTGTGGGTATCGCCATCTCGGCGTACCTTCCACTTCGCGATGGTGGGCAGCCTGCCGACTATTTCGTGCAGGGGTTCATTTCCAACACCATCTACCTGGTGGTACTGACCGTCTCGGTGCTCGTTCGATGGCCCGTCATTGGCCTGCTGGTGGGGGTTCTTCGGGGCGTAAAGGCTTCAGAATGGCGAAAGAACAGGTCAGAACTCAACCGGTTTCAGTTGGTAACACTGCTTTGGGTCGCCATGTTTGCCGCTCGTCTATCGGTACAGGTGCCCCTTTATTTCACCAACCAAATTGAAGCTTTAGGCTTCTTCCGGATTGTCATGGGAGTGCCACTCTATGCACTTTTGCTTTGGACAACCTGGCTATTGGTGCGGGGAACCATCAAACCACGCCAATAGTGGTAATTTTGTAGAAGCGAAGGCGCAATTAGTTAGGAACAAACATGTCTAAAGTCAATAGTTTCGGTTCAGCTGACCTCTTGAAGGTTGGTTCAAAGGAATACCGAATCTTTAGATTGAACTCTGTTGACGCAAAGACTCTTCCTTACAGCCTGAAGGTTCTGCTAGAGAACCTGCTGCGCACCGAAGATGGCGCAAACATCACTCAAGAGCACATCAACGCTTTGGTGAACTGGGATCCGGCCGCTGAGCCAGATGTAGAGATTCAATTCACTCCGGCTCGTGTGATTATGCAGGATTTCACCGGTGTTCCATGTGTTGTAGACCTCGCGACAATGCGTGAGGCTGTTGCGGAACTTGGCGGAGACCCTAAGCGCATCAATCCGCTTGCACCAGCAGAGTTGGTCATCGACCACTCCGTTCAAATTGACGTAGCGGGTTCCCCTGACGCTTTCGAACGAAATGTTGAGTTCGAATACAACCGAAATGGCGAGCGCTACCAGTTCCTACGCTGGGGCCAGACTGCATTTGACGACTTTAAAGTTGTTCCACCAGGCACGGGTATTGTGCACCAGGTAAACATTGAGTACCTAGCCCGCACCGTCATGGCTCGAGAGGTCAATGGCGAGCTTCAGGCCTATCCTGACAGCTGTGTAGGTACCGACTCACACACCACTATGGTGAACGGTTTGGGTGTTCTAGGTTGGGGTGTTGGTGGAATCGAGGCCGAGGCAGCAATGCTTGGCCAGCCAGTGTCAATGCTTATTCCTAAGGTTGTTGGTTTCAAGCTAACTGGGCAGATTGCAACCGGTGTAACAGCAACTGACGTAGTTCTCACCATCACTGAGATGCTAAGAAAGCACGGAGTAGTCGGCAAGTTCGTTGAGTTCTACGGTGCCGGCGTTACCTCGGTTCCATTGGCAAACCGTGCAACCATCGGCAACATGAGCCCAGAATTCGGTTCAACCGCGGCAATGTTCCCGATTGACGATGTAACCCTGGACTACCTTCGCGTTACTGGTCGCCCACAAGAGCAAATCGACCTAGTGGAGGCCTACGCCAAGGCTCAGGGGCTATGGCACGATCCAAGCATTGAGCCACGTTTCAGTGAATATCTAGAATTGGATCTCGCTTCCGTGGTTCCTTCAATCGCCGGACCAAAGCGCCCACAGGACCGCATTGTCCTCAGCAAGGCAAAAGAGTCTTTCGAATCAGTGCTCCCTACCTACTCTGACCAGGTATCAAAGCCAACTGTTGTCAAGGGTCAATCTTTTGCCATGGATAACGGACACGTTGCCATTGCCTCTATTACCTCTTGCACGAACACTTCAAACCCATCAGTAATGCTTGCGGCTGGTTTGGTCGCACGTAAAGCCGTTGCCAAGGGTCTAACCGCTAAGCCATGGGTAAAAACCTCGCTCGCTCCTGGCTCTAAGGTAGTGACCGAGTACTACAACAAGGCTGGTTTGACCAAGGACCTTGACGCATTGGGCTTCAACCTAGTTGGCTATGGATGCGCAACTTGCATTGGTAACTCTGGCCCGTTGTCAGACGAAATTTCAGAAGCTATTAACCACAACGACCTTGCCGTAACAGCAGTGTTGTCAGGTAACCGAAACTTCGAAGGCCGCATTAGCCCAGACGTAAAGATGAACTACCTGGCCTCACCTCCGCTGGTTATTGCGTATGCCCTTGCCGGCACCATGGACTTTGACTTCGACACTGACTCGCTAGGTGAAGACCAAGATGGAAACCCGGTATTCCTTAAGGACATCTGGCCAACTGCTGAAGAAGTTCAGCAGACAATCGATGAGTCAATTAATTCAGAGATGTTCAAGAGCCAGTACGCCGGTGTTTTCGAGGGTGACGACCGTTGGAAGTCACTGCCAACGCCAAAGGGTGCTGTTTTCGAGTGGGATGAGAAATCAACCTATGTTCGCAAACCTCCTTACTTCGAGGGAATGAAGAAGACCCCTGATGCTGTGAAGGACATCCTTGGCGCTCGTGTGCTTGCCAAGCTTGGCGACTCGGTCACAACCGACCACATCAGCCCTGCAGGTTCAATCAAGGTAGATTCACCAGCTGGCCAGTACCTGACTGAGCACGGAATCTCTCGTGTTGACTTCAACAGCTACGGTTCTCGTCGCGGAAATCACGAAGTCATGATCCGTGGAACATTCGCAAACATCCGTTTGCGCAACCAGCTACTGGATGGCGTCGAAGGTGGTTACACTCGCGACTTCACTAAGCCAGAGGGCCCTCAGTCCTTCATCTACGACGCCTCGAGCAACTACCAAGCTCAGGGCACACCATTGGTGATCCTAGGTGGCAAAGAGTACGGTTCAGGTTCATCTCGTGACTGGGCAGCTAAGGGCACCAGCCTATTGGGCGTGCGCGCTGTTATCACAGAGAGCTTTGAGCGCATTCACCGTAGCAACCTGATTGGAATGGGTGTACTGCCTTTGCAGTTCCCGGCTGGTCAGAACGCTGACTCGCTAGGCCTTGACGGTACCGAAGAGTTCGAAATCACCGGTGTCGAAGAACTGAACAACGGCAACACTCCAAAGACTGTCCACGTGGTTGCCAAGCCTTCAGCTCACTCAGCGCAAGGTAAGTCCGTCGTTGAGTTTGATGCAGTTGTACGAATCGACACCCCAGGTGAGGCTGATTACTACCGTAACGGTGGAATCCTTCAGTATGTTCTTCGCAGCCTGGTTGCTTAAGGAATAACTCAAGTATTACTTGGGTTCCTCTTTACATGACTCTGCTTGAGCAAATCAATGGTCCTCGCGACCTCGATGCGCTATCGAATGATCAGCTTGCTTTGCTGTGCTCTGAAATCAGAACCTATCTTGTAGGCGCTGTTTCAGAGACCGGCGGGCACCTAGGTCCAAACCTTGGAGTCGTTGAAACCACGGTCGCCATTCACAAGGTATTTGATTCACCTCACGATTCAATCATTTTCGATACGGGTCACCAGTCATACGTGCACAAGCTTCTAACTGGACGCAAGGATTTGAGTACCCTTCGTCAAAAGGACGGCATTGCCGGGTACCCACAACGTGCTGAATCGGTTCACGACATTGTCGAGAGTTCTCACGCATCTTCATCTCTGTCATGGGCAGACGGCATAGCAAAAGCGTACAAATTGACAGGGCAAGACGACCGCCACGTTGTCGCTGTTATCGGAGATGGTGCGCTGACCGGCGGAATGGCATGGGAAGCACTGAACAATATTTCAGATGACAACGATCGCAAACTGGTGATTGTTGTCAACGATAATGGTCGCTCATACGCACCAACTATCGGTGGTCTCGCCAGACACCTAAATGGTGTGCGAACCGACGCAAATTATCGACGCTTGTATAAGTTGAGCAAGAAACTGTTCTACAAGTTTGGGTTGCCTGGGCGACTGGTTTACTCAGCTGCAAGAGGCGCTGGAAAGGGTCTCCTCAGTACATTTGCACCAAAGGCCATGTTTCCTAACCTCGACATCAAGTACATTGGTCCAGTTGACGGTCACGACATCGTTGCCATGCAACAAGCACTGACCCAAGCCAAACGATACGCTGCCCCGGTAATTGTGCATGCCATTACCCAAAAGGGCAGGGGTTACGACCCAGCAACAATAAATGAGGAAGACCAGTTCCACGCTGTAGGCCGAATTGATCCACAAACCGGTGCATCGCTCGAGAAAAATTCTGGGCCAACTTGGACTAATGTTTTCGCCGATGAAATGGTTGAAATCGGTGCCGCTCATAAGAACGTTGTAGGCATCACTGGGGCAATGTTAATTCCAGTTGGATTGCACAAATTCGCCAAGGCATACCCTGACCGTGTTTTTGACGTAGGTATTGCCGAGCAGCATGCAGTGACATCTGCAGCCGGAATGGCCTTCGGCGGCCTTCATCCAGTGGTTGCGGTATACGCAACATTTATCAATCGTGCCTTTGACCAGGTGCTGATGGACGTTGCGCTACATAAAGCTGGTGTGACGCTGGTTCTTGACCGTTCTGGGGTTACCGGGCCTGACGGCGCGAGCCATCACGGTATGTGGGATCTCTCAGTGCTACAGGTGGTCCCAGGTATTCGAATTGCCTCACCTCGCGACGCTACTCGCCTTCGTGAACAGCTCAACGAGGCTGTTCAAGTGAATGATGCCGCTACAGTTGTAAGGTTTTCAAAGGGTTCAACAGGACCAGACATTCCTATGGTTCGTCGAACATCCGATGGCGTCGATGTCTTGCACGAAGCCGCCAGCAAAGATGTTCTGTTGGTTAGCGTTGGTGCTATGGCTCAAACTGCACTCAAGGTGGCTGATCTGCTTGCCGCACAGGGGATCGGTGCAACAGTAATTGATCCTCGCTGGGTCGTACCCGTTGCCAAGTCAGTTGTTGAGATGTCCGCACAGCACCGATTGGTGGTTTCGATTGAAGACGGAATCAAGGTGGGTGGCGTTGGTACGAGAATTCGCCAAGACCTGCGTGCTGCTCAAGTAGATACTGCGCTTAACGAGGTCGGGTTGCCAGATGAATTTCTTGAGCACGCGTCTCGTGATGAGATTCTTGAGCGAGTTGGGCTCACTGCACAGAGCATTGCTATCGACATCATTGCTCAAGTGGTTGGTTCTAAGGTGCCACACGCCAAGCCACTGTTTGAGAACAATGCAACTAGTGAACTGAACAACAGGAACTAAGCCAAGTCCTAATCATCTTCAACGGGTTCGGCCGCGATTAGCGCAGAAGCAACCGCCTCAGATACCAGTCCAATTTGCCACTGGCGCGCGCCGAAAGCTGCTAGTGCATTTGCAATTGAATCTGAAGTGATCACTTGTGGTGGCTGCCAACAAATTTGCCGAATGTAATCGGGCGTAACGAGGTTTTCTGGTGGCAGACCAAGAGTCTCTGCAAGCTCTTGAATCACTGGGCGAAGAGCTCTTAAGCGCGCGTCTGCCTCTGGGAATCGGCCTGGCCAAACTCTATGATTAGGGATTCCTTCTTGCTTGACTTTTAGCGGTGGCAATTCACGCGTCTTTAGGCCTGCCTCAACAGCGGCCCACCAGGTGTCAATATATGAGCGGCTTGCACGACCGACAAATCCTCTGTCTCCCGCGAGTTCTGGGCGACTCTTTGGCAGTGTGTTGGCAACATGGACTAGAGAGCTGTCCGGAACTAAACGTCCTGGCGAGACATCCAGCTTGACAGCCAAAGATTCTCTGGCCTCCCAAAGGTGCTGTGCAACGGCGAACTTTCTTGCATCCTTCAGTGCGGTAAGCCCGGTCATTGACCTCCACTTATCCACCTTTGCAGGCTTTGGTTGCATAGCCGCCGTGTTGGCAAATTCCTGCTGGGCCCACTCAAGACGTCCCATCTCTTCAAGTGAATGAGACAACTCAGACCGCAATTCAAGAAGTACATCTACGTCGAGAGCGGCATAATTCAACCAATCGGCATGCAGAGGCCGGGTGCTCCAATCTACAGCCGAGTGCTCCTTGGCGAGTTTGATGCCAAGAAAGTGCTCACACACCGCTCCAAGGCTGACTCGCGGAAGACCTGCAATACGTGACCCTAGCTCAGTATCAAACAATCGCTGTGGATAGATGCCCAGTTCACGAAGGCAGGGGATGTCCTGGCTGGCCGCATGCAGCACCCATTCATCGGAGGCCAAAACTCCGGCTAGTGCAACAAAAGCGTCAATTGAGTGATCTGGACTGATTGAAATCGGATCAATTAGGTAAATTGGTGTCCCAAGCCGGTGTACCTGAACAAGATAGGCACGTTGCGAGTACTTAAACCCGGACGCTCGTTCTGCATCCAATGCGAACGGGCCAGTTCCTCCCGCCAATTTGCTCACTGCATCAGCAAGAGTTGCAGGTGTGTCTACCAAAACAGATTCAACGCGTGGTCTCGCCAGGAGCGGTAGCGAAGGTAGTTCTTGCTCGTTCATCGTCGACTGGTGAAATCTAGGCTGGTCACACCGGTTGGCAGATTCGGGAATCCGGACATAATGCAGATGAGATCAAGCCAGGCTTCGAAGCTGCTGGCCACATTTGTGTCGAGTGGTGACCATGAGGCGCGAAGTTCAAGTTCGGCGTGGTCGTGTTGGCTGCTGAGCGAGCCATAGCCAGTCGACATTATTCGAGTTGCAGTGCCAGCTATCGCCCCGTAGGAAGCATGCCGGTTAGCCAACGCCTCAGTGAGCCAAGCCCAAACCACGTCACTGATTTGCTCGTCCGCTCCAATGTTGGTCTCTAGAGGAGATTTTGCGAAGCACACGATTCGGAAATTAGAGGCCCATGCTTCCTGCGGCTCAGGCTCCCAAATCATGACGAATCTTCCGGTTCCAGCATCACCCTCGACTCCTGAAAGTGCCGTCTTGACGTTCGCTTTGAATGTAATCGCAAAAGCACCGATACTTGGTGGCGCTGGAAGCGGTTCAATGTCCAGTTCGTCACGAACCTGAGCGTAACGAAGAGCCTCTAATGCAAGGCGAAACTCAGAGGGGGAGTCTTGGGGGACATCGAAATCAATCATCCCGTTAACAGTAAACAACGGGGACATATAAGGAATGCAGGCACGCCGTTACCAGTCAGAGGCGCGTGAAGACAAGGTACAGATTTGCTAGACCGGCAAAAGAAGATATTGAGAAATCGGCATGCCTTAAGCCAAAAACCTCGGCGACGACTGACACAGATTTTTCAAAATCATCGGCTGATGAATTTGCAATTGTGGCAATAATGCGAAGGGGAGAGGCGCCATCAACTAGCTCCTTAGCTGTTGTCACTCCGCCTTCGTAAAGCAGTTTCATACCAGGTGCTACTTCGAGCCCCTTGGCCACTTGGGTAAGTGGCCCGGGCCCAGAGGCCAGCGGTCGAATGTTGGCTATCGGTAGATTCAGTGGTTGGACACCCTGGATTTCAGTGTCCTCTGTGAAAACGAACGTTGGATATAACGAAATTGAACAAACAGCAGGAACATGTTGCACACTTTTTAGATGCCGAGTGAAGATTACGATTGGGGCGTGCTTGGAACCGTGATAGGTCTCTTGTCGCGCAGTTAACCCAGAAGTGACGATGTAGTCCGACTGTGACCTAAGGTGGCCCAAAACTTTGCGGTCTTCCAGATTGCTGATTCCGTCGGATGAGCCCCGATCGTCTACGTATTGCCCCGATGCCGAGAATACGGTTGCGATGTTCCACCCAGTTGCAAGTGTTAGGTGACTAAGCAACTCGAACGTTGAATCAGAAGTTAGAGATCTGATTTCTCTGCAACCTGACGCTTTATTCTGGCCAGCATGCCTCGCATGCCTCGCATTCGAAGCGGAGACACCGCCTCCGACAGTCCGATACGCGATGGAAAGTCATCATCCACCGCCAAAACCTCGGCTACTGGTTGGCCATCGAGGGCACTATGTAGAATCGATGCGAATCCGCGCGTGGTAGGGGACTCAGCTGGAGCAGTAAAGAACAAGTGAACTACTTTTTCAGCATCCACCTCTACAAAAAGAAAAATTGGAGACTGGCACTCTTCAACACGCTCGAGCAAATCGGGGTGATCTCTATATCGCTCAGGAAGCTCAGGTAGCCCCTCAGAGAAGTCCAACAATAGTGTGAGACGGTCTCTAACTCCAACGGAGTTGAAGTCCTCTACTATCTCCTCAACCGACTGCAGCAATTAAGCTACCGCCGGCGCGAGACCTGCTTCAGGTCCCTTAACAATTGGCACACCGACTAGGCTGCCCCATTCGGTCCAAGAGCCGTCATAGTTTCTAACGTTGTGGAAACCAAGCAAGTAGTTCAAGACAAACCAGGTGTGACTTGAGCGCTCACCGATGCGGCAGTACGCAATCACGTTATCGCCAGCTTTTAGACCGGCTTCACCAAGATAAATAGCCTCTAGCTCTGCCCTGGACTTGAAAACACCGTTCTCACCAGCGGCGCGAGACCAGGGGACTGACTTGGCTGATGGAATGTGACCGCCGCGAAGGGCGCCCTCGTCAGGATATGCAGGCATGTGGGTGCGTTCTCCGGTGTACTCCTCGGTGGAACGAACGTCGATTAGTGGGTTACCAAAATGCTTTAGAACGTCGTCACGGAACGCTCGCAGTGTGCTGTCGTCACGGGTAATTACCGGATAGTTAGCGGGTTCGACAGAGGTTTTCTCACGCGTTAATTCCCGACCTTCAGCAATCCAAGCATCGCGGCCGCCATCAAGAAGTCGAACGTCTGGGTGGCCGAAGAGCTTGAATACCCACATGGCGTAGGCAGCCCACCAGTTGCTCTTATCGCCGTAGATCACAACAGTTGTGTCGCGAGAAATACCCTTACTTGAAAGCAGAGCTGCAAACTGTTCATCGGAAACATAGTCACGCAAAACCGGGTCGTTGAGTTCGGTGTGCCAGTCGACTTTAACCGCCCCAGGGATGTGGCCAATTTCGTAGAGCAAAACATCTTCATCAGACTCAACAACAACTAGTCCTTCGCGGCCCAAGTTGCCAGCCAGCCACTCTGTAGATACCAAAACCGATGGATCTGAATACTCTGCAAACTTCGGGTTCTTTTCAAATTCGATCGCCATGGAATGAAACTCTTTCTGATGGTTGTTTAGACTTTTCATGTCTTCTTCAAGGTTAACTCCCTGGAGCCCTTGGACCAACCGTTAGGTAATAATTGGCAATCGATGCGTCGCAGTTTGTAGATATTCTTCAGCGAAAGCCGAATCCATCTATCGGGGAACTCCTAGCTGAACTTGTTCCACCGCGGGAGTTTCAAGGAGCCCGCCTGGGCAACTACATCCCACATCAGGAATACCCAAGCCAGACCAAAGCACTCGAACGCGCTGAGGTCTTTGTGGGGAATTCAAGGTCAAAGAAATTGTTTGCCAAGCGCGAAACCCCTCCACCGGGCATTTATCTAGATGGCGGTTTCGGTGTTGGTAAAACTCACCTACTTGCCGGAGCGTGGCACGAATTCAAAGGAACAAAGGCCTTTGGAAGTTTCATTGCATACACCAGCCTCATAGGTGCGATCGGTTTCGCCGGGGCGGTAGAGGCACTGTCCAAGTTCCAATTGATTTGCATCGACGAGTTTGAGCTAGACGATCCAGGCGACACGATGATGATGTCTAGACTTCTTAACGAACTGGCTCCGAAGGGTGTTCGATTTGCGGCAACTTCGAACACTCCGCCTAATGCTTTGGGTGAGGGCAGATTTGCCGCGGCAGACTTCCAGCGTGAGATTCTAGGGATTTCAAACCAATTTGAAATGGTCAGAATTGACGGAGAAGATCACCGCCACCGTCCGGTATCACTGGAACCGGTAGTTACAACTGACGCAGAATTCCAAGCTTGGCTTCAAAAACACTCACCAGCCGAGACTGGCCTATTGGAATTCAGTCAGCTCCTGAAGCATCTTTCAACCATCCACCCTTCGAGATATGGATTCCTTCTAGAGTCGATTTCAGCGTTAGGTATTCAAGGCGTGAGACAGCTTGATGACCAAGTGGACGCGTTGAGGCTGGTTGCATTCATTGACAGGGCGTACGAAGCACAGATAGCCATTTGCGCGACCGGGCACCCGCTTACCGATGTCTTTGCACCAAAGTACCTCGCTGGTGGTTACCGCAAAAAGTATTTGCGGGCTGTTTCTCGAATCGGAGCGCTCACCAGCTAGCCATTTTTTACAAACACGAAACATTTCTCGTTATCGCGTGAAATCTTCGTAGGTCAAACTCTCTCTCGTAGCCAAGATTTTCTTGGTAACGAATTTGTTTTCTTAGAGAGAGGTAAACAAGTGGATCAAGGAAACACGGCATTCGTGTTAATTTCAGCGGCGCTAGTGCTGCTAATGACGCCAGGTTTGGCGTTCTTCTACGGCGGAATGGTAAAGGCCAAGAGCGTTGTGAGCATGATGATGTTGAGCTTTGGCTCACTCGGACTAATTGCAGTTCTTTGGGTTCTTTACGGTTACGCCATCGCATTCGCTAACGGTGGAGCTGAAACCTTCATCGGTATCGACGGTTGGTTTGGTATCGATACTTCATTCCTCGGCCTCGAAGCTCAGGTGGCAGATGCTGCAGCACCGGCCGGCGCATTCCCATCTATGGCTTTTGTGGCCTTCCAGGCAACATTCGCAATCATCACCGTTGCGCTTATTTCAGGTGCCATTGCCGACAGAGCCAAGTTCGGTGCTTGGATGGTATTCGCTGGTATCTGGGCAACCGTTGTTTACTTCCCAGTTGCAAACTGGGTATTCAACTTCACCCTCGAAGACGGCAAGGTCGTTGACGGTGGCTGGATTGTTTATGGGCTAGGCGTTATTGACTTCGCTGGTGGAACTGCTGTTCACATCAATGCAGGTGCAGCTGGTTTGGCTCTTGCGATTGTTCTTGGTAAGCGCTTCGGTTTCAGCAAGGGAATCACTCAGCCTCACAACGTTCCACTGACTTTGCTTGGTGTTGCACTGCTATGGTTCGGTTGGTTTGGATTCAACTCCGGATCAGAGCTTGCTGCAGATGGTATTGCCTCAATCGCATTCATCAACACTTTGGCAGCCCCTGCTGCGGCGATGCTAGGTTGGATTATCATCGAGAAGATTAAGCACGGCAAGGCGACCTCGATTGGTGCTGGTTCAGGCGCAATTGCAGGTCTTGTAGCAGTTACCCCTGCATGCGCATCACTCGACCCAATTTACGCAATCCTCTTGGGACTAGTAGCGGGTGCACTATGTGCTCTAGCTGTAGATCTCAAGTTCTCAATGGGATTTGACGACTCACTCGACGTCGTAGGTATCCACCTAGTCGGTGGAATCGTTGGAACCCTTTGGATCGGTATCTTCGGAAACGGCGTAGGCGCAGCCTTCGGTTTCGGGTGGCACCAGTTCGCCATGCAGGCACTTGGTGCAATCGCCGTGCTGGTTTACAGCTTCGTGATTTCGCTAATCATCGGATTCGCGATCGAGAAGACCATGGGCTTCCGCGTCAAGGCTGAAGACGAGATCGCCGGCATCGACACCGTGGTTCACGGCGAAGAGGCTTACGCTTTCGGAGCAGACCGCGGATAACTAAACAAGATTCACCCACTGGAGGGGCCCTCGCGAGAGGGTCCCTCCTTTAGTGCGTTATAAAGAAAGGCTCACATGCTGCACCAAAACACAACCATGTTTCTGATTCTTTGCTCGGCATTAGTTCTATTCATGACACCGGGACTCGCCTTTTTTTACGGTGGGCTGGTGCGTGCCTCGAGCGTTGTATCGATGATGATGATGAGCTTCGGCTCAATCGCACTAATCGGTGTCATGTGGGTTGTATTCGGGTACGCAATTAGCTTCAGTAACGCCGGATCAGGAACCTTTGTCGGCATTGATGGATTTTTCGGTATTGATTTACAACGTTTGTTTCTTGGTACCGAGATCGACCTAGCAAAGTCGGGCGACGGGTTTGGATTGGCGTTTGCAGGATTCCAGGGCACTTTCGCAATCATTACCGTGGCTCTAATTTCAGGTGCTATCGCTGACCGCGCGAAGTTTGGGTCATGGATGATTTTCGCAGGAATTTGGGCGTTTCTCGTCTACTTTCCTGTCGCCAGTTGGATCTTCAATTTCACAGTTGAAGACGGCAAAGTCGTCGACGGTGGCTGGCTGGTCTACAACATCGGGGTTATGGACTTTGCTGGTGGAACCGTAGTTGAGATTGCTTCTGGCGCCTCCGCCCTTGCCCTAGCGTTAGTTTTGGGAAAACGGTTTGGCTTCACCAAGGGCATGCACGCGCCCCACAACGTTCCTTTAACCATCATCGGTGCAGCCATTCTTTGGTTTGGTTGGTTCGGGTTCAATGCCGGCTCACAGCTTGCTGCTGATGGAATCGCTTCCTTGGCCTTCGTCAACACACTTGCTGCGCCGGTTGGAGCCATGCTCAGCTGGATTGCCTACGAGAAGATTGCTCACGGAAAACCAACTTCTATCGGAGCTGCATCTGGCGCAGTGGCTGGCTTAGTTGCAATTACACCTTCATGTGCCTACCTCGAGCCAGTTTGGGCTCTAGTTCTCGGCGTCGTCGTCGGTGTGGTCTGCGCCTTAGCCATCGAGCTGAAGTTCGTTTTCGGGTTTGATGACTCTTTGGATGTTGTTGGTATCCACTTGGTCGGTGGCATCGTGGGAACACTGTTTATTGGCCTTTTTGGGACCAACGTAGGTCTTTTTCTAGGTTTTGGCCCAGAACAACTGGGCAAGCAGTTCGTAGGTGCTCTAGTGGTCTTGGTCTATGCCTTCTCGATATCTTTCGCCATCGGCTGGGCCATTCAAAAGACTATTGGTTTCCGAGTCACATCGACCGACGAGATCGCTGGCGTTGACAAGGTTTTGCATGGCGAAACTGCTTATTCTGAGGCTGATCCTCGTTGGACTTGGAAGGGATAGACACGCTCTGGCCTGAGTTTGCGAACTGGCGAAACTTGGGTTAGAGTATCTAAGTCTTCGAAAGAAGGCACGCGGATGTGGCTCAGTTGGTAGAGCACAACCTTGCCAAGGTTGGGGTCGCGAGTTCGAATCTCGTCATCCGCTCGCAGTAGGGCGTA
>JACCEB010741097.1_pt1 | contig 33986 bp, 29 predicted proteins | sample 7454761 | NCBI WGS metagenome assembly JACCEB01 (sample SAMN15323454, study PRJNA562643) | freshwater metagenome | isolation source: river surface water | place: USA:Blue River Watershed | collected 2017-08-18
GCCTCACCGCCTCTTGCTTGAACGCTTCGTCATACTGCCGGGGCTTCGCCCCGGCTTCCTTCTTCTTTGTCATCGTTGGTCCCTTTGCTTGGGCCCAACCCGTGTCCGTCAAATCGGGGAAACCTCATGGAGGTGACTTTCAGGCAACGTTCAGGACACCGCCCTCGCCAACTCATGCCGCGTCCACTATTTCCCCTTCCCTAGATGGAAAAACGATTCCTCAAGGTCCGCACCGTCATCATCTCGGACATTCACCTCGGCACGCACGATTCGAAGGCGCGCGAGGTAAATCATTTCCTCAAATACACGCGTTGCGAGAAACTCATCCTCAACGGGGACATCATCGACGGATGGCGACTGAAGCAGGCGCCTTACTGGCCCCGTGAACACACCCGCTTTGTCCGCCTCGTGCTTAAAAAACTGGAGAAGCGGGGCACCCATGTCGTCTACCTGCGAGGCAATCACGACGACATCCTCGCCCGTTTTATCCCCATCGAATTCGAGAATCTCGAGATCGTCGAAGACCACGTTCACGAAACGGCCGACGGCAGACGCTACTTCGTGCTCCATGGCGACGTCTTCGACACCGTAACCAAGAACTTCGTCTTTCTCGCCTACCTCGGAGACTGGGGCTATCGCGCCCTCATGCGCCTCAACCGCATCTACAACCAATGGCGGGCATGGCGCGGAAAGGAATACTACTCCATTTCCAAGGCGATCAAGGCCCGCGTGAAACAGGCCGTGAACCACGTATCCAATTTTGAACAACACATCGCGGAGCTCGCCAAAAGCCGCGGCTGCGTCGGCGTCATGTGCGGCCACATCCACACCGCCGCCGACCGGATGATGGGGGACGTCCACTACCTCAACAGCGGTGATTGGGTCGAAAGCATGACCGCGATCATCGAGCACACCGACGGCCGACTGGAACTGATCGATTTTTCCGAGTTCCGGAAGAGCTTCCCGATGCAGGATGAGCCTTCCGAAGGACCGGAGCCCTCGCTCGAAATCGAGCAAAACGCGACGACCTGACGCGATACGGGCGCCAAGGGAGGCCCAAGCCAAGGAATGCAACGGGCGACCAAACGGCCGCCCTAAATTCACCAAGCCGGAGCCTCACGCGCCCCCAGATCAGGCAAGGCCCCTTCACGCGGATCGCCCGAAATCAGCACGCCGGCGTCCACAAGCCGACCGCCCGCGACCGGTCGCATGAACCAGCTTTCGGGCAACGCGCCGTCCTCGCGTCGAGCCTCGGCCATCGTGGCGCTTCCATCGCTTTCCCTGAAGTCCGCCAGCGTGGCCACCCCCGCTCCGGTGAAGAGTTGCCAGCTATTGCGCTGCACCATCGGCGCCGATCCACCGATAGACACGGTCGACCGGCCTGATCCAGCGATGGCGACATTGTTTCGCACGGTGTGATTGCCCACGAGCGTCACGCCCACGTGATTCAGGTTGATGGCTCCGCCCGCGTTGTCCCAGCAAACCGTCTGATCGACGGTGAGTCCGGTCGGATTGTTGTTTTGATCCACACCGTAGGACTTGTTGCCCCAGGCCAGGCATCGCACCAGGCGATGGGGCGCGCCGACGTTGTTGCCGCCTAGTTTGAAACCCTGTCCGTTGCCATCAAACGTCGCGCTGCCCCAGACGTTTATGCCGCTGCGAATCGCCCAGCAATCCTCGATGAGCACGCTACCGTCGCCCATCCACAGATCCCATCCGTCGTCCGAATTTTCGATGGCCCGGCACCCGCGAAAGACGTTCCCGGGCCCCAGATTCCACTTCGCGCTAAAGCCATCCGCGTTGCCGCCGATGGGCGCGTCAAAGCTCCGGATCGAATCGCAATTCAGGAAAAGGTTGCGCGCGGGAAACGTCGTGCCGGCGCTGCCGCCCGTGATGTGAAAGCCCGTGTTGCGCGCCGCCCGACTCACGCAGTTTTCGATTCGGTTATCGTTGCCCGAGATCTTCACCGAGTTGTGCGCCGCGCCGACTATCTCCAGCCCGTGGATGTGGTAAAAGTTACCGCTGATCGAAATGGCGTCCTGACTCGTCCCGGCGGTCGCGGACAAATCCAACACCGGTCGCTCGCCCGGATAGGCGCGAATTCGAATCGGCGCCGACGCGGTCCCTGACTTTGTGAGCGAAATTTTGGTCACCGCCGAATACGTTCCTCCTCGCAGGTAGACCAATTGCCCCGGCCCGGCCAATTCGGCCGCTTTCTTGATCGTGGCAAACGGGGCGTCGCGCGTTCCCGCCGCGGCATCGCTGCCATCGGGAGCGACGTAATAGTTCGCCTGGGTCAGCCCCAGATCGACCGCAGTCGCCCTGACCCTCGCATACCACTGCTGCCGGACAGACAGACGGGTGGAAAAACTTGTGCGCAAACCGCCGACGGGATCCCCCGCTCGGAGCGATACCGCCGTCCGTCGCCACGGAGGCCTGAACCAACGCGCCAAATCCGGCGATAGCTCGACATCTACCTGCACATCGGCCCGCCGCCCTTCCCGCTCGAGAATCTCCACGGTAATATCCCCCGCCGCCGTGGCGCCTCCCGCTATCCGCAAGACCTCCCCCGCGGCCCCGCCGGCGTTCGGATCGGTGCCCAAAGCATACTCCGTCATGTTCACGATCCCATCACCGTCCGGATCCGCGTCGGGTAGACGCGCCGCTTCACCGGAGGGAAAACGCGACAACGCCCACTCGGCATAACTTGCGGCCTGGAGAGGAAGGCCCAGCAAAAGCCATGTCAGCGCCACCGACCGCGTGCGCGGCGTCGTTTTGCAATGGCGAAGAACCGATTGAATAACCGGGAAGGGTCGAAACATGATGGGCGGGGACGCCCGCTCGGATACGTCGATCGAGCACGCGCCAAGCGAAACTCGAGCGTCGACGCATCACGCGCGGTCGCGGCAGGGGTTGGGGTTGTTCGCAGCCTGCGCGCGCCACCCTCGCACGGAAACCGCATTAAGCTCAGCCAGTCCGAAGCGCGCACGTCACGAGCCCGGCCGGGTTTCCACCCGCGACGACAACATCAAGCCGCCTGCAAATACCGCCATCGGCCGAACGCCACGTGCATCCCTGCGCGATCCGCCGCTTACCGCCGATCAAAACCGCCCAAGGCCCATTCAGACCGCCAGCGAATCACCATCTTCCCGTCGTCGAACTCCACCGGCAGCCAGATGTAGCCGCTTTCGACCAGCTGGGGCTTCGGGCGCCAGATATCGAACATCGCCACATAGGCGTCACGTTTGCCCTGCACCGCGAAGATATGCGTGCTTTGCCCGCCCCAGGTCTTCTCCGGCCCCATTTTCGTGTGGGGATTGATCCCTTCGCAAGGATTGTGGCTTTGCGTCCAAGGCCCCCAGATCGAATCGGCGACCAAAACCCGCGCCGCGTTCGGATCCCAGCCGGTGCAGCCGGAGGCGAGGAGATGATAGCGCCCTTGGTGTTTAACCAACGCGGGCGCCTCGTTGTGACCACCAGGCGCCACGCGCATCCACTTGCCCGTGAAATCGAGGTAGTCCGGGGTAAGTTCATGGATCGCCAAGGTGTAGTTCTCCTCCGCGGACGCGATGAGGTAGGCCTTCCCATCGTCGTCCACGAACAGCGTCATGTCCCTCGCCATTTGGCCGCCGGGAAAATCCCTTCGCGTGTAGACGCCCTCGATCAATCCCGCGCGGAACCTGTCGCCCTTCATCAACCCGTTGGCCTGTTCCACCGTGAGCGGAGATCGCTTGTCCGCCGGAAAATCCACCGGCCATCGCCCCGCGTTCGGCCGAAGCGAACGGACGAATTTGAACGGCCCCGCGGGCTTGTCCGCCACCGCCAGCGCCGTCCGGGCCGCCGCATAGCCGCGCCCCTTCAGCTCGAGGTGAAACCACATCACGAACTTCTTGGCCGTCGCGTTGAAGATCACCTTGGGACGCTCGATCGCACACCCCGCCGCGATGTCGGAAGCCGGATCGCTCGAAACCGGCATCACCACGCCCTCGTGTTTCCAGTTGCAGAGATCGGTGGAAGAATAACAACCCACGCCCAAGGTGCCCGGAGGCCCGGCCTTTCGGGGACTGCGATACTCGCCATACCAGTAGTAGGTGCCCTCGTGAAACAGCACGCCGCCGCCGTGCGCGTTGATATGCACGCCCTCAGTATCGGGACGAAACGGCTCGTTTTTGATCGTGGCTTGGCGCGCCGGAGCGACCACCAAGGCATCCGGCAAAAGCCGCGCCCGCGCCGGCTTGAGAACCGTCTGAGCCTGCGCGTCGGCAAGCCCGAGGGACAGAAGGCAATGCACCGAGAGCCCGAGGAAAAACAACGAGGAGATACGCATGGATTTGATCGTGGGAAACGTCACGGACGCACATGCGGGAATCGACGCCGTATGGAACGACGCGCGCGCCCGACACCGGCCAGTGACGAACCAGTCGCCTCGCGGTTTCGACCCAGGCCATCCGGCCGATTTCTAGCGTAAACAACCCGGCTCCGCGCGTCTCGATCCGAGTCGTAGCCGGGCGACGATTCAGGCGCCTTTGCGCGTGAACACCGCCACGCCCGCGCCGTCGTGGCCCGCATCCCAGGGCAAGGCCACGGCCTGCGAGACGAGCGAGAAATCGCGCCCCTCGATTCCGCGCAGGAAACCCTCCACCACCCCGGCGTTTTCCTCCGCGTCGATCGAGCAGGTGCTGTAGACGAGCCGTCCACCCGGCTTCAACCAGCGCGCCGCGGCCGACAACAACTCGACCTGCTGCCGCGCATGCTTGCCGAAATCAGCCGGCTGCAGACGCCACTTCACGTCGACGCGATGACGCATCACGCCGGTGTTCGAACAAGGGGCGTCCACCAGGACGGCGTCAAAGGTGCCGGGCTGCATGCCCATCAGGCTCGAGGCGCGTCGCAGGTCGCCTTCCACGCGCTTGGCCGAAACGCCGGCGGATACGCGTTTCAAGTTTTCCGCAAGCCGCTCATGGCGAGCGCCGGGCACGTCGAGCGCCACCAGCAGCCCCTCGCCCATCTTGTCCGCGATCGCGAGGCTCTTGCCGCCCGGCGCGGCGCAGGCGTCGATGATTCGCTCGCCAGTCTTGGGCGCGGTCGCCTCGATCGCCAGCCGGGTGCCCGGATCCGCGAGATAGATTTTGCCCGCGGACAAAGCCGCGCCCACCTCGGACCAGTGACCGCTTTTCACGGCATACCACTCCGGCCAACGCGTCGCCTCGAGCCACTCCGGGATGCCCGCATCCGGCGTCCGCAAACGCGCGTGCACCGGCGCCGGCTTGAGATTCCACTCGAGCAAGGCCCGGGCGCCTTCGGCGCCGAACTGCGCCAGCCAGCGCTCCACCAGCCATTCGGGCGTCGAATAAAAATCACCCAAGGCCGCCGCCGTCGCGATCTTGCCCGGAGCCGTTTGCGCCGCCAACGCGTCGGCGAGCTTGCGCACGACGGCGTTGACCAGGCGCGCCTCGGAATCGCTCGCCAGCTGCTTGGTCTGCGTCACCGCGTGGTGGCCCACCTTGGCGGCATGCCCCTCCCCGCCGCCTTCGATCAACTCGTAGCCCGCGAGCAACAGGATCGCCATCACCCGCGTCCGGGGACGCAGGCGCACGAGCGTAGCGATCACGCTCTCGATCCGGCCGTAATGCCGGATGGCCCCGTAGAAAAGGTGCTGGCAACGCGCCCGCGCCCCGCCCGAGAGCTGCACCGTGTCCAAAAGCGCGTCGGCCCGCACCTCCTCGTCCAGCCAGCGAACCAAGAGACGCGCCGCGACAGGCCAGGCATCGGGAGAGGAAACATTGCCGGCGGTGCCGGACACGGACTGGGCGTCGTTGCTCATGGGATCGTCAAAAAGGTTCTGCGGAATGGGAAAGGTGCTGAAGAGAGCGCCGAAACTCGCGCCTCTCTTCGCTTAGGCAACCATCAACTCTCCGGTCGCGGCCCGCGCGCACACAGCGGGAAGACGAACCGCCGGGCCCCCGGCCTTGCACGCATCGGAAGCCCGAGGCCGGGACCGCGATTGACCACGCGACACGCAAAGCCTTGCCTGCCGAAACCATGAAAAAGCCCCAAATCCCCGCCCTCCTGCTCGCCTTGCTCCTCTGCGGATGCGGGTCTGGTCAAAACGAAGAGCTGCAAGGCCGCCCTCTCGTCCTCCAGCTCGGCGTCAAAATCTCCACCGCGACCACGCCCCAGACGCTCGACGAGGTGCTGGCGAAACTCCCGGGCACCAAGCTCGGCCCCAAGGTGCAAGAGCACCTCACGAAGGCGGTCGAGGCACAGCGCAAACTGCTCGGAAACGCGGCCGAGATGCAAATGAACGAACGCGTCGAGGGCGCGCGCAAGGTCGTCACCGAACTCGAGGCCGCCTCGGCCGCGGTGGAATAAGCCCGACACCGGGTCGCCTTGGGTTCTCCATCGAGGTGGACGGGAGCGTTTTCGCGCCCGCGGCGAACCCACCCGCCCATCACCAGGGAGGCCCGCGCCCGTCCACGTGGTCAGCGACGCGTCCGCCACCACTCGCTCAGCTTGGCCCAAGCCTTTGCGCGGTGGCTCAGACGGCTCTTCACCTCGTCGCCCAGCTCCGCATAGCTTTGCGCGTGGCCGTCGGGCACGAAGAGCGGATCGTAGCCAAAGCCCGCGCCACCGCGCGGTTCGTCAAGAAGCACGCCCTTGCACTCGCCTTCGAAAACGTGCTCCGCCCCGGTCTCGTCGATGAGCAGAAGCAGGCAGTAAAATTTCGCGCCGCGCCGTCCCTCCGGCACTCCGCGCATGACCTCGACCAGCTTGCGCAGATTGGCCGCCGAATCGCCCTGCGGCCCGGCGAAATAAGCGCTCTCCACCCCGGGCCCGCCGCCCAGATGATCCACGCACACGCCGCTGTCGTCGGCCAGCACCACGCTTCCTTTCGGAGCCTTTTCCCACAGCGCCCGCGCCTTCTTGCGCGCGTTGCCCGCAAACGTGCCGGTGTCCTCGTCCACCGGCGGCATCCCGCCCAACGCCTTGGCCGAGCGGATCTCCACGCCCAGCCCGTCGCGCTCCGCGAGCGCGCCCATCTCCGCGACTTTGTGCGCGTTCCCCGAAGCCAGATAGATGACCTGCCGATTATTCGCGTCCATGCGTGGTCATTCGCGGTTAAAAAATCCCCGGAGCAACTCGTCCTCGCCCAAACGCTCCGCCATCGCCCCCGCCGCGAAGCGCCAGTCCACGCGCCCGCCCCAGCCGGTTCCCCCGACACTCGGCGCGCGATACCAAAACCCGTAATCCAGCGCCCCCGCCGCAAGCGCGTCCGAGAGCAACTCCACGCCGCCTTCGACATAAACGCCCGGGATGCGCTCCGTCGCGCAGCGGCCCGCGAACTCGCCCCAGCCCGCCGCGCCGCGAGTCGTTTCCTGCTCCCACACCCGCACGCCCGCCGCATGGAGACGGGCGCGCGTCGTCGCGTCGGCCGCGACGCTGGTCACCACGACGGTCCGATCGCGCCACCGGTCCGAATACACGCGCGGCCACGCCGCCTCCGCGCCCGCCGCCGTCGAGAGCGTCGCGTCGAAGACAAAGCGCCAGCCGCAATCTTCGCGCTCCGCGCCATCGGCGTCGCGCCAACGCCGCGTCAGCGCAGGATCGTCCGCGCGCACCGTGCCCGCGCCCACCGCGATGGCAGGAAAAAGCCTACGCCAATGGTGCACGTTTTCCCGCGCCGGCGCGCCCGTGATCCATCGATCCGCTCCGACCGGCGGACGCGAATAGCCGTCGCGCGTCGTCGCGATTTTCCCCGCGATGAGCGGACGTCCCCGCGTGATCCAGTGGTTGAAAAGGAGATTCAGCTCGGTGCACTCCGCGGCGTGAACGCCCGTCGCCACCTCGATCCCCGCCGCGCGCAGCACCTCCACGCCGCGTCCCGCATGGGCCGGATTCGGGTCCGTCGCGCCGACGACCACGCGCGCGATTCCGCCCGCCGCCTTGATCGCGTCGCAACACGCCCCGGTGCGCCCCGGCGTCGAGCAAGGCTCCAGCGTGACCACCATCGTCGCGCCCGGTCTGGGCGGCCGTCCCAGATTCGCGAGCGCCACCCGTTCGGCATGAGGACCGCCGTCCTTCGCATGCCAGCCTTCGGCCAAGACCACGCCGTTCTCGACGATCAAGGCGCCCACCATCGGGTTCGGATGGGTATGCCCCCAGGCGCGGCGCGCCAATTCCAGCGCCCGCCCCATCAGCTCGTGATCGTCATTCGCGGTCATCGGCGTGCGCCACGGTGGATGCGGTAATCGAGCCTGCGTTTTTCCGAGGCGATCTCACCCGCGAACAAAGGGATTGGTCGCCCGCTCCGTCGCCACGTCGGTGGTTTCGCCGTGGCCGGGAAACAGCACCGTTTTTTCGGGCAGCGTGTAGATTTGTCCGCGTATCGATCTTTCCAGCACGGCGAAACTGCCGCCGGGGAAATCCGTGCGCCCCACGCCGCCTTGGAAAATCGCGTCGCCCGAGAACGCCACGCCCTCCGCCGCGCACCAGAACAACACGCTGCCGGGGCAATGCCCCGGCACATGCCGGACTTCCCACTTGCGCCCGAGCGCCTCGATCTCGTCGCCCTGGTTCACCCAACGATCGGTCTTCACCGGCGCCAGACGGATCGTGCCGGGCAGAAAGACCTCCATCACGCCCGGGGTCTCGAGCAGGATCTTGTCGTCGACATGCGCGCTCACCTTGGCGCCGGTCTCACGCGCCACCTCCGCCGCGCCCTGCATGTGGTCCCAGTGGCCGTGGGTGATCCAGAGCTCGGTCAACTTGCAGCCTTCGCGCTCCAGCAAACCTTGCACGAGAGACCACACGTCTCCCGGCGCGTCGACCAACACCGCCTCGCCGCGCGCGGCGTCGCAAAGCAGATAGGCGTTGGTCTCGATGGGCCCGGCGGGCAGGACATGGATTTTCAGCGGCATGGAAAGGCGGTCCAGAACACAGCGCAAAGCCGCCGGCCCGCAAGCTCCGCGCGCGTCGGCCATCCGCCTTGTCGCGAGGCTCACCGCCCGCGCCGCACAAACCACTCGCCCGCGCCCACCGCCGCGAAGGCGATGAGCGCCGAGATCGCGAGCAGGACGAACGCCTCGGAATCGCGACCGAGTTGCACCTCGTGGTAGATCGACGACGCGAGCGTGGCGGTTTTCCGCGGGATGTAACCCGCGAGCATGATCGTGGCGCCGAATTCCCCCAGCGCGCGGGCGAACGCGAGCAGCACGCCCGCGGCCAGACCGCGTCGGGCGAGCGGCAGGGTGATGCGCCACCACACCCGCCAGCCGCCGACGCCGAGCGCGCGAGCCACGTCCTCCAGATGCGTGTCCACCTCCTCGAACGCCACGCGCGCCGCCCGCACGAGCAAGGGAAAGGCCATCACCGCCCCGGCCAGCACCACTCCCAGCCAGGTGAACGCGATCTCGACGCCGAAAACCTCGTGCAGCGGCCCGCCGAGCGGCCCGCGGCGCCCGAAGAGCTTGAGCAGCACCAATCCGGTCGCGACCGGCGGCACCACGAGCGGCAGCGCCACCAGCGTTTCGACGACCGCCTTGCCCGGCCAGGAACGACGCGCCAGCAACCAGCCCAACGCCAGCCCCGACGGCAAAATCAGGAGCGTGCTCAGCGCCGCCGCGCCCGCCGTGAAAGCCGTGATATGCCAGAGTTCCGATGCCATCGACGGCGCCAACCAAGCCGATCAGCGCGCGGAGAGAAACCCGTATTTCGCAAAGACCGACATCGCCTCGGGCGAGGCGAGATACACGACCAGGCGACGCGCGGCCTCGGCATGGGACGCATCCTTCGGCACCGCGAGCGGATAGCGGATCACAGGCCCGTCGGCGGCGGGCACCTCGAAGGCGATCTTCACCTTTTTGGAGATGAGCGCGTCGGTCTTGTAGACGATCCCGGCGTCGACATTGCCCGACTCGACCGCGGCGAGACAGGCGCGGACGTTTTCGGTCGGCACCACCTTGTCGGCGAGCCCCGCCCAAAGACCGGCGGCGTGCAGCCACTCCCGCGCGTAGATCCCCGCGGGCACGGTCCGCGGCTCGGCGAGCGCGAGACGGCCGAGCGCGGGCTTCGCCAGATCGGCGGGCGCGGCGAACCCGGCGGTCGAGTCCGCGCGCGTCACGACGACCAGCGTGTTGCCGAGCAGCGTGCGCCGCGTGTCGGAGCGGATCAGGCCGGCCTTGGCCAGCTCGTCCATCTTCGCCTCGTCGGCGGAGAAAAACAAATCGGCGGGCGCGCCTTCCCGGATCTGGCGGGCGAGCGTGCTCGATGCGGCGAGGTTGAGGACGAGAGTGTCGCCGGAGGCCGTTTCGTAGGTTTGGGCGATTTCCCGGAGCGCGTCGGCCAGGCTCGCCGCGGCGAAAACCTGCAAATCCGCGGCGCGCGCCGCCGTCGAAAAAACGAAAGCCAGCAGGACCAGGCGAAAAGCGACCGGAGGAAAGGTCATTGGAAGCGGAAAGGTGAGCGGTCTGTTTTGGACTTCAGGGCAATCAAGCAAGGGCGCGGCCGCGCCATTCCACCTTCATCCAGATGAGATCGGCGCTCGCGACGGACAACAAAAACGCCGCGCCCGGATCGGCGCGGCGTTTGCCTGCGTTTTATTCGGAGAACACCGGGTTTACTTCGTCGCGAGCACCTTGGCCCAGCGGGCGAGCTGCTTCTTGAACTGCGCGGGGCTCGGCATGCCCGTGCCGGTGCGCTTGGCCATCGCGCGCTTGAGGTCGAAGACGCTCGCCCAGTCGTCGCCGTAGCCGGGGTGGCAGGCCTTCACGTCTGCGGTGGCGAGCTTGTTGAGCGGCTTGCCCTGCTGCTCGGCGAGTTTCACGACCGCGCCCACGGCGTGGTGCGCCTCGCGGAAAGGCACGCCGCGCTCGACGAGGTAGTCGGCGAGATCGGTGGCGAGCAGCGCGGGATCGGCCACGGCGGCGGCGCAGCGCTCGGGGTTGACCTTGATGCCCTCGAGCGTGCCGGCGAGCACCTCGGCGCAGATCGCGGTGGTGTCGAAGCTGTCGAAGACCGGCGGCTTGTCCTCCTGGAGGTCGCGGTTGTAGGTGAGCGGCAGGCCCTTCACCATGGTGAGGAGCGCGGAAAGGTTGCCCACGAGACGGCCGGACTTGCCGCGCAGGAGCTCGCAGGAGTCGGGATTCTTCTTCTGCGGCATGAGCGAGGAGCCGGTGCAGAAGGCGTCGGGCAGGTCGACGAACTTGAACTCGCTGCTCGACCAGAGGATGAGGTCCTCGGCGATGCGGGAGGCGTGCACGCCGAACATCGCGGCGGCGGCGGCGAACTCGAGGAAGAGGTCGCGGTCGGCGACGGTGTCCATGGAGTTTTGCGAGACGCGCGGGCGGCCCTTCTCGTCGACGAAGCCGAGCGCCTTGGCGGTGAACTCGCGGTCGATCGGGAGGGTGGTGCCGGCGATGGCGCCGGAGCCGAGCGGGCACCAGTTGGCGTGCTTGGCGACGGCGGTGAAGCGGGCGTGGTCGCGCTCGAGCATCTCGAGCCAGGCGAGCAGGTGGTGACCGAGCAGCACGGGCTGCGCACGCTGGAGGTGCGTGTAGCCGGGAATGAGCGTGGCGCCTTCGCGTTGCGCGAGTTCGAGCAACGCGCGTTGCGCGAGACGCAGGCGGGCGAGAACCTGGTTGCAGGCCCACTTGAACCAGAGGCGCATGTCGGTCGCGACCTGGTCGTTGCGCGAGCGCGCGGTGTGGAGCTTGGCGGCGGCGGGCACGCGCTTGGTCAGCGCCTGCTCGATGTTCATGTGAACATCCTCGAGCTGCATGCTCCAGGTGAACTTGCCCGCCTCGATCTCGCCGAGGATTTCGGCGAGCCCGGCGTGGATGGAGTCGCGCTCCTTCTTGGTGATAAGCCCGACGTGCGCGAGCATGGCGGAGTGGGCCATGCTGCCGGCGATGTCGAAGGGAGCGAGTCGCTTGTCGAAGGACACGGACTCGCTGAAGCGGAGCATCAGGTCGGCGGGGCCGGCGGAAAAACGGCCGCCCCAGGAGGCTTGGGAAGATTTCGCCATGTTGGGAAAAGGGATCGTAAACCGGGGAGCAGACCGGCCCGCCGGGCGCCCGGCAACGCGAAAGGCGGACACGGTCCGAGGGAGAAAAGTCGCCCCTGCTCAGGCGTGGGTGAGCTCCCAGCCCGGCTGGATCTCAAGCGAGGCGGCCCCGGCCTCGGCAGCCTGCGCGCGCGCGGCGGGATCGGCCCAGGCGGCGAAGGCGATCATGCCGGCGTTGTCGCCAGTGTGGCGCGGTTCCGCCGCGAGCAAGGGGATGCGCGCCTTCGCGGCGAGTTCGGCGAAGGCGGTTCGCAAGACCTTGTTGTTGGCCACCCCGCCGGAAAGCCCGATGCTGCGGAACGGCAGGCCCTCGCCCGCCCCGCGTCGCAACCCGGCCCGGGCCTTGCGCGTCAGCGCGTCGATCACCGCCTGCTGGTAACTCGCGCAAAGGTGCGGCGTTTCCGCGGCGATCTGCTCCGGGGTCATTTTCTCGAGTTGGTAGCGGAGCGAGGTCTTGAGCCCCGAAAAGCTGAAATCGAGTTCGTCGCGAGGACCCAGTCCGCGGGGAAAATCGTAGGCGTCGGGGCGCCCGCCCGCCGCGGCCTGTCGCTCGACCAACGGGCCGCCGGGATAACCGAGACCGAGGAGTTTCGCGCCCTTGTCCAAGGCCTCTCCGGCGGCGTCGTCGCGCGTCGTGGAAAGCACGGTGATGGCGCGTTTCTCGTCCAATACCGCAAGCAGGGTGTTGCCGCCCGAAACCACCAGCGCGAGATGGGGAAGCAGCGACCGCACGCGCTCGTCGAAGGCCGCCGGCGCTTCGGCGTGCAAAGGGATGAAAGGCGACCAGACGTGGCCGCGCAGATGGTTCACGCCCTTGAGCGGCCGCCCCAGCGCGAAAGCCAGGGCCTTGGCCGAAGCGAGACCGATGGCGAGGCAACCGGCGAGTCCGGGCCCCTGCGTGACCGCGACCTCGGAGACGCTCCCGAAGCCGTCGCACGCCTCGCGAGCCCGCGCGAGCAGAGGCTCGACGGTGCGCAGGTGTTCGCGCGTCGCGAGGTCGGGAACCACGCCGCCGTGCCTTTCATGGATCGCCATCTGGCTATGGACCCATTCGGCGACCAAGCCCCGGCCCGGGTCGAACAAAGCCAAGGCGCTTTCGTCGCAGGAGGTTTCAAGCGCGAGGATCACGGCCGGACCTCCTCGGGCGTCGCGGGCTCGGCGACGCCGGCCGCCGCGGCGGAGGGCGCGTAGGGGGACGCGGACGATCCGTCGTCTTGTCCGACGGGAAACGGTTGGCCCGAGAGCCGGGCGAGCAGGACGCGCAAAGCCGCGGCCAGCTGCCGATCCTCGACCATGGAGACGCCAAACCGCTCCTTGAACACCTCCGGATCGTCGATGTCGGGGCGGAGGCGATGCAGGAACACCGCCTTCTCCTCCTCCGGCGTCATCGCCTCGCGCAGGTCGGGCTGGATGCCTTTCTCATGGATAGTGACGCCCGAGGGCGTGAAGTAGCGCGCCGTGGTAAGGCGCAAGGCGGAGCGGCCCTTGATCGGAAAGATGGTCTGCACCGAACCCTTGCCGAAGGTTTTCTCGCCCACGAGCACGGCGCGCCGGGTGTCCTTCAAGGCGCCGGCCACGATCTCGGCCGCGCTGGCGCTGCCGCCGTTGACCAGCACCGCGATCGGAACCCGCCAGGGATCGTCGCCATTTTTCGAGAGCAGCTCCAGGCGATCATCCTCCTTCCGCCCCTGCGTATAGACGACGAGTTCGCCGCGCGGGAAAAAGGGCTCGACCACCTCGACGGCGGCGGTGAGCAGCCCTCCGGGATTGTTGCGCAAATCGATCACGAGCGCCCGGGCGCCCTCCTCGCGCAGCTTATTCACCGCGGCTTTGAATTCGGCGCCCGTCTTCTCCGCGAACATCGTCACGCGCACGTAGCCCACGCCGTCGTCGAGCAGCTTCGCGTCGCGGACGCTCTCCACCTGGATGACCTCGCGCTTGAGCTTGAACTCGATCTCGCGCGGGGGCAGGCCGCGCTCGATGCCGACCGTCACGGAGCTTCCGGGCTTGCCGCGCAGTTTTCCGATGAACTCCTCGAGCTTCAGGCCGCGCACGTCGGCGCCGTCGACCCCGACCAGCACGTCGCCGCGCAAGATGCCCGCGCGTTCGCCCGGAGTGCCGGCGATCGGGGCGACGACCACGATGCGTCCGTCCACTTCCTCCACCTGCACACCGATCCCGCCGAACGAGCCGTCCACCTCCTCCTCGAGATGCGCGTAGGCCTTGGGCGGAAGAAACTGCGAATAGGGATCGAGCGCGCCGACCATGCTCTCGATGGCGCGGTCCGCGAGCTTGGCGCCGCCGACCGCGTTGGCGTCGACATAGTGGCGGTTGAGCAGACGCATGACCTGGGTCACCTGCTCGGCCGCCTGGCTCGTCTCGCGATCCGGCCAAAGCCCCCAGGCGGCCACCACCTGCACGACGCCCAACGTCATGAGGTAGCCGGCGATGACGCCGAATCCGATGCTCACAATCCGCTTTAACATGCGGCGCACTGTGCCCAAGCGTCCTCGCTTGTAAATGGCTACGTCCGTCTCCGCCCCCGATCGCCCGTCCCCCGAGTTTCTCGCCGCCTTCCGACGCGAGGCCGGCCCCGCGTCGGCGCTTCGGTTCGACGCCTTCATGCGTCTCGCCCTCTACGATCCGGAGCTGGGCTACTACCGCCGCGACCGGCTCCGCGTCGGGCGCGACCGCTCGGCGGACTTTTATACCGCGACCAGCCTGGGCCCGCTTTTTGGCGAACTCGTCGCCGCCGCCTGCGCAGGGCTGCTCCGCGCGGCGGGGCGGGATCCCGCCTCGCATCGCTTCGTGGAGATCGGCGCCGAGCCCTCCGGAGGCGTCCTCGCCGGCGTCGGCGCGCATCCCTTCGCCTCCGCGCATACCCTCCGCGTCGGTGAAGCCCTCGGGCTCGAGGGGCCCTGCGTGGTGTTTTCCAACGAGCTTTTCGACGCCCAGCCCGTCCGGCGCTTCGTGCGCCGCGCCGAAAGCTGGCGCGAGCTCGGCGTGCGGCTCGACGAGCACGCCCAAACCCTGGTCGAGTTCGAGCTGGGCGACGCGCCGGCCGACACGCTGGGCGCCCTCCCGCCGCTCGCGGACACGCCGGAGGGCTACTGTTTCGACGCCCCGCTCGCCGCCGCCGAGCTCGCCGGCCGGCTCGCCGCCGAGCCCTGGCAAGGCCTCTTCGTCGCCTTCGACTACGGGAAGAGCTTCCCCGAGCTCGCCCACTCCGTCCCCGCCGGCACCGTCCGCGCCTACCATCGGCACAGCCAGTCCAACGACCTGCTCGCCCGCCCCGGCGAACAGGACCTGACCGCGCACGTTTGCTGGGACTGGCTCGTCGAGGCCTTGTCCGCCCACTCGCCCGCCGGCCGCCCTCCCCGGGTCGTGTCGCAGGAGAGTTTTTTCGTTCATCACGCCGGCGACGTGATCGCGGCCACGCTCGCCGCCGAGGCCCGCGCCTCGATCGCCAGTCCCCGAAAACGCGCCCTCATGCACCTGCTCCACCCGGCGCAGATGGGGCAAAAGTTCCAGGTCCTGCACGCCATCAAGCACGGCGCCCCCGCCGCTTCGGCCTGAGGAACTTCACCGGCTCACGAACCTTTGACGCGAGCCGCCGGCTTTGCCCGACTCCTCCCTCTACCCCGCATGTCCCGCCTCACCCGCACCCTTGTCGCCACCGGTCTTTGCCTGATTCAGGCTCAAATCGGCCGGGCGGCGACCCTCCAGTTTCTCGGCGGCTCCGAGACCGCCCCCGAACTGGTCAACTACGCCGTCGGCGCCGACCTGCTCTGGAGCAGCGGCTACTGGGGCGAAGGCGTGGTCATCGCCAACGTCGAGGCCGGCCACTTTTGGTCCGGGCACGAGGTCTTCGAGCGCAGCGGCGCGGGCGGCTCCGCCCTCCCTCCCTATCTCTTTCTCAACGCCGACGCCGCCGGCACCGAGCTCGGCGAGACCGATTTTCACGCCACCATGGTCGCCCACGTGCTGGGTGGCGGCAACAGCGCCGGCACGCCGGACTCCTACACGACCTACGGGATCGGCATGGCCCCCCGCGCCGCGCTCTGGTCGGGCGCCATCGCGACCAGCTTCGACAAAACCGTGGAAAACGCCGGCTCCTTCGAGATCACCGACGAGTCCTTCCGCACGCCCTACGTCGCGTTTTTCACAGGCACGAACCCCGCCACCGGCGGAGCCCGCGCCGACGTGATCAACAGCAGCTGGGGCTTCGACGATCCCACCTACCAGGCGGCCGAGACGCGCACCATCACCGGACTCGCCGCCCAGAACCCCACGGTGGCCGCCGTCTTCAGCGCCGGCAACTCCGGCTACGGCGTCAACCACGTCGGGGGCCCGGCGTCCTCGCCCAACGTGATCTCGGTCGGCTCCCTCGGCGGCGCCGCCTGGCTCACGCCGTCCAGCTTCTCGTCCGGCGGCCCGGTGGCCTTCTACGATCCCGCCACCCAGACGCTCATCCCCGAGGCTCGCACCGCGGTCCACCTTTCCGCGCCGGGCGAAAACCTCTTTCTCGCCGCCTACCTTCAACGCGGCGGCGGGCTCGAACCCCTCCTGATCCAGGCGGGCATCGACAACCCCGCCAACAATCTCTATTTCAATTTCACCGCGAGCGGCACGAGCTTCTCCTCCCCCGTGGTCGCCGGCGGGGTGGGCCTCCTAAAGGAAGTGGCCCGCGACCACTTTTCCGGCGCGGCCAACGCCGAGCGCCTCGGCGCCGCCCTCGACACCCGCGTGATCCGCTCGCTGATCATGGCGACATCCCTCCGCACCGACGGTTGGGACAACGGCCAGCGCGCCGTCTCCGGCGGCGCGCTCGTAACCACCCAGGCGCTCGACTACCGAGCCGGCGCCGGCGCCTTCGCCGTGGGCCGCGCCGCGCTGGTTTACGCCCTGGGCACCGCCGACGTCCCCGGCCTCGGGGGCGGCGCCGATTTGCAGCCCTCCGGCTGGGACTTCGGTTCCGTCGGCCTCGGCGGAAACAACGACTACGTCATCGATCTCACCGGCAGCATCGGCCCCTCGGAACTGGCCGTCTCGCTTAACTGGTTCGTCGACGATTCCTTCAACTCCGCCACCGGCGAGACCGTCTACGGCAGTTTCGCCGATCTCGATCTCGAGGTGTGGTCCGTGAGCATCGGCGACACTCCCTCCGCCCTCCTCGCGGCATCCCGCACCGCCTACGACAACACCGAGTTTCTGCGTTTCGCCATCGCGCCCGGAGCCCGCTACGCCCTGCGCGTCCGCTTCGACCAGTTCGTCTACGACCTCGACCCGGCGATCAACGACCACGTGAGCTACGGCCTTTCGTGGGCAACCAGTTCCATTCCGGAGCCCGCCGCCGTTTCGCTCCTGACAGGCCTGGCCGCCCTCGGTTTCGGCTTGAGCCGGCGTCGTCGAACCTGATCGGCCCCGCCTCCTCCCGCGCGCTACTTCGTCTTTTCCCTTGCACACCCCCACCCCGCCGCCCTTTCTCTGAACCTTTTAACTCAACCCACGCATCACCATGGCTCGCATCTGCGCTATCACCGGCAAACGCCCCACCAAGGGTTCCATCATTCACCGCAAGGGTCAGTCCAAGAAGAGCGGCGGCATCGGCACGCACGTCACCAAGAAGACCCCCCGCACCTTCAAGCCCAACCTTCAGCGCATCCGCGTGAAGCTCGCCAACGGCGGCGTGAAGCGCATGCTCGTCTCCGTGAAGGCCATCAAGGCCGGTCTCGTCGAGAAGGCCTGAAGTCGATCCCGGCTCAAACAGCCTGCAAAAACCCGCGACCTTTCCGGTCGCGGGTTTTTTGCGTCCAAGGATTGCGCTCGCCTCCTCGCCGTCTCCCTTAAGGTCCCGTCCCGCTTCGCCTTGCCCCCCGTCCCTACCGAACCGACGACCACGGCCGCCTCGGCGCCCGCCATCCGCTTGGAAAACGTCTCCAAGCGCTTCGGCGCGTCCGCCGCGCCCGTGCTCGCCTCGATCGATCTGGAAATCTCCCCGGGCGAATTCGTCGCGATCCTCGGCCCTTCCGGCTGCGGAAAATCCACGCTCCTCCGCCTCCTCTCCGGCCTGGATCAGGCGATCTCGGGCCAAATCTCAGTCGACGGCCATCCCCCCGGGCGGGGCGACGACCTGGCCTACGTGTTCCAGGACGCGACCCTCCTGCCTTGGCTGCGCGTCGACGCCAACGTGGAAACGCTCCTCCGCCTCAGACGCGTTCCCGCGGCCGAACGCGCGCGACGCCGGGACGCCGCGCTCTCGCTCGTGCGCCTCGCCGACCGCGCCCGCTCCTATCCGCGCCAGCTCTCCGGCGGTCAGCGCATGCGGGTCTCCCTCGCCCGCGCCCTCGCGACCGAGCCTCGCGTGCTCCTGCTCGACGAGCCCTTCGGCGCGCTCGATGAAATGACCCGCGACCGGCTCGGCGAGGAGCTGCTCGCCATCCACGAGCGCCAGCGTTGGACGGCCCTCTTCGTCACCCACTCCGTCTCCGAAGCCGTCTTCCTCGCCTCGCGCATCCTCGTCCTCGCGCCCCACCCCGGCCGGATCGCGCACGACCTCCGCGTGGACCTCTCCTATCCGCGCGATCATCACACCCGCCGCGCCCCCGCCTACCTCGGCCTCGTCGCCGACGTGTCCGCCCGCCTCCGCGCCGTCGATCCCGAGGCCGGCCCGAATACCCCGGCATGAACCCGCGACTCCTTCGCTGGCTCCTTCCCCTCGCGCTCGCCGCCCTGCTGCTTGCCGGCTGGCAAGCCCTGCACCAGGCGCTGCCGCCCGAGCGCCGTTTCCTTTTCCCGGGCCTTCCACAACTGGGCGAGGCCTTCCGGATCCACGGTGCAACCCTCCTTGTCGCCGCCCGCCACACCGCTTTCGCGGCCATCGCGGGCTTCGCGCTCGCCGCCGCCGCCGCCGCCTTCTTTTCCCTCCTGCTCGCGAGCTCCTCGCTCGTCCGCATCACCCTCTACCCCTACTTGATGGGTCTCCAGATGATCCCCGTGATCATCATCGCCCCCATCCTGATTCTTTGGGTGGGCCCCGGTGCGCCGAGCGTCGTCATCGTCACCTTTCTTATCACCTTTTTCCCCCTGGTCGTAAACACGACCCAAGGTCTGCTCTCCGTCGAGCGCGCCCATCTGGACCTGTTTCGCATGGGTCGCGCCGCTCGCTGGCAGGAACTGATCCTCCTCCGAGCCCCCGCCGCGCTTCCCTACTTTTTCGCCGGCCTGCGCATCGCCGCCATCCTCGCACCCATCGGAGCCCTCACCGCGGATTATCTAGTCGGCACCAGCAGCGGCGGACGCTCCGGCCTCGGCATCACCGCCCTGCTCTTCAGCGCGCGCAACGAGATCCCCGCCCTCTACGCCACCGCGATCACCGGCTGCGCGCTCGGCTTCGCCCTCGTCGCCGTCGTCACCGCGCTCTCCTGGCTCGTGCTGCACCGCTGGCACGACAGCTACTCCCCTTCCGAAAAATGAACGCCGCCTCCCTGCCCCGCATCGCCGCCTCCCTCGTCGCGATCCTCTCGCTTGCAGCCTGCGGGAAAAAGGAGGCCGCGACAAACCCCGCCGCCGCCGAAGCGACGAAACCCGTCCCGATCACCGTCCAGCTGGACTGGTTTCCCGAGCCCGAGCACGGCGGACTTTATCAAGCCCAGGCCCGCGGCTGGTTCCGCGACGCCGGTCTCGACGTGACCCTCGTCCCTGGCGGGCCCAACGCCCTCGTCAATCAACGAGTCGCCACCGGCCAGGCCCAGCTCGGGCAGGGCGAAAGCGTCACCACCCTTCTCGACGCCCACAAAGGCCTCCCGCTCCTCCAGGTCGCGGCCGTTTTCCAAAACGATCCGTCCGTGTTCCTCCTCCACGCCGAGAACCCCGTCCGCGACTTCAAGGACCTGAACGGCCGCAAGATCATGGCCCGCCCTGGCTGGGTCTTCCTCGACTATCTGAAGCAGAAATACGCCATCGATTTCACCATCATCCCCTTCAACTTTTCCGTCTCCAACTTCATCGCCGACAAAAATTTCATCCAACAGGGTTACTACATCGCCGAACCCTACTTCATCACCCAAGGCGGCGCGCCCGCCCCGCGCCACCTCTATGCGTGGGACGCCGGCTACGACTCCTATGGCGTGCTGATCGCCAACCCGACGTGGGCGAGGCAAAACCCCGGCGCCCTTCGCGCCTTCCTCGCCGCCTACGTCCGCGGCTGGGACGACTACCTTCACGGCGACCCGACGCCCGCGCACGAGGCGATGAAACAGGCCAACGACAAGAACACCGACGCCTACCTCGCCTTCTCCCGAAAAATGATCGTCGACGAAAAGCTCGTCGTCGGCCGCGACGCCTCCGACTCCGCTCGGATCGGACGCCTCGACCCTGCCCGCTTCGCCGCGCAGATCAAAATTCTCGAGGACTTGAAACTCACCCCGCCCGACGCGCTCAAAGTCTCCGCGGTGATGAGCACCGACTATCTGCCCGCATCCAACTAACCCTCCGCGCGTCCGTCGCCGCCGCTCGCCTCGTCGCCCTGACGCCGCCCCCGCTCCGCCCAACGTGAACCTCCCTGCGTCGATCTCCTGCCGCGACCTTGCGCTCGACCTGGGCGCGCCCCGCATCATGGGCATCGTCAACACGACGCCCGACTCCTTCCACCCCGAGAGCCGGCTTCCCTCGCTCGACACCGCCCTCGCGCACGCTCGGCGACTCGTCGAGGAAGGCGCCGACCTTCTCGACATCGGCGGACAATCCACCCGCCCCGGCTACGTGGAGATCTCCGAAACCGAGGAGATCGCGCGCACCGCGCCGCTTATTCGCGCCCTCGCGGCCGAGTTCCCCCGGCTCCCGCTGTCGATCGACACCTACAAGCCCGGGGTCGCCGCCGCCGCGCTGCAAGCCGGAGTCCACATCCTCAACGACATTCACGGACTGCAAGGCCCCGGAGGCGCCGCCCTCGCCCGCCTCGCCGCCGGACACGGCGCCGCGCTGGTCCTGATGCACAACGACCCCGCCTTGCTCCAAACCGCCGAAACCCATCCCGCGTCGCCCCTCGCCAGCGATCCGTTGCCCGCCGTGCTGGCGTTTTTGCGCCGGTCCGTGGAGATCGCCGTCTCCGCCGGCGTTCCGCGCGACCGCATCGTCATCGACCCCGGAATCGGCTTCGGCAAAACGCCCGCGCAAAACAGTTGTCTTCTCCGCCGCCTCGACGCTCTGCACGCGCTCGGACAACCGGTGCTCCTGGGTGTTTCCAGGAAAAGCGTGTTCGGCCATCTGCTCCCCGAGCTCGCCACCCCCGCCGACCGCCTGGAGGCCACGCTCGCGGCCACCACCCTCGCCGTCGCGCAAAACGTGCGGATCCACCGCGTCCACGACGTGCGGGCCAATCGTCGCGCCGCCCTCGTGGCCGCCGCGCTAAGCCCCGCCTCACCGACCGCATGACCGCAACCGCGCCCCGCCCCGGCGCGTCCGAAACATTCGACGCCCGCCGCGCCGCCCCGCGGGTGGTCGGCATCGACGTCGGCGGTTCCGCGAAGGGTTTTCACGCCGTCCTCCTCGCGGGCGCCGAGATCATCGAACAACGCCGCGAACGCGATCCCGCCGCCCTCGCCACCTGGTGTGTCGACCGAAACCCGGAAACGATCGCGATCGACGCCCCCTCTCGCTGGCGCGAGCCCCCTCCCGCCAAGGCCCGCTCCGCCGAGCGCGCCCTCGCCGCCGAGGGTATCGCCTGCTACTACACGCCGACGGAGGAGCGCGCCCGATCCCACCCGTTCTACGCCTGGATGCTTCCCGGAGCGGCGCTCTTTTCCGCGCTGCGCCCCGCGTATCCGCTCTATCCCGGCGGGGCCTTCGCAGGACCGTGCTGCGTGGAGACATTCCCCCATGCGGTCGCTTGCGCCCTCGGTGGCACCATCGTCTCGGCAAAGGAGAAAAAGCGTCTTCGCGCCGGACTGCTACGCGAAGCGGGAATCCCCGTCACGGGCGTCGAGACGATGGACGAGCTCGACGCGCTCCTCTGTGCCCTCGCCGCCTCCGCCTTTGCCCGCGGAGAGTTCAAGGCCCACGGCTCTCCGGCCGACGGCTTCATCATCATCCCCCGCCCGCGCATGGCCGCGGTGCCCGCCTGAATCGCCACCCGCTACGTTTCTTTTTGCGCCCATCCCGCCTCTTTGCGGCCATTGGACATGCTCGCGACGATCCAACTAAAAAAAATGCGTTTCCATGGACGCCACGGAGTCCTGCCCGAGGAAGCCGTCCTGGGACAACCATGGATCATCGACCTGGACCTTGTCGTCGACATCGCGCAAGCCGCCGCCACCGACGATCTCGCGCATGCGGTGAACTACGCCGACGTGTATTCGCTTTGTCAGGACATCGTGGTCAACGAACGCTTCGCCCTGATCGAGACGCTCGCCAACCACATTCTCTCGTCCGTCCTTTCCGCCCATCCGCGGGTGAAATCGGCCACGGTCACGGTCCACAAGCCCCACGCCCCGATTCCCGGGATCCATGACGGCGTGGCCATCACCGCCAGCCTGGCGCGTCAATAAACCGGCCCCCGCCTCGACAACCTCCCGACGTGCCGACCGACGACCGCCGCATCGCCTACGTCGCCCTGGGCTCGAACCTGGGCGATCGTCGTGAACACCTCGAGGCCGCTTTCTCCGCCCTCTCGCGGCTCCGCGGCACGCGACTCCTCGCCCGATCCGCGATCTTCGAGACGCCTCCCTTCGGCCCTCCCGGCCAGCAGAATTATTTCAACGCGGCGGCCGCCCTCGACACGGAACTCCCGCCGCTCGCCCTGCTCGACGAGTTGCTCGCGATCGAACAATCCCGCGGCCGCGTCCGGCGCGAACGCTGGGGGCCGCGCACGCTCGACCTCGATCTGTTGCTCCACGGCGAATCGATCATCCGCGAGGGCAGGCTCACGATCCCCCATCCCGCGATGCAGGAAAGGGCTTTCGTCCTCGCGCCCCTTCGCGATATCGCCCCCGACCTCGTGCTCGACGGACGACCCATCTCGGACCACCTATCCAAGCTCGATCAAACCGGCATTCGTCGGCTGACCGACTAGGCAACCGCTTTTCGAAATGGATTCCCCTGCGATCCTGCAATCACGTCTCGGCCACGTGTTCGCGCGCCCCGCGCTGCTTCGCGAAGCGCTCGCCCACCCCTCGTATTACAACGAACACCCCGAGGCCGGTCAGAGTAATCAAAGGCTGGAGTTCCTTGGCGACGCGGTCCTCCAGCTCATCGTGACCGACGAGCTTTTCCGCCTCTATCCCGGCGATCAGGAGGGGGCGCTCAGTCGCAGACGGTCCATCCTGACCAAAGGCCGTTGCCTGTCCGGGATAGCATTGGAACTCGGCATCGATTCCGCGCTTTCACTCGGCGGCAGCGAAAACACCCCGTCCGGACGCACGCGCGCGTCCAATCTGGAAGACGCGCTGGAAGCGTTGATCGGAGCCCTCTACCTCGACGCGGGACTGGAGGCCACGCGCGCGCTCGTTCTTCGGTTTTACGGCCCGCTCGAGGCCCGCATCACAGCCGGCAGCGTGATCGACAATCCCAAGGGACGCCTGCAGGAACGCATCCAGGCATCCCGTGAACTCGGTGCCCTGCGCTACGAAACCGTTCACGCCCAAGGTCCCGACCACGACCGCGAATACAGTGCGCGGGTATACATCGCGGATCGGCTGCTGGGGGAAGGACGGGGTCCCTCCAAAAAAGCGGCCGAAGAGGCCGCCGCACGGGCGGCGCTTTCCGGAGCGCCGGAATAAGTCCGGCTCCAGTTCAAGTTGTCGCCGCAGCCAAAGGGCTGCATCGCCCCACCCCGTTCCATCACGCGATGGCACCGGCTCATGGCGGCGAAAACGAGACCGTGAAGTCATCGTCTGTGATTTCCCAACGCTGGCCCCGCCGGCAACGCCGAGACCGAAAAGCTGATCGATTTCGTCCAAGCCCGAGATTCGTTCACCCCACCTACATCAAAACGGCACCTCACTGGATCCAATCCAGTCCACGCCCCCAAACGCTCTCCAGTTTTTTAAACCAACCGGACACATTTACCTCGTTTATTTGAACCTGCGCACACCGCGTCGCCCGGCGTTAGCCTCACAAGCGGGCGAAACGCACAAAACAAAAAGGCCCCCCTCGAAAGAGGGGAGCCTGAAAAACATTCGCCAGTCGTGAAGACCGCTTACTCGGAGCTGACCTGCGACACGTCGACCGGGGTGATGACCACCGTGGTGGGGCTGACCGTCGTAACGGTGCCGCCCGCATTCGTGACCGTGCCACCGACAACCGCCGAGACAGCCGCGGCTTCAGCCGGGGTGAGGTCGGAAAGATCAAGCGTGGCGGAGGTCACGTTACCCTCGGCGTCCTTGGTGAAGGTGACCTTCACCTTCTTGCCGGCCTCGGCGAGCGTGGACTTGCCACCCTTCTCGACGAAGAGCACGCCGCCCTCGGTCACCTGGAGCGTGGCTTCGCCACGGGCGCTGGAGTAGGCATACTTGAAGACGGTGCCACGCACGCCGGCGGCGCCGACCGGGGAGTTAACATTGAAGGAAGAGCCCTTCTTGAGCTTTGCGACCTTGGCGGTGATACCGCCATCGATGATACGGATCTCGGTCTCGGAGACGGAGGGCTCGGCGTTCACGGGAACCGGACCGGAGAACACGTCTTGGAGGAACTTGGTGACCTCGACCTCGGTATTGGAGTCGAGCGTGGCGGTGGAGCCGCTGCCGAAGACGATCAAGACGGACGAATTCGCGCCGGTCTTGATGGTCGCGCCTTGGGGAAGCGCCACACCAGCCGCCAAGGGCTGATATTGAGCGGAACCGGCCAGCTTGTAGGAAACATCACCCTTCACCGTGCCGGCCGAAAAAGCGCCGGGGGCGAGATTGGCCGCCTGGGCGGCAAGGGAGAAGAAAGCGGCGGCGAAACCACCAGCGAGCAGTCGAAGGATGTTTTTCATAGACGGTGTTTGAAGCAAAGGCTTGGCGAAATAATGGTCAACGCCATTTAATGTGAAGTGTCGGCGACATGGCATGCAAGCGCCGTTATTAAGTAGTCGGCATTTCCACTTCTTTTCGTCGCCGCGCACAAATTATTCACACATCCGGGTAATTCGCGAAAGCCCGTCATAGACCCGGTCCGTCTTCACCCGGTAAAAACAGCCTTCCGCCACGGCGCTGCTCCGTCAAAGTCGCCGATTCCGCATGTTGCGTCTTTTTCTCCCTCCTAATCTGCCCGCCGCCGCCGCGCGCGATGCGATCCCCCTGAAAATTCGCATCGATGCATCCGCCCCTCCGCCCGCCGCGCAACTGCCCGCGCTGGCCCTCCTCTCGCGAATCTGCAACGGCGCCGCCGTGCCGCCTGCGTTTGTCCAGGTGACACGCGCCCAACTTCGCGAACTCGTCGCCGCCCTCGCCGGCCAGCCCGCGTTCGCCGCGCTCGCCGAACCTGACAAGACCCTGCTCTGGATCGGCCCGCGCCTCCGCGGCGTCAGCGAACACCTCGGCGCGCCCACTCCTCCGCCGGCCGCGCCCGCTCCGGCGCCGCTCCCCGGCCCTCGTTCGCTCTCCGTTCGCACCCCGCGCCTGACGCCACGCGACGAGCCCGTCACCCCGCTGACCGTCGACGGCAGCGAGCACTACCTCGCCATCGCCCTGCCCTCGCGCGAGCACCCCGCCTACGCCGCCGCCCGCGAATTGCTCTCCGCCAACGGCTTCGTTCTCGATCCCTCCACGAAAAAGTGGTGGCTGCGCGACCGTCACAAGGTCCTCAACTTTCTCGCCACCCACGGCGACGCGCTGCGCTCGCGCTTCCACGCCGATTTCACGCCCAACTTCGAGAAACACTCCGCCGTCTTCGCCACCGCCGAGGTGCGCGCCGAGGTCGAGGAGGCCGGCTCCGGCGAGTTCACCGTCTCCGTCGGGCTCTCCGCCGGCAAGGTCGGCGACGAGGACCTGCGCGCCGCCGTCGCCGCCGGCCGGCGCTTCGTCGAGGACGGGAAAAAAATCTACCTGCTCCCGCCCGACCAGCTCGACCGCCTGGCCAGGGCCCAGGCCGCCCTCGCCGGCGGCACCGCCGCGCCCGTCACCGCGCGCCGCACCCAGCGCGTATCCTCGGCACGGATACCGGAGCTCCAGGAGATGCTCGACACCCTCTCGCCCGACTACCAGCCGCCCTCCGCCTGGCGCCGGCGCGCCGAGGCGCTCAAGAACCTCGACCGTCTCGAACCCGCCCCGATCCCGACGACCTTCGCCGCCACCCTCCGCCCCTACCAGCAGATCGGCGCCGCCTGGCTCTGGCACCTGCACCGGCACGAGCTAGGCGGCATCCTCGCCGACGAGATGGGCCTCGGAAAAACCGCCCAGGCCCTCGCGCTCCTCTCCGCCCTCGCCTCCGCCACGCCCGAAAAGAAACGCCGCCCCAGCCTCGTGGTCTGCCCCGCCTCCCTCGTGGAAAACTGGCGCCGCGAGGCAGCGCGTTTCGCCCCTTCGCTCCGCGCCTTCGTTCACCACGGTTCGCAACGCGTCGTCTCGGCCGAGGCCGCCGTCGCCCACGACCTGATCATCACGTCCTACGGCACGCTCGCGCGCGACGCGGAGCTGCTCGCCGAGATCGATCTCGCGACCGTGATCGCCGACGAGGCCCAGCACGCGAAAAACCGCCGCTCCCTCAACGCCCGCAGCCTCCGCTCCCTGCACGCGCACAGCCGCCTCTTCCTCACCGGCACGCCGGTCGAAAACTCGCTCGAGGACCTCCGCACGCTCTTCGAGATCATCCTTCCGGGATACGTCGACGCCAAGCTCCCCGCCGCCGCGGGCTCCGGCGTGAAAAGCGCGGATCGCGACTGGCAGGACGAGCGCCTGCAAAAGCAGACCGCCCCCTACATCCTTCGCCGCACCAAGGCCGCCGTCGCCACCGAGCTGCCCCCGAAGATCGAGCAGGTCGTCTACTGCGCGCCGACCTCCGAGCAACAGGCCCTCTACGCCGAATACCAGCGCAAGTCCGAGCAGGAGCTCGACTCGCTCGCCGGCTCCGGCGCCTCCGAGGGCGCGATGCGCATCGCCACCCTCACGCAGCTCCTGCGCCTGCGCCAGATCTGCTGCGATCCGCGCCTCGTCGAGCAGATGGCCGAGGCCTCCGCCTCCTCCAAGCTCGAGGCCTTCCGCGAGCTGCTCAACGAAGCGATCGACGACGGCCACCGCCTGCTCGTGTTTTCCCAGTTCACCAGCCTGCTCGCCCTGCTTCGGGACGAGCTGGAACGCCAGCAGATCGCCTTTTGCTATCTCGACGGCTCCACGCCGACGAAACAACGCCAGGCCGAGGTCGACCGTTATCAGCAAAACCCGGACATCCCCGTATTCCTCATCTCGCTCAAGGCCGGCGGCACCGGCCTCAACCTCACCGGCGCCGACACCGTCGTGCATTTCGACCCGTGGTGGAATCCCGCGGCCGAGGCCCAGGCCACCGACCGCGCGCACCGCATCGGACAGACCAAGGTCGTCACCACCTACAAACTCATCTGCACCGGCACGGTGGAGGAAAAGGTGCTCGTGCTGCAGGAGGAGAAACGCCGCCTGCTGGCCGACGTGTTCGAGGCCAGCGACGCGGCCAACGCCAAACTCACGCTCGCCGACCTGCGCGGCCTTCTCGCCGGCTGAGGGGAAACGAATTTCGTTTCGCGCCAAAATTCCCGTTGACGGAGCTTTCGCGCGCCCTTTGCTCCCCTCTCCCGCGGTTCGCCGCACTTGGCAAGATAGCTCAGTTGGTAGAGCAGTTGACTGAAAATCAACGTGTCCCCGGTTCGATTCCGGGTCTTGCCACCACTCTCAAAGCCGCAACCTCCTAAAGGTTGCGGCTTTTTTATTCCGACACCCGCTTCGCGCCCCGGCCGGACGCGAGTCCCCCGTCGGTCGCGTGCGTCGCGACGTTTCCGATGGGTATGAGCAATCTGCTTTCCGACCGCCCGAAGCCTCAATAAATTTTCGAACGCGCCGATTTGCTTCGGCGTATTCGCATGCACGGGCGCATCCACACTCCCGACCCCGTAGCCGCCAGCCTTCTCGAGCGCGTCGCCTCGACCGACCTTTTCTCGTTCGCGCACCGCGGCAAGGCCTACGCGTTCGCCGTGGCGACCACCGCCCTCTGCCTTGCGATCCGCCTGGGCGCGATGCCCTGGCCCGGACAGCGCATCATGCTCCTGATGTTTTTGATCCCGGTCATGGCGAGCGCCTACTGCGGCGGCCTGGGCCCCGGCCTGGTGTCCTCGGCGCTGGGCGCGCTCTGCGTGTCCTACTTCCTCATCCCGCCGATCCTGTCGTTCGAGGTAGACACCCGCGTCGACGTGGCGCAGGTCGGACTGCTTCTGCTTTGCGGCGCCACGCTCTGTCTCCTGATCGAGGCGCTTCGCCGCGGCCGGACCCGCGACCGGGCGCGGATCGAGCAACTTCTGGCAACCGAACGTCTCCTCCGCGACTCCGTCCGCGAAGCGGCCGAACTGCGCGCCGCACTCGACGAACACGCCATCGTCGCGATCACCGACGAACACGGCGTCATCACCCATGTGAACGACCGCTTTTGCGCGATCTCCGGCTATTCGCGAGAGGAACTGCTTGGCCAAAACCACCGGCTCATCAACTCCGGATACCATGCCAGGGAGTTCTTCCAGGACTTCTGGCGCACCATCCGAGCCGGCAAGGCCTGGCACGGCGAGGTCAAGAACCGCGCCAAGGACGGCTCCTTCTACTGGGTAAACACCACCGTCGTGCCTTTTCCGGGACCCAACGGATCGCCCCAGCGCTACATCGCCATCCGCGCCGACATCACCGCGCGCAAACAGGCCGACGAGGCGGTCGACCGCCAACGCGCGGAACTCCAGATCCTCTTCGACCTGAACCCCGCGATGATCTGGTTCAAGGACACCCTCAACAACCACGTGCGGGTGAACCAGCGCGCCGCCGACGCGGTCGGCATGCCCGTCTCCGCGATCGAGGGAAAACCCGCCTCCGCGATCTACCCCGAGGAGGCCGAGGGCTTCTACGACGACGATCTCGAGGTCATCCGCTCGCGCCGCGCGAAGATCGGCATCATCGAAAAAATCCACGACAAGGACGGCCGAAACCTCTGGATCGAGACCAACAAGGTCCCCTACTGCGACGCCACCGGCCGGGTCGTCGGCATCGTGGTCACCGCCCAGGACATCACCGAACGCCACAAATCCGCGGAAGCCCTCCGTCTGAGCGAGGAACGCTTCCGCCAGCTCGCCGAAAACATCAACGAGGTCTTCTGGGTCGTCGACCCCGCCGACCGGCGCTTCCTCTACGTCAGCCCCGCCTACGAGGCCATCTGGGGCCGCGCCTGCGCCTCGCTTTACCAGCGCCCGGAGGAATGGCTCGACGCCATCCACGCCGAGGACCGCGACCGGGTCGGCGCCGCGCACGCCCGCGTCCTCGCCGAGCCCTACGATCTCACCTTTCGCATCCTTCGCCCCGACGGAGACACCCGCTGGATCCGTGATCGCGGCTTCCCCGTCCGCGACCCGGCCGGCAACATCCATCGCGTCGTCGGCACCGCCGAGGACGTCACCTCCAAGCGCCATCTTCAGGAGCAGCTTCTCCAATCTCAAAAAATGGAGGCCATCGGCACGCTCGCCGGCGGCATCGCCCACGATTTCAACAACATCCTCGGCGGCATCATCGGCTACGCCGAGCTCGCCAGGATGCGGGTCGGCCCGAATCCCCAGGTCCGCGAACACCTCGACGCCGTGCTCCAGGCCGGCCGCCGCGCCGCCGATCTCGTGCGACAGATCCTCGCCTTCAGCCGCCGCCAGGAACGCCGCGCCGACACCGTCCAGCTCCGGCTCCTCGTCGCGGAGGCCCTCAAGCTCCTCCGCGCCAGCATCCCCGCCACCATCGAGTTCGACGTCCGGCTCGCCGCGGACGCCGCCCCCGTCCGGGCCGATCCGACCCAGATCCACCAGGTCGTGCTCAACCTCTGCGCCAACGCCGAGCATGCCATGCGCGGTCGCACCGGACGCCTCTCGGTCCGGCTCGAAAACTTCGCCGTCGACGAGGCCTTCGCCGCCGCCAATCCCCGCCTCCGCCCCGGCCCGCACGTCCGCCTGTCCGTCGGCGACACCGGATGCGGCATCCCGCCCGACATCCAGGCGCGCATCTTCGAACCGTTCTTCACCACCAAGCCGCCCGGCGAAGGCAGCGGCCTCGGCCTTTCCGTCGTCCACGGCGTCATGGAGAGCCACAGCGGCATCACCCTCGTCCACAGCGCGCCCGGCGAGGGCGCGCGCTTCGAGCTCTACTTTCCCGCCCGGTCCGCCGCATCGCCGGACTCGCCCGCGCCCCGCTCCGCGCCGCCCGCCGGAAATGGCGAGCGCATCCTCCTCGTCGAGGACGAGGCGCTGCTCGCGCAAATGGGCCGTGCCACCCTGCGCGAACTCGGTTATCAGGCCACCTCCTGCACCCACCCCGCCGAGGCTCTCGCGCTCTTTCAAGAACGCCCCCTCGACTTCGATCTGGTGCTCACCGACCACACCATGCCGGGCATGACCGGCATCGACCTCGCGGAACGGATCAGGGCCGTCAGGCCCGGGGTGCCCGTCATTCTGACGACCGGCTACTGCACCGGCGACATCACCGGCAAGGCGAAGGCCGCGGGCGTCGACGAGGTTCTCTTCAAGCCCCTCGAGATGGCCAGCCTCGGCGAGGCCCTGCGTCGCCATCTCCCGCCCGCGGGCGGGGCTTGAGTCCCGAGCCTCGCCCGGACCGCGGCGACGAAGGGCGCCGGCCGCCTCGTCCTCGGCGCCGAAAACTTCCCGTTTGCCGCGCCGGAGCCGAACTGATTGGCCTGCACCTCCCCGCGTCGGAGCCCGCCCGTCATGTCCCCCGGTCACTCGCCCCCCCCAGAAGCCAGCCGCCCCCCGCCGGGCGAGCCGATCCCTTCCGACGAGGCCGCGCTGCGCGAACTGTATGAAGAGCTGCGCCGGCTCGCCGCCGCGCGCATGGCGGGCGAGGCCGCCGGACACACGCTCCAGCCCACCGCGCTCGTCCACGAGGCCTGGCTGCGCCTCGCCGGCGCCGACGGCCTGCAAAGCCGCTGGGCGGATCGCGCCCATTTTTTTCGCGTCGCCGCCCTCACCATGCGCCGCGTCCTCGTCGACCACGCCCGGCGCCACTCCACCGGCAAGCGCGGCGCGGGCTCCGACCACCTGCCCTTCGACGGCATCGATCTGCCCGCCGACGCCGCCGACCAAAACGCCCGCGTCGTCCTGATCGACGAGGCCTTGTCCCGCCTCGAGCAGGAGGACGCCGAGGCCGCCCGCGTCGTGACGCTGCGCTTCTTCGGAGGATTCACCCATCGTGAAATCGCCGCCGCCCTCGAGGTCGCGGAGCGCACCGTCGAGCGCCAATGGGCCTACGCCCGCGCCCGGTTGATGCAGCTCATCCAGGACGCCGCATGAACCCGCGGCCCGACGCCGAAGCGCCCCCCCGGGACGCCTCGCCCGAGACGCGCCGCGCGATCGAGCGCGCCCTCTTCGACACCGCGGCCGATCTCCGCGAGCCGTCCCTGCGCGACGCCTTCCTCCGCCAGGCCTGCGGCGCCGACGCCGCCTTGCTCGCCCGCCTACGCGGCCTCCTCCGCGCGCACGAAACGGCGGAGACTTTTTTCCCCCCCCATCCGCGCCTGCCCGACGCGCCGGCCCCCTCCGCCGGACGGCCGCCTCCGCCCGCCGAAGCGCCCGCGGACGGAGCGGCCGCCCCCGAGCGCATCGGCCGCTACACGCTCTCGCGCCGCCTCGGCGAGGGCGGTTGCGGCGTCGTGTTTCTCGCCGAACAGGACGGCCCCGTCCGGCGCCAGGTCGCGCTGAAGATCATCCGCCTCGGCATGGACACCGAGCGCGTCGTCGCCCGCTTCGCCCTCGAGCGCCAGACCCTGGCCTTGATGAACCATCCCAACGTCGCGCAGGTGCTCGACGGCGGCGCGACCGAGACCGGCCGCCCCTACTTCGTGATGGAGCTGGTCGAGGGGGAACGCATCACCGACTACTGCCGCGCCCACCGCCTCGGGATCCGCGAGCGCCTGGCCTTGTTCATCCAAGTCTGCCACGCGATCCAGCACGCCCACCAAAAAGGCATCCTCCATCGCGACATAAAACCCTCCAACGTCCTCGTCGCCCTCCGCGACGGCGCGGCAGTGCCCAAGGTCATCGACTTTGGCGTCGCCAAGGCCGTATCGGGCCCGGAGCACGGCGACGCTTCCCGCACCGGCGACGGCTTCCTCATCGGCACCCCCGCCTACATGAGTCCCGAGCAGGCCGAGCCCGGTCGCGTCGACGTCGATACGCGCAGCGACATCTACAGCCTCGGCGCCCTGCTCTACGAACTCCTGACCGGACGCCCGCCCTTCGATTCTCGCGCGCTGCTCGATTCCGGCCTCGAGGGACTCCGCCGGACCCTGCGCGAGAAGGAGCCCGCACGGCCCTCTCGCCTCCTCCGCTCGCTCCCGCCGGAAGAGCTCGCGCGCCTGGCCGCCGAGCGTCGCTGCACTCCATCCGAGCTCGTCACCACGCTCCGCCGCGATCTCGACTGGGTCGTGCTCCGCGCCCTGGAAAAAGACCGCGCGCGCCGCTACCCGACCGTCAACGCCCTCGCCTTCGACCTCGGACGCCATCTCCGCGACGAGCCGCTCGAAGCCCGCCCCGGCGGTCGCCTCCACCGCCTGCGCAAACTCGTCCGCCGCAACCGCGTCGTGTTCTCCGCCGGCCTGGCCGTCGCCCTCGCCCTCGTCGGCGGCCTCGGCGCCTCCACCTGGCTCTACTTCCGAGAACGCGCCGCGCTCCGCGAACAAACCGTGCTTCGCCACCAGGCCGAGGTCGCCGGGCGCCTCACCCGCGCCGCCTTCCTCACCCGCGAAGGCAGCTTCGCCCTCGCCGCCCGCCTGCTCGACGACCTCCAGGCTCCGATCGCCACACCCTCCCTCGACGGCGTCGTCGCCTACCGAGCCGTCGGAGACTGGCTCGCCCGCCAGCGCCGCTGGCAAGAGGCCGCCGACCGCTTCGCCGTCGCCCTCGAACTCGGACGCCTCGATGTCTGGGCCCCCGTCACCCTCGACCACCAATCCTACGGCGTCGCCCTCCTCCTCGCCGGCGACGAGGCCGCCTACCAGGCCTTCCGCCGCCAATCGACCGAACGCTTTTCCCCCGCGACCAACTCCGACGCCGTCGCGCGCGTGCTCAACACCTGCCTGCTCCGCCCCCTCGACGCCGAGCTCCGCGCGCAACTCCTCCCGCTCGGCGCCCGCACCGACTTCTGGTTCTCCAGCCTCAGCCCCCGCCTCGCCACCGGCTGGGCCTCGCTACCCGTCAGTCTCTGGCACTACCGGCTCGGCGACTTCGACGACGCCCGCCGCCTCGCCCTCGCGGGCGACGATCCCGCCGACCGCGACGGCGCCCGCGTCTCCACCCTCCGGCTCCTCGTCGCGCTCTGCGACTGGCAACAAGGCCGCCGCGACGAGGCCCGCGCCCGGCTCGCCCGCCTCCGTCCGGTGATCGAGTCGGGTTTCGGCGGGGACTTCGCCCGCGGCGACAACCGCGAGGGCTTCTGGTATGACTGGGCCTTCGTCCGCCTCCTCCTCGACGAAGCCGAACAGTCGATCTCCGCCGCGCCCAAGTCCGCCAAATAGACGGACGGGCTTCGACCGCGGCCCGTCCGCGACGCGCCCACGCCCCGGCGCGCTCAAACAAGGCGCAAAAAAAATTCGCCGGCTTTGTCGGGTCGCACGGGAAATCCGCGCTTGTCCCTGTGCCCCCCCCCCAAACCCCCCCCCTTTCCCCCCCCCCCACCCCCCCCCCCCGCCTTTTTCCCTTTCCCCCCTTCCCCCCCCCCCCCCCCCCCCCCCCCCC